>Ga0326728_10007093_pt1 | contig 29338 bp, 27 predicted proteins | sample MB3enrmetagenome_FD_207602 | JGI IMG/M metagenome (GOLD analysis project Ga0326728, IMG submission 207602) | Lab enriched peat soil microbial communities from McLean, Ithaca, NY, United States - MB31MN | ecosystem: Environmental > Terrestrial > Soil > Wetlands > Peat | place: USA: New York... | reverse complement strand
GGGAGTAAACCGCCAGCGGCTGCCAGGGTTGCAGGCCGTCTTTCAGTTGCTCGGGAAAGACCTTGGGGTCGCCGGCCGCCTTGAAGGCCTCCTGCGCAATCTCGCCGGAGACCTGGTGATGGCCGTGGCCGTCGGTAATGCCGCCCACAAAGGTGGAGACGATGATCTGCGGCCGCTCCTGGCGCACGGCGAGCACGGCGTCATAGAGGATGCGATCGTGGCCCCATTTGCCGAAGGACTCCTCCTGGGTCTTCGAGAAGCCGAAGTCCACCTCTGTGCCCCAGAGCTGCTTTGCGCCGTAGTATTCGTCGGCCTTGAGCAATTCGTTGGTGCGGATGAGGCCGAGCGCGTCGTAACTGTCGGCGCTCATCGCGTTCTGGCCGCCCTCGCCGCGGGTCAGGGTGAGCAGCGTGCAGCGCGCGCCCAGGCCGCGGGAGAGATACGCCAGCAGCGCGCCGTCCTCGTCGTCTGGATGGGCCACGATCATCAGCACGCTGGCGGTGGTCCCCAGGCGCTTCAGCGATTGTTCGAGCGCGGCTTGGCCCCGGTCCTCGGCGATGGGCAGGGCAATGTCGCTCGGCTCGGGCAGGGGAACGGCCGCAAGCGCGGAGGCGGCGGCCGCAGGTTGCGGGGCGGATTGCTGGGCGGTCAGGCTCAACGCTCCCGCAAGAATCAGCCCGGCGAGGGCCGCGCTCAGCGCCGGTCTGTAAACTCTGCGAACTCTCTCGGTGAAGACCATACTTCCCGTCAGTGTACAATCCGTGGAGCGCAATCGCCCATGATCCAGCCCCAGCCCACCTCCGGAAGCGCCGATTCTTTGCAGCGCCGCATCGGCCTGCGCTCCGCAGTTGCCCTCAATATGCTGGAGATGATCGGGGTGGGGCCGTTTATCACCCTGCCCCTGGTGATTGCGGCGGCGGGCTACCGGCTCTCGGTGTGGGCCTGGGTGCTGGGCGCGGCCATTGCCGTGGCCGACGGCCTGGTGTGGGCCGAACTGGGCGCGGCGTTTCCTCGCGCCGGCGGCTCGTATGCATTCTTGCGCGAGATCTACGGGCCGGAGCGCGCGGGGAACTGGCTCAGCTTTCTCTATGTCTGGCAGGTGAGCTTTACCGCGCCGCTGGCCATCGCGTCGGGCTGCATCGGGCTTTCCGGATTCCTGGCCTGGTTCTGGCCGGGGCTCGACGGCGCTCCCATCGCTGCTCTTCCGTCGCTGCATTACACGAGCTTTGCCGCCGCTGGCGCGTGCCTGCTGGTGACGGCGCTCCTCTACCGCAACCTGAGCTCCATTACCCGCCTGGCCTGGCTGCTCTTTGCCGGAGTGCTGGCGGCGATAGCCGGGGTGATCGTCTCCGGCTTTGCCCACGCGGCGGCCACGGGCGGATGGCGGATGCCGCCCGCTCCCGCGCTCTCATGGTCCGTCGCCAGCCTAGGCCTGGCGCAGGCCACGCTGCTCACCACCTACTGCTATTGGGGCTACTACAACATCTGCTTTCTGGGCGGCGAGGTGCGGCGGCCGGAGCGGACCATTCCGCGCGCCATTCTGCTTTCGCTGCTCTTCGTCGCGGCATTTTATGTGGCCATGAACCTGGCGGCGCTGCCTTCCATGCGCGATGCCGCCGCTCATGCCGCCGACAGTGCGATGGTTCGGGCGCAACTGGTGGCCGATATTGCCCGGTCGGCCTTCGGGCAATGGGCCGGTCGGCTGCTGGCCGCGCTGGTCGTCTGGACCGCCTTCGCCTCGGTCTTCTCGCTGCTGCTGGGCTACTCGCGCGTGCCCTATGCCGCCGCCCGCGACGGCAACTACTTCCGCTTTCTGGCCGCGGTCCATCCCCGTTACGGCATTCCCCACCGCTCGCTGGTGGCGCTGGGGTTGGCGGCCGCCTGTTTCTGCTTCTTTTCGCTCACGCAGGTGATTACCATGCTGGTGATCACGCGCATCCTGCTTCAGTTTTCCTTGCAGCACGCGGGCGTGATGCTGCTCAGGGCGCAGCGGCCGGAGTTAAAGCGCCCCTTCCGGATGCCGCTTTACCCCCTGCCGCCGCTCCTCGCAATGGCGGGCTTCGTCTTCATGCTGGTCAACCGCAGCCATGCGCTCAGGGGGCTGGGGGTGGCGGCCGGAATCGCGGTCTCGGGCACGCTGATTTACGGGTTTCGCGCGCGGCGGCTGGGGCAATGGCCATTCGTGCGGTTCAGGTGAGCGCGGCGGACTTTTTTGAGGAGCGCAATCCGGCCGCAACACTTCCGGACGAATCTTGTGACGCGCGGGCCTTCCATCGTGTCTAATGATTGAAACGGCGAGTTCCCCGCGCGAGGTCAACCCATGCTCATCGTCAAGCCGCCCGATATTCCCTCTTCGGCCATTACCCCCAAGGACCAGTACCTGAACCGCCGCCGTTTTCTGCGCGGAGCCGTCTCCGGCGTGGTGGCCGCGGGCGCGGCCGCGCTGGGAGCGGAGCGGCTGGCTGAGGTTGTCTCGCCCAGCACCGGCGCGCTGGCCGGAACCAGGCTGGAGACGGTGAAGAGCCCGCTGACCACTACGGGCGAAGAGCTGACGAGTCTGAAAGACGTGACCACCTACAACAACTTCTACGAGTTCGGCGTGGACAAGGGCCAGCCGTCGATGAATGCCGGCGGCCTGCCCACGCGGCCTTGGACGGTGCGCGTGGACGGGAAGGTCAAGAATCCGAAGACCTTCGATATCGAAGCGCTGCTCAAGCTGCGGCCGCTGGAGGATCGCGTCTACCGGCATCGCTGCGTCGAGGCCTGGAGCATGGTGATTCCCTGGATCGGCTATTCGCTCTCGGAGTTCATCCAGCAATGCGAGCCGCTATCGACTGCGAAATATGTGCAGTTCCTCTCCTATTACGACAAGCGGGTGGAGAAGTGGGGCTCGGAGACCTCGATCTCCTGGCCCTACTCCGAGGGGCTGCGCATGGACGAGGCGCTGAATCCGCTTACCCTGCTGACCTTCGGCCTGTATGGCGAGGTGCTGCCCAACCAGAACGGCGCGCCGCTGCGGATTGTGGTGCCGTGGAAGTACGGCTTCAAGTCCGCCAAGTCGATTGTGGGCGTGCGCTTCCTGGACAAGATGCCGCCGACGACCTGGAACGACCAGGCGCCCAGCGAGTACGGCTTCTACTCTAACGTCAACCCCAACGTGGACCATCCCCGCTGGAGCCAGAAGACGGAGCGGCGCATCGGCCTGCCGTTTTACGCGCAGCGGCGGACGACGCTGATCTTCAACGGCTACGCGGACCAGGTGGCCGCGCTCTATAATGGCATGGACCTGCGGAAGTACTTCTGAAGCGGAGTTAGCACTGTGCGGAGTTAGCAGCGAGCCTAGTTAGCGGAGCTAGCGGCGTTGGCGGAGCTAAAATCGCGAATACGGCAGCTCCGGTAACTCCCCTGGCGCCGCTAACTCGCTAACTTGCTGATTCGCTAACTCCGCTAACTCCACTAACCCCGCTAACTGGACAGCCATGAAACGATCGATCCTCATTCCGCTCAAGATTCTCACCTGGCTGGCCTGCCTGTGGCCTTTGGCCAGGCTCGCATGGGGCGCCGCGACCAACGACCTGGGCGCGGACCCCACGGCTACGATCACCTTTGCCACGGGCCTAGCCACGCTGCGGCTGCTGACCATTTCACTGGCTATAACTCCGCTGCGAAGGCTCTCGCCCCGCCTCAACTGGCTCATCAAGTTCCGCCGCCTGCTGGGACTTTTCGCCTTCTTCTACGCATCGCTGCATCTGATGACTTACGTCGCGCTCTACGCGGGATTCGATGTGAACGCGATGGCCGCCGACATCGCCAAGCGCCGTTTTATCACAGTGGGCGTCGCCGCGTGGCTGCTGCTGCTGCCGCTGGCGGCCACTTCGACCAACTGGGCTATTCGCAAGCTAGGCGGCAAGCGCTGGAACCGGCTGCATAAGCTGGTCTATGCGGCCGCTGTTTGCGGAGTCGTTCACTACTGGTGGCAGGTGAAGCCGGGGGTGCTGACTCCGCTGACTATTACAGTTATTCTGGGAGTCTTGCTGCTGGCACGGCCCGCATGGACCTTGCGGCAGAGATGGCTGCGGAGCAGGAAGGCTGTTGCTTTGCGGCAAGCAGGCTAGTACTTAGACCGCGCGATTGTGTAATCTCTGGGATGTAGCGCCGGTCTCCAGACCGGCTGTTGCACGGGCGTCCTCGCCCGCATTTGTTCCGGAGTAATCGCCAAATCACACAGTCTCAGCACTAACTCCGGTCCCAGAAATGCGACCCATGTGGCATTGAATCACGCCGCCTATTGGTTTTGCGGCTTATCCGGCGGCGCCGCGGCCAGCGGTATCTGGAGATCGTCCATCTCGCCAAGGACCGTGAGCGGAATCTCCTTGTCGGCGTAGCGGCCGGCGGGGGCGGGCTTTGAAGCTGCCGCCGGCGAGTTATCGGGGCTCGGCGCGGCTGCCTTTTGCTCCGCATCCCGCGCGCCGGAGACCGCCAGGATGTACTTGCCTTCGGCGACATACTGCAACGAAAAGCTCCCATCGTCGAGGATGGAAGTCTCGCGCGCCTTCTCCCGGTCGTCGGCATAGAGCAGGCGCACCGTCCCCATCCCAAGAGCGTGCCCGTCGGCAAGGGCTGTCACCGTTCCCGCGACGGTATGCAATCCAGAGAGCGGAATTACGATGTCCGCGCCGCTTGCAGCCTCTCCGGCCTGCACCTTGAGGGTCGCCGCATCCTTCTTGCGGAAGGTGTTGCCCAGGCAAACGCGAGCGGCGGAGTCTTGCGAGTCGGAGGGCATCAGGGCGCAGACGGCGTACTCTCCGGCGGGCAGATTCGTCACGCTGAAATGGCCGCGACTGTCGCTCACCGCGCGCGTCGACCAGCCGTCGAAGAGAGCCAGGCCAACCTCCGTCAGGCCGCTCTTTTCCGTCTTGCGCAGGAGTTGAAAGTGCATTCCGATGGCCGGGCTTCCGTCGTCGTAGGTCACCGTTCCGGCGATCTCCGCGGCGCGCTCCATCACGAGAGAGACCTCGGTCGTCTTATGCACGCTTGCCGTCAGCTCGACCAGGTGATCCTTCCACTGATCGATGGCGTCCTGATTGCGCTCTTTGTCGCTGCCCAATGCAGCGAGGCGGGCGAAATCGAGGCCGCTTAAAGGATCCAGGTAGCCTTCCTGGGTCGCGAACGCATAATAACGGCCCGGCTCGACGGCCTCGATCCTGAACCGCCCATCCAGGCCGGTAATCGCGGTCTCCGTGGCCGGCAATGGACTGCCCAGTTCGCTGCTTTCATCCGACTTGTTTGCACCTGTTTTGGTATTCGCCTTCGGAGCGGCGGAGAGAGTCACCGTGGCAAAGCGGGCGGGCTTGCCCGTATCCGCGCAGAGGACGATTCCGGCAACAGCGCCCTTGGTTGGATCGGGCTTCTTGGGCTTGTTCTCGCAGGCGGTCGGCAAAAGGCAAACCAGGGATAGAATCCACAACCAGCGCAGCCGCGCCATGGCAAGCCTCCAGGATGACTCAGGACTGAGGGAATTGTAGCGCCGCCTGGGCCACCGGACGAAAGCTCCTGCGGTGCAGCGGAGTCGGGCCGAGCAGTTCGAGGGCCGCTTTGTGCGCCGGGCAGGGGTAGCCTTTGTGCCGGGCCAGGCCGTAGCCGGGGAACTCGCGATCCAGCTCGACCAGCAGGCGGTCGCGATGCACCTTGGCCAGGACGCTGGCGGCGGCGATCGAGAGGCTGATCGCATCGCCCCGGATGACGGCCTGCTGGGGGCAGTTCCAGTCGATCCGGTCGCGGCCGTCGATGAGCAGGAAGTCCGGGCTGAGCGTCAGCTGCTCCACGGCGCGGCGCATGGCCTCGAGCGATGCCCGGCGGATGTTGATGCGATCAATGGTCTCGGCATCCACGGCGGCAATGGCCCACGCCAGGGCGTTCGAGCGAATCTCCACGTCGAGCCGGTTGCGCTGCTTCTCGGAGAGCTTCTTCGAGTCGGTCAGGCCTTCGAGACGGCAGCCGGTGGGAAGAATTACCGCGGCAGCGACGACCGGCCCAAAAAGCGGCCCGCGCCCCACCTCGTCCAGCCCGGCTATGCGCAGCGCACCACGTTTGCGCGCGGCCTCTTCCAGCGCAAAGCCGCAAATAAGGCCTCTGCTGGCTGCGGAAAAAGTCGTTCCGGAGGAAGGCGGGGGTTTCAACCCCCGCGCAAGGCCAGCAGGAATCGCGCGGGCTTTAGCCACGGAGGAGTGCGCTACCCCAATTTCACCCCTAGTCCCGAGTATTTCCACAGGCTGTCTGGCCATGCTTTCAGTATAGAAAGCAAAACCCCCAGCCGAGCGGGCCGGGGGCTGCATGGAAAAGGATTTTCGGTTTCAGGCGCGGACTTTGCCGGTGGCGCGGTCCACTTCCTTCAGGCGGGCGGCCTTGCCGCGGAGTCCGCGCAGGTAAAACAACTTGGCGCGGCGCACCTTGTAGCTGCGAATCGTCTCGACTTTGTCGATCACCTTCGAGTTGAAGGGGAAGATGCGCTCCACGCCCTGGCCAAAGCTCATCTTGCGCACGGTGAAGGTGCCCTGGGGCCCTTTGTTGATGGCGATCACCAGGCCTTCGAAGGCCTGCAGCCGCTCCTTGTCGCCTTCCTTGATCTTCACCTGGACGCGAACCTGGTCGCCAGGCACGAACTCGGGGAGGTCGGTGCGCTTGAGCTTGTCGGCCAAGCGCTGCATTACGGGATGAATTGACATGGTGTTTTCCTGCAGTTGGACTCAGAATCTTGATTCTATCAGAGATGCGGCCACCGTGCCCAATCTCTCCTGATTGAAAGCGGCGCAGAGCCCGGTCCTGCGCTATAGTCTTGGGGTATGGACGAGAAACGCGAACTGCTGCGCCACACGCTGGCCACTCTTGCCTATCGCGCCGCCCGAGCCCTGGAGGGCGCGCCGGACCACTTTGCGGGCTTCGCCGAAGCGGGCCGCCTGCCGGTGCAAATCCTGGCCCACATGGGCGACCTGATGGACTGGGCGCTGAGCACGGCCATGGGACAGGAGCGCTGGCGCAACACGCAACCGCGCGGCTGGGCAGCGGAGCAACAGAGGTTTTTCCAGTCGCTGCAGACCTTCGACGCGTTTCTGGCCTCAGACGGGCCGCTGCGCGCGCCGGTGGAGCGGCTGTTTCAGGGGCCAGTGGCCGACGCGCTCACCCACGTGGGCCAACTGGCCATGCTGCGGCGGCTGGCCGGCTGCCCCATTCGCGGGGAGAACTTCTTCGTTGCAGGCATTGCCGCTGGCCAGGTGGGCGCGGAACAGCCGGCGGCGGTAAAGCCGTTCATGTAGGAGAGGCCCCTGAATGCCCGAGTCAGCGGGACTTGGGCAAGGGTGGCCCCAAATGATTTAACCACCCCTGTCCCTTCTTTTCATTGGCCGTCCTACGGCCGGTAGTTCCTGGGGTCGATGCAACGGTCGTACATGGCGCGGTCGATCCGAATCCAGTCCGTATTGTTGATGCCTCTCCGGTTGGTTGCAGTGGGGCTTACCGGGAAAGCGCACACAATCTTGATCCAGCGGTCTTGCTCTCCGGCAATGGTGCGGATCTCCGAGGCAACTTCCGCAAAGTCCTGATCCTGGCTGAACACAATCGCGACGTCAAAGGAACGGTTGCGGGCGCCCGCAATCACGTCGAGGGCAATTCGCACGTCGATGCCCTTCTCTTCGCCCGTCAGGAACGTGTGTTCCGTACCATCCGGGAGACGCACGATCCTGTTTCGATAGCGCAGTGGCCGGGTTACCACCTTTACTCCCGCTTGGCCCATTTGCGCTGTCTTCTTCACCCAGAATGAGTTCCAAGCCGGCTCCGCTGCTGCGTCGTGAACGCCGGTGTAGAACCGCACTTCGGCGGGCTGCCAGCCATTCCGAGCGCACACCTCATGCGTCAGCGCCAATACATCATAGTTGGGATATCTGTATCCGAATGCATCCTTTGCATGGTGAAAGAGGTTCTGCCCATCTATGAATGCAAATGCCTTCTTCACCGTCGGTTCGAACATTCTAACTCCTTTTATTTGGTCACATTAGACCTGTCGATGGTGGTGCCAAAGATACTATGCCCGATTCTCAAATTGGGCCTATCCGTTTCAAACTCAAGCAAGTTTGCACTGCCAATAAATAACCCCGCCCGAAGCCCTGCGGCAATCGAGCGGGGAGCAAATCATTCCTAGAATATAGCCTCGCGGTCCCAGCGTGTCAATGAGTTTGTTCCTGCCGGATCGCGTCCAGCAGCTTCAGGTCTTCATTGCTGAGGGTGGCCCGCTCCAGCAGGTCGGGGCGGTTGGCGAGCGTCTTGCGCAACTGCTGCTCGCGGCGCCAGCGGCGAATTTGCTGGTGGTCGCCATTTAAGAGCACCTCGGGCGCGCGCAGGCCGGCGAACTCCGCGGGCCGGGTGTAGTGCGGGTAGTCCAGCAGGCCGCCCGAGCCGTGCTGCGAGCGCGGAACGCCTTCCGCATCCGCGGCAATCTCGGCGTCGGCCACGCCAAAGCTCTCGAACTCGCCCGAGGCTTCGTTGCCCAGCACGCCGGGAACGAGGCGCATGACCGCGTCCACCACCACCGCGGCGGCCAGCTCGCCCCCGCTCAGCACGTAATCGCCGATGGACAGCTCCTGGTCGCAGTAGAGCTGGTTGATGCGCTCGTCCACGCCCTCATACCGGCCGCAGATCAGCACCACGCGATCCAGCGCGGCCAGCTCGCGGGCAACGGCCTGCGTAAGCGGCCGCCCCTGCGCTGAAAGCAGAATCACGCGCGTTCGCGGTCCATCAGGGGCTAAAGCCCCGGCTTCATTCTGTGGCGTATGCGGCGCGACTGAAGTCGCGCCCTGACACGGCTGGCGGCCTGACTTGGGCTCGATGCCCAGCGCGGCCAGCGCTTCGGCCAGAGGGCCGGGTTTCAGAACCATTCCCTCACCGCCGCCGAAGGGCCGGTCGTCCACGGTGCGGTGCCGGTCGTGGGTGAAGGCGCGCAGGTCGTGCACACCCACTTCGATCCGATTCTCAGCCAGCGCGCGGCGCAGAATGCCGTGCTCCAGGATGCTCGCGAAGAAGCCGGGAAAGATGGTGACGATCTCAAATCGCATACTCACTGATGATAGATGCCTGTCCGCGCCGCCTTGACCGTCAGCCTGCTAAGGCCCGCGCAAATGCCCTCCGCTCCATTCCTGCGGGCGATGTGTTCTAATGATGGCCAACCGCCATGGCTGACCTAGATGCACTGCTGAACCGCTGGCAAGAGGCCGGCGTCCTGGATGCGGAGGCCGCGCGCCGCATCCGGGCCTTCGAGCTGGAACTGACGCGCCCCGCCGGTCTGCGCTGGCAAGTCGTAGTCGCGTTGATTCTGGGAGCCATCCTGCTGGCCTGCGGCGTGGTGCTCTTCGTCTCGGCCCACTGGGACGACATGGGGCCCGGCCTGCGCTTTGCGCTGGTCGTCGCCATGGTCGCCGTCTTCCACCTCGGCGGAGCCCGGGCGCGCGAGCACTTTCACGGGCTTTCCACCGCTCTGCACGCCGTGGGAACTGTGGCCACCGGAGCGGCCATTGCGCTGGTGGGGCAGATCTTTAATATCCAGGAGCACTGGCCCGCGGCGATTTTGCTTTGGGCCATCGCCGCGGCGGCGGGCTGGATTCTGCTTCAGGACGAAGCCCAGCAGATCCTTACCCTGCTGCTGTTTCCGGCATGGATTCTCTCCGAATTCTCATTTGCCGCCGAAGGCCACATCGGGGAAGACGTTTATGTCGGCCGGTTCCTGATCGTCTGGGCGGTTCTCTACCTGACCGTCTTCCTCGGCTCCAAGCGCAAGATTGTCCAGGGCGTCCTCTTTGCCGCCTCGGCCATCGCCGTTTTGGTTGGAAGCGTGGGGCTGCTGCAGGGTTGGCAATCCTGGGGGCAACAGACCTTTCTGCCCTTCGGAACACGCATGTGGGGCTGGGTGGACATTGCCGCGCTGCCGCTCTGCATGGCGCTCATCCGCCCGCGCAAGAGCTTGGCTCCCGTGGCCGTGGCCATTGTCTTTGCAACCGCTCTGCCCTGGTGCCAGCGAACCTGGACGGAGTCTCTGGGCTGGGGAAACGGCCACATAGCAACGCAGATCCGCAACGAACCCAACCTCGCCGCGCACGCGCTGGTCGCGGCCTTCGCCGTCTTCATCATTTGGTGGGGCGTGCATCAGGCCTCGAAGGCGCTGGTCAACCTGGGCATTGTCGGATTTGCCATCGCGGTCGGCTGGTTCTACTTCAGCGACATCTTCGACAAGGTGGGCCGTTCGCTGGGCCTGATCGGTCTGGGCATTCTCTTCCTGGCCGGCGGGTGGGCGCTTGAAAAGGCGCGCCGCCGGCTGATCGGCCGCATGGGCCAAACGAATCCGTCCACGAACGAGGGCACATGAAGCTCTCCAAAGCATCCATCGCACTGCTTGTGATTCAGTTGACGTTGGTCTCCTCCATCGCCGCCAAGTATCTCTACCAGCGCTGGAGCTGCCCGCGCGCCTGGACGCGCACCGTGGCCTACGATCCGGAACTGCCCATGCGCGGCCGCTACCTGAGCGTGCAACTGATCGTGGACGGCTGCCAGAGCACGATGCCCTCCGCGCTGGAGATCACTGTACCGAGGAACGCCGAGGGCCTGCCTGTGGGAAAGACGTTCTCAATCAGCTCCGCTCAATCCGTTCAGTTCCCGGCGCGCCTCAAGGTGGAAGGCAACAAGCTGGTGGCCATCCGCATTCCGGAGGACGACAGCCCGTCTCGCGGCCGGATGGTATCCGCCTGGCCCGGTTCGTCCTGCGAGAACTTTCGCCTCGACCAGCCGGTCGACTTCTACATTGCCGAACACGCGGCCAGCCCGGTGCCCGTCAAGCCCGGCCAGGAACTCTGGATCGAGGTTACGGTCCCGCCCAAAGGTCCGCCGCGGCCCATTCAACTGGCGCTGAAGCAAGACGGCGCCTGGAAGCCGCTGGCGTTCCAATAGATCTAACCTTGCGTGAAGGACCTTTCAAGGGCGAAAAAGACTCGGATCACGGGGCGAACGTATCAAGATCTCTCTTATCGCTATCCACGGTCGGTTTTGTAACAAGGCGCATGAATTGAATATCTTGCGCAGTGTTTCTTCTCTTCCCATACAGGAGCGAGTGCAGATGCGTTTGCCCTGACCTGCATCAACCTCTTTTCGGCGCATTCAGATCGGCAAGCCCTTCGGGCAGGGCCATTTCAACGCGCTTGCCGGCCAGATCGAGCGTGCGCAGGTAGCTCCTAGCGAAGGGAACGAGAATCTCGCCGGCCGCTCCGCGCACGACCAGCAAAGGTACGGGGCCGGCCGTCCGGTCCACGTCTACGATCTCGCCCACCGGCAACGGCTCTTCGCCGGCCACATCCACCAGCGCGCAGCCGATCAGGTCGGCGATGTAAACCTCGTCGTCGCCGAGCGGCGCGCGTTCGGTAAATGGAATCGCCACGACGAGTCCGGCGAGGGCTTCTGCGGCGGAGATGGAATCCACACCGGCAAAATGCAGCACAATCCCGCCCTTGTGCAGCCAATGGTTGGTGAGCTGAACTGGACGGGGATCGAGATCAATGGGCTTGGTCTCCCGGGTCCCCAAATGCGAGGGACCCGGGGCACCCGCGCCCTCGGTCTTGAGCAGCCAAAGCCGCCGGCGCTGGCCAAACTTTTCCGGAAAGTCGGTGAGAATCTCGGCAAAGACCTCGCCCTTTCGGCCCTGCGCACGGCGAATGCGAGCCAGCCAGACCCATTGTGCGGGAGGTTCAGGCGGCTCTGGCGCGATCATTGCTGCCTCCGATGTAGGAACGGCGGTATGAGCGGCAGTTCCCGGCTGAGAGCATTTTCACGGATATTGAGGCGCGAGCGCCGCGCTAGCCCACCCTAGCCGCAAGAGCAAGAACACGGCGAGGGCGGGGCGCCCAGATTTGTGGGGGTGGGCACCCACGCCGACAGCCAGCCAGCAAAACCCGGCTCAATCGTCTTCTTCCAGAATGTCGAGCGTGAAGCGGTGATGAGCTTTCATGCTGACGGCGCCCAGAATGGTCCGCACCGAGCGAGCGGTGCGCCCCTGCTTGCCGATGACCTTGCCCACGTCCTGAGGCGCAACCCGCAGCTCGAGAATGGTATTATCGCCCCGGTCCACGGATTCCACTTCGACGGCCTTCGGCTCATCCACCAAGGCCCGCGCAATCTCGCGAACCAGTTCGGCGACTGCGGTTGGCGCTTCCATATCGTGTTGGGTCATGCGCGTACCCCCTACCGGATGGATCCCAAAAACATCGGCAAAACCAGCGACACAGTTCGGTGCGCTGCATGTTATCGGCAGAGCCGCGCTGCCGCCAGCAGACGATGTGCGCCGGCGCTGACGCCCGCGCAGCGAGAACAGAGAAAGAAGCGGGCGATCAGGCGGCGGCCGATTCCGGGGCGGCCTCGGCAACCGGGGCCGGCGGGTGCTTGGCCACCAGCTTGGCCACGATGGGCGACAGTTGCGCGCCCTTGCCACGCCAGTAAGCGATGCGCTCGTGCTTCAGATCGACCGTGGCCGGGCTGGTGCGCGGGTTGTAGGCGCCGACGACCTCGATGGAACGGCCATTGCGGGCGCGGTCCTTCTCAATGACCACGATGCGGTAGTAGGGCTGCTTGCGGGCGCCGAAACGCGCCAGACGAATCATCACCACGGCGATACGGTTCCTTTCAAACTCCAGTGCTCTGTTGCGGTCTACGGGGTTGTTCCCAGACGGCGGCAGCTCTGCTCATGCGCGCCCAGCCGAATCGGCAGCCGGGACGGATCGCCCAGCCTCACAAGACTCAACAATCAAGTATCGCCGAAAGCAGGCGGTTGAGGCAAACTGCGCGCGCGAAAAGGGGTCGGCGAACCGGGGGCCGACGGGGCGGGGAAAACGAATAAGAGCAATAGAAAGATCGGAAAATCGAAAGACGCTGGAACCATTTTCCTCCCGCCGGGGTCAAAGAAAATAGGATTCCCAGTTGCCGGTCCAAGGAGGTTTCATGCGCCGGATTCTTACCGGATTCTGTCTTGCCGCCTTCACGCTGACCCTGGCCGCGCAATCCGCGGCCGGGCCCACAGCCAGATCCAAAGCGCCCGCGCAGGCTGCCGGGGCGGCAGCGGCGGCGCAGGCCCTGCGATCGACCATCAAAGATCTGCCGGTGCGCAAGGTCGTGCTCTACAAGAACGGCGTGGGCTACTTTGAGCACGCCGGGACGGTCAGTGGCAACCAGCGCGTGGCTATCGACTTCACCTCGCCGCAGTTGAACGACGTGTTGCAGTCGCTCACCGTGCTCGATGAAGGTGGCGGGCGGATCGCCGGGGTCAATTACAACTCCACCACACCGCTGGCCGAGCAGCTCAAATCCCTCTCGCTGGGCATGAGCGACGATCCCACCTCCACCGATCTCTTTCAGGCGCTGCGCGGGCAGCGGGTCGAGGTGCTGGGCGGCCCTGGCGGCCCCATCACCGGCCGTCTGCTCTCCATCGAGTCGCGCACGGAGAAATCCGGCACGGGCGGCGACACGGTGGAAAAGTACTATCTGACCGTGGTGGCCAGCTCCGGAGCGGCGCGGGTGATCGAGCTGACGCCAACCCTGAGCGTGCGCCCGCTCGACGCGAGTCTCCAGGGCCAGCTCGACCGCTATCTTGAGCTGCTCAGCTCCACCCACTCCACCGGCCTGCGCCATCTCACCCTCGACGCTGTCGGCCAGGGCCAGCGGGAGCTGCGAGTGAGCTACATAAGCGAGGTTCCGGTCTGGAAGTCAACCTATCGGATGGTCTTCCCGCTTACACCCAACGGAAACGCAATCGTCCAGGGCTGGGCGGTCGTCGATAACACAGTGGGCGCGGACTGGGACAACGTGCAGCTCTCACTGGTGGCCGGCGCGCCGCAGAGCTTCATCCAGCCGCTCTCGCAGCCGCTCTATACGCGGCGGCCTGAGATTCCCATCTCCACCGAGGCGCAGTTGACGCCGCAGACCCATGAGGCGGGGGAGTTCAAGCAGGATGCGGTGACGCCGCGATCGGTGTTGATGAACAATCAGCTTGTCGACTCGGCCATGCTCACCGGCCGCGATGCCGGCGAGCTGATGAAGATAATGCCTGGGACGGTCAATGCGCCAGCAAGGGTCAGGGCGAATGCCGCGAATACAGGTGTGGGCCTCGGCTCCGGCAACGGCTACGGCGCCGGCATGGGCGGCAATGCGGGCGGTGGAATCTACCAAGCCACCAACGTCCTACAGGCCGGCGACGTCTCCACCAACGCCTTCGACGACTTCTTCGAGTACGCCCTCACCCAGCCGGTCACCATTCACAAGAACGAGTCGGCGATGGTGCCCATCCTGCAGCAGGAGCTGCCCGCCGAGCACGTCACGCTGTGGAGCGAGCGGGAACCGACGCCGCTGCGCGCCGTCTGGCTGGAGAACAAATCCAAGCTCACCCTCGACGCGGGCAGCTTCTCCATCTTCGAGAGCGGCGAGTTTGCCGGCGAGGGCCTGCTGGATCCGATCCATCCCGGCGAGAAGCGCCTGCTCTCCTACGCCGCCGACCAGGCCGTGCGCGTGAAGGTTACGGACCGCGACAACCAGCGCACCCTTCATCACGTCAAGATCGCCAAGGGCGTGGTCATCGAGACCCACATGGATGTGGCTTCCGTGACCTACTCGGCGGTCAACCACGGGGAGGCTGACCGCATGGTTCTGCTGGAGCACCCGCGCCGCGACAACGGCTGGACCCTCGACGAGGGGCTGAAGGCGGATGAAACCGCGCCCGACCTCTATCGCTTCAAGCTGCCCGTGGCCGCGCACTCGACGGCCAAGCTGGAGGTGCGGGAGCGCGGCCCGGAGCACACCGTGGTTCACCTGAACGGAGACGATCAGGAGACGGTCTACCTGCTCGACCTGGTCAAGCGGGTTCCCGATGCCCAGGAGAAGCTGGAGCCGGTGATCACGGCCCAGATCAAGGTGGCCGATCTGGACCATCGCATTAACGAATCGAAGAAGATTGAAGAGACGGCCGCGGCCGACGAGACGCGCGACCGCGACAACCTGACCGCCCTCAAGGGCAACGATGCCGCCAGGCGCTTTGTGGACGAGCTGAACCGCGCCGAAGACCTGCTGCAGGCCACGCGCAAGCAGACCGCCGACCTGGAGCAGCAGAAGAAAGAGGCCGTCGATAAGCTCAACGAGTTGATCGCCGGCGTCAGCTTCGACTGGGACGTGAAGGCGAGGTAGATAATCCGTCCGGAAACCGGCAGCGGCGAACGGGATGGGCTTCAGCGCAGCCATTGATAGCCGGTTGCAATCCCCACCCCGCAAAAAGAACAACCCGCGCGAAAGCCGCGCGGGTTGCCGCAAAAGGAGGGCCGCGGAATCAGTAGATGACCTTCAGGCCGAACTGGACGATGCGGGGCTCGAATGTGCCCGTAATCGTGCCGCCGCCGATGCTGGTGGGCGCCGAGCTGTTGTTGTCCGTGCCGGAGACGGTGCCGCCGCCCGAGCCGCCCGGCAGGTAGAGGTTGGTGTGGTTGAAGATGTTGTAGAACTCCGAGCGGAACTCGATCTTGATTCTTTCCACCGGGGTGTTGAAGCGCTTGTTGAAGTCCAGATCCGTCTCGTAGAACTTGGGCGTGCGGCCGTAGTTCTTGGGCAGGTTGCCGAACGGGCTCGACGGCCCGTTGGCGGCGGTGTTGCCGACATAGGTTGACGGTATCGTCAAGGCGGCCGCGTTCACATACTGCACGTACCCGCTGGAGAGCTTCGTCTTGACGATATAGGGCACGCCGGAGACGAGGTTGGGGCGATAGAGATTCTCCCCGCGCCAGTTCTGGGTAAGCATCGGCGACACGGCGTTGGCCGAAGCCGGCGAATAGGTTAGGTTGAAGGGCGTGCCGCCCGCCGCGGTGTTGATGGCGCTGATCTGCCATCCGCCCAGAATGGCGTCCTCGGCCGGGTTGGCGCTGGCCAGGTAATGCTTTCCATGTCCCACCGGCAGGTCATAGACCAGGCTGGTGACATTGTCGACCGGCAGGTTGTAGTCCGACTGTCCATAATCCGCCGCGAGGTTGTTGCCGTCTTGCGGGCACGGCGTGTTGGCCTCGAGGGTGGATGAGGCGTTGTCCATCGCATGACTCCAGGTGAAGGAGTTGAGCAAGGTCAACCCGGCGACAAAACGCTGCTCGTAGCGGGCTTGCAGCGCATTGTAGTGGGACCAGAAGCCGTTGAGGGCCTCTGTAATGTCGCCGTTGTTGAAGGTGGGATAGAGGGTCGGATTGTTGAGCAGGTACCCTCCCCAGTTGGGGTAGGGACGCGACCAGCCGAGCGCCGGGTTGCCGTTGATGAAGCCGGCCTGAGGAATCTTCTGGTTGGCGTTGATGAAGCCCTGCAGATGAACCCCGTGGTTGCCCACGTAGGCCACGTCGACCAGGATGTTCTTGGCCAGCGATTTCTGCGCGCTCAGGAAGTAGCTTTCCTCGTACCCGTCCTTGGTGTTGGGCGGGATCGAGTCGATGTTGTCGGTGCCCGCGCTGAAGCTGGTGGCGAGCCCGGTGGGAAAGCCCTGCGAAAGCCTCACGTAGCCGTTCGTAGTGCCCACGGCCGGGTTGGTGACTGACGTATACATCGCAAAGGGCGCGTTGATGGCTATGTTGTTGCCTGACCCGGCGCGCCAGTAATGGACAAATGCGGTCCCGTAGCCGCCGCGCAGGGCGATATCGGGAGTGAGGGCATAGGCAAAGCCTACGCGCGGAGCATAATCGCCCCGGGCGGGATTGACCAGGCTCTTGCCGTAGACGCCGCTGCCGCTGTAGGGAGCGATGCAGGGAGATGAGCCGCAGAGCGGAGAGCTGGCGGTGGTGTAACCCGGCTGCAGAGTGAGCATGGTCCCGGTGGCCGGGTTGAAGTTGGAGATATAGTTGTCCCGCTCGGACCAGGGCGAACCGTACTCCCAGCGCAGTCCCAGGTTCAGGGTCAGCTTGGGGTCGACCTTCCAGTCGTCCTGGGCGTAGGTGCTGTCCATGGTCTGGAGAACGTGGGTGATGTAGTAGGTCGCCAGGGAGAAGGCCTTGCTTGCTCCGAAGAGGAAATCGGCCCAGTAGGTATCGGCCACGGCGCTGGTGCCGCTGGGGCAGTTGGTGGTTCCAGCCGATGCCGGGCAGACGCTGTAGGCGCCGTTGAAGGTGAAGGAGCCGTAAAGCGGATTCGAGTCCTCGATCTCCTGCCAGACGTGCTCATACTCGTAACCGAACTTGAAGGAGTGCTTGCCCTTGACCCAGGAGAAGTTCACCTTGGGATCGAGCAGCGAGGGGTTCTGCCACTGCGGATTCGTGCTCTGCCGTCCGAAGGAGGTAAAGCCGCCCGAGATGGCGATCGAGGGCAGGCCGCCGGAGACGTTGGCGATGCTCGGCAGACCGGGGATGTCGCCCGCGGGAAACGAGGTGTTGCCGACCGCGAACGTCCACTTGCCGGCCCTGGTGCTGGAGAGCGCGAGGCGGGCGTCGAGAACCTTGTTGGAGCCCATCAGTTGGGTATAGCCGAGCGCAACCTGCTCATCGTGAATCAGGATGTGCCCGTTGGTCTGCATGTCGATGGGCTCGGGCAGGAGGTTATAGTTCTTGCCCACCTCCTTGCGATCGCTGACCTTCAGAAACCAGGAACTGGTCTTGCTCTGCTGGAAGTCCAGGCGCAGGTCACCCTTGTCCGCGTGGTCGGTGAAGGGCGCATTCAGAGGGCAGTCGTTTGTGGCCACGCCCGATCCGGCCACGCCGGCGGTCACCGTGCACTTGCCGGGCAGTGCGCCCATGTACAGCTTGGCAATCGCCAGGGCGGTCGGGTCGGCGTCGCCCTGGGCTTGAGCGGGCCAGTTGACGAATGGCGTGTTCGCCGGTATGTAGGTGCCCGGATGCCAGGGATCCTGCACCGCAACAGCAAGCTGCCCGTTGAGCTCATTGGTCGTGGGAACGGTATCCACCACCGTGGGCGTGAGCGTTTGCCGGAATCCCTCGTAGTCGATGAAGTAAAAGAACCTGTTCTTCGCGATCGGCCCGCCAAAATCGGCGCCGAACTGATTGCGATTGAAGACGGGCTTGAAATATGGATATTGGACGCCGGTTAAGGCGTTGACGGTGACCGGCTTGATGTAGCCGAAGGCGTTCAGATCGGTGTTGCGAAGGAACTCGTACAGCGTGGTGTGGAACTGATTCCCGCCGCTCTTGGTGGCCACGTTGATGGTGCCCCCGGAGGAGCGACCGTACTCCGCGCTCTCGTTGTTGGTCACCACTTCAAACTGGGCGATGGAGTCCGGCGGGGGCGCGATGATCTGGTTGTCGAAGCCCTGGTTGCTCTCGCCGTAGGCATTGTTGTCCATCCCGTCCAGCATGAAGTCGTTGAACATGCTGCGCTGGCCGTTGACGTTGAACGATCCGGCGCGCGTCAGGCTGGTCACCGCGGTGGTGGTCGCGTCGGCCGGCGCCGGGCGCGTGCCGGTGACGTAATCCACCAGGTCGGAGAAGTTCCGGCTCACCAGCGGCAGAGCCTCGCTTTGATACTCGGTGATGGTCTGGCCGCGCTGGCTGCTTTCGGTCTCCAACTGAAGCGCCACATCGCTGACCTCGACGGTGGTTGCGGTGGCCTGCCCCACCTTGAGGGTGAGGTCGATATGCTGGCGCCCGCCCACGGAGATGGTGATGTTCTTGGCCTCGGCCGGCGCAAATCCCGGCGCATTAGCCTCGATGTTATAAGCGCCGACGCGGAGCGAGGGAACTTCATATTCGCCGGAACCGTTGGAGGCGACGTTGACGACACTGCCGGTGTTCACGTTGGTGACGGTCACGGCAGCGTTTGCAACCGCCGCGCCGGTGGCGTCATGGATGGAGCCAACCAGGCTGCCATCCTCATATTGCGCTCTTGCGGAGATGCCACAGATTGCGATCAAGAGGCCAACACAGAAAAGGGTCCTGAAAAGGTTCTGTAGGTTCTTCATGGGTGCCAGCCTACAGAGCGGCGTTCAAGTTTCCGTGAATTCGCGGTGAATGGCGCGTGAATCGCCGCGCCGGTCTGAGGGGATCTCCAGCGGCTACTCCAGAGGATCGGCGTTGAATTGCATGACTTGGGAGAACGCGTCGTACCCAAGACGGGCATTCCTGCAACGGAACCGCGGCCCGGAACATCCAATCCCCTGTCATGACCACCACTGCCTCGCATTCCCTCCGCACCCTCGGCAACTCCGGCCTTCAACTTACCCCCATCGGCTTTGGCGCATGGGCCATCGGGGGCGGCAACTGGGAGTTCGCCTGGGGCCCCCAGGACGACGCCGAGTCCATTGCCGCCATTCATCGCGCTCTCGACCTGGGCATCAACTGGATCGACACGGCGGCCATCTACGGGCTGGGCCACTCGGAAGAGGTGGTCGGCCGGGCTCTCAAGAGCCATTCCGGCCCCAGGCCGTTGGTATTCACCAAGTGCTCGATGCGCTGGCATCCGGACCGCTCCATCTACCGCTCGCTCAAGGCCGACTCGCTGGCCGAGGAGCTGGAGGGATCGCTCCGGCGGCTCGGCGTGGAGGTCATTGACCTTTACCAGATCCACTGGCCTGACCCTGAGGAAGAACTGGAAGAGGGCTGGGAGACGCTGGCGCGGTTCCGTGAACAGGGCAAGATTCGCTGCATCGGCGTCTCCAACTTCTCCGTCGGGCAGATGGAGCGGGTGTTGAAGATTGCCCCCATCACCAGCCTCCAGCCGCCGTACTCCATGCTGCGGCGAGCCATCGAGCAGGAGGTTTTGCCCTTTGCCCAGGACAACGGCATCGGAGTCATCAACTACTCGCCCATGGTCTCCGGCCTCTTGACCGGCGCAATGACCGCCGAACGCGTGGCCGCTCTTCCGAAAGACGACTGGCGGCGGCGCGGGGTCGAGTTCACCGAGCCGAGGCTGAGCCGCAATCTCCGCCTGGTGGAGTTACTGCGGAAGATCGGCAGCGGCCATGGCGTAGGCCCTGGAGTGGTCGCGGTGGCCTGGACGCTGCACAATCCGGCCATCACCGCCGCCATTGTGGGCGGACGCAGCGGGTCGCAGGTTGAAGGGCTGGCGCCGGCGCTCGACCTCCGGCTGAGCGACGAGGAGTACACCCGGATCAACGCATTTCTCGCTTCCAACCCGGCTTGAAGCCGGTTCGCGGCGGCACGCAAAGAAAAGCCCCGGCCATGGCCGGGGCTTTTGCTCACAGGTGAAGCCGCGCTACATCGCCGCCACAAAATCGGGGACCATGATGGGGGCATGATTCTGCAGCAACTGGGTCATCCGCGCGGCCATGCCGGTGTACATCTGAGCGGCGCGGAAGGCATTCACGCGGACTCCCTCGCTGGCTTGCGAGAACGCATACTGGACCAGGGCCACCAGGACCAGAAGGCGGATCTGGATGGCGTCGCTGCGCAGGGTCTCCACCAGCAGGCGGTCCACGCCGTCGCTGTTCCTGGCCGCATAGTCCGCCATCTCCAGCATCACGCGCGCATTCTGATACATCGCCCACAGGCCACGGGCGCCTTCCATGCGCTCCCAAGCGTCTTCCGGATTGGCGCTAAGTCCTTCTTTCCAAAGGAAATGCTCACTCAAATCGCGAGCGCTCCAGTCGGGATGCAACCGGGCCAAGAGCGAGTCCCAGGTCCGCGCATTACGCCGCCGCGCTTCGATGCGCCAACGGACAAGGTAGAGGGCGATGCTTGCAACGGCCGCAACTTGTAGCAGAGAGAGAATCATCGGCAATCCTTGCACTGAGCTGTGGTAACCCAAAAAGCGACCTGGAAGATCGGGCTACTCTTTCCCTTACCTATTACTAGTAACACACAATTGTTGGTCCGCGGCGTGAAAAACTCTGCCACTTCCGTCTCATTCCCACTACAAAGTACTCAACAGTCTACTGTCCTTTAGTAATTGGAAGCCGCCGCCTCCCCCATTTGGCCGGCGTTGTTGCGGGCCGGCGGTCCGGCGCGCGCGCCAGATGGCGGAATCCGCGCCCAGTGAACAGCCAAGCGCCCCGTCCAGCGCGGTCTCGTGGATCGGGCTGGACCGCGGCGATGGATCTCAGCGCCTCCGCGTCTTGTCGGGTGCGGAATCCGCCAGCGCAGCGCGGGTGGTTCGGGCAGCCCCGGCCACTGCCAGCAGCGCACTCCGCATCTGCGGGCTGAACTCCCGCCGTTGCGCTTCCTTCTGCGCAAAACTCACCACCCAGTAGAGGAGGGAACAGAGATAGCTGACCCCCACGAACTGACTCAACAGACGGAAGTACTGCTGCATCGCGCCGTGGGTGTGCAGGATCTCAACGGTCAGGCTGACAAAGGAATAGAAGCCGAGTCCCGTCGCTACCTGCAATTCGCGGTCCCGCCAGCCGATGGAGAGCAACTGGCTGCACCCAGCGAGCGCCAGAAAAAACAGTATTCTCATCATCGAGGCAGTCTGCTGCACGCGCATGAGATCGCGCCATGCCGAAGACGGACTGGTGATCGCATGGATGCCGGAAAACTGCCAAATCCCTGCGCCGATGGCCAGGATCACGACTCCAAGCACGGCCAAGGCGTTTCCGGGCAGAGAGGCCCGAAGCGGACGGAGAACGGACCATGCAAGTTCAATCAAGATGCCGAACTCCAAGACGGAATCCACAACCGTCTCCGCCAAGTAGGCGGTGAGATAGCTGGACAGGAAAAAGGTATGGATCAAATAGTTTCCGGCGTCGCTGAGCAGAGCCCATGCGCAGTAGACACAGAAAACGGGTAGAGTTTGCCAGGCACGCCTGTAAAGGAGCAGCCCAACAACTGCTGCCTCAGCCACGATACCGGCAAACCAGATTGTGTTGTCCGGACTCACTGTCTACACTCCGCCGGAGCTTGTCGGCCCGATGGGTTGAGTTCAATAATGAATCCCACCGTTGGGGGGCGAACAGGCCGCTTTGTCGACCGCCTTGCCACTCCCGCCAAGCCTGGCTGAGATGGGCGACAGCGCTACCATTGAGTGCAGCTATTCCGTCCTTACACGGGGGCGAAAGAGGCTTGCGCTCCCTCCAAGAGCCAAGTTGATCGAGATGCAATCCAGCAATGGCCCTCAGCGCCTCCGCGTCTTGTCGGGCGCGGAATCCGCCAGCGCAGCGCGTGTGGTTCGGGCAGCCCCGGCCATAGCCAGAAGCGCACTCCGCATTTGCGGGCTGAACTCCCGCCGTTGCGCTTCCTTCTGTGCGAAGCTGAATACCCAATAGAGCAAAGAGCAGAGGCCGCCGGCCACCACGACCTGCTCCAGGTGGTTATACACCGGCCCCATGTTCTGGTGCGTATGCAGCATCGCCACGACAAGGCTGACAATGGAATAGAAGCCGAGACCCGTGGCGACCTGCAGCTCGCGGTCCCGCCAACCGATCGAGAGCAACTGGCTGCATCCGGCCAGCGCCAGGAACAATAGAACTCTGAGAATAGCTGCCGTCTGCTCCAGGCGCATCAGAAGATGCAACTCCGGGGGTAGATTGCCGAACCCTGGGATGGCTGCAAAGGGCCAGATCGCGGCTCCAAGCACCGCGACGAATCCGCCCACCACCGCCAGGGAACCACGAGGCAGGGATGCCCGGAGCGGACGGAGGACGGACCAGGCCAGCTCGACCAGAACACCGAACTCCAAGATCGATTCAACAACGGTCTCGGCCAAATAGGCCGTGAGATAGCTGGCCGGGATCAAGCGAACAACCGCGTATAACCCGGCGCTGCCGAGTAAATCCCAGAAGCAGTACAGGCAGAATACCGGCAATATCCGCCAGACACGCCTATAGATGAGCAGCCCAACAACTGCTGCTTCAGCCATAATGCCGGCAAACCAAAGCGTGTTGTCTAAACTCATGGCCTGCATAGCGTCTGAACCGATCGACGCGATGCACTGAGTGTAGCAGCGGACCCGTTACGATCGCGCCGCCACAGAACTTCTTACACCTCCTGTGCCACGCCGCTGGGGGGTGGGACCGGCGGGAAGGGAGCGATAGGAATCGCACTGGCGACGGCCACGCCGCTGGGGGGCGGGACCGGCGGGAAGGGAGCGATCGGAATCGCACTGGCGACGGCCACGCCGCTGGGGGGCGGGACTGGCGGGAAGGGAGCTATCGGAATCGCAATCGCGGTCACGGCCGGAATGGGAGGCAACGGGCTGATAGGCGTGGCGAGCGCGGTTGCGCTGCCAATGGCCGCCAAAGCGGCGCCGAAAACGAAGCTGCGGAATTTCAGTGAATTGTAACGCATCATATTTGGCTCCTTGTGTAGACATATTGGACACTGCACCGATAAGAGTAGCCCCAAATGTGCAGGCCGTCTACCACAAAAGTAATAAGTTCACATAATTCCTGGCGTGCGACTGTTTTGTGCGGTCCAAAGCCCGGCAGTTCCAGCGAAGTCCGAGGTTTTGCCGTGGCGCCGGACGCTAGATCGGAGCGTGCACGAGCGGTCTGCCGGCCAGGATTGAATGCGGCAATGGCGGTAGGAATCCCGCGGGCGATCCGGGCGCGCGGATTCCCGCTTCACCGGCCAATGAGCTTTGGGTGTTGCCTGGGGCGGCGAGAGAGAATGAGAGTTGAGCAAGAAGAATCGGGAGCGCGAGAGCGCCTCGGCGGTGTTTCCCCCCGCCATGCTGCCTTGCCCTTGCAAATACTCAACGCCGCGCTCATGCCCTCCCGGCTGGATGTAAACTGTTGACTCTCCTGTATATGGATTGCCGCCTTGCGGGGAAATGGGGAGCAGCGGAAGATCGCTTCGCGCCGTCCTTGCTGGCACCGGCGGTGAGGCATCATGCCGGCGGTTACCTTGTGGAGAACTTTGGTGCCCTGGGATGAACGAGGGAAGTCCGCTAGAGTGGCTTGAGAGCTTCTTTCTGGTTCGGGGATGCAGCTTATGAACGCTTTGAAACCTGGACTTTCGCCGCAGCCTGCCTCGCCTGGGTTGGCCGCCCAACGGCAGGAGGTGCGATGCGCGGTGCGTTTTCCTCTGGCGCTGCCCGTGGTGCTGTCAACCGGCGAATCGGAACTTGTCGCGCTCACGCGCAATGTCTCCGCCAGCGGAGTGCTCTTTGAGCTGGCGCACCCGTTGCGGGCGGGACTCGATATTCGCTTTTCTCTGCAAATGCCAGGTACGGTTCTGGGTACTCCGCGTGATATTCTGGTTCATTGCATGGGACGTGTGGTACGCTGCTCCATAAGCCAAACGAAGTATCTGGCTGCCGCGACGATCGACGAGTACAAATTCGCGGAGCAGTGACAGCCGGAGTCGGCTTGGCAGCCCTTACGATGGACTATCTGGACGATTCAGCCGATGGCGAGATTGTTGACGCCCCGGTCAAGCCGGGGACGATCCGCATTATTCTTGCGGATTCCCAGGCCATATACCGTGTGGGCATTCGCAAGGTTTTTGCCCTCGAAGACGATTTGCGCGTTGTTGCCCAGGCGGATTCGCTCGAGAACCTGCGCTTGGCCGTTGCGCGCTACCCCACCGATATCGTTCTGTTGGAGGGAAGTCTGCTGGCAGGCACGGCCAATGCCATTCCCGAGCTGCTGCGTCTGGCCCCTGATCTGAAGCTGATCGTGCAGGCCGTTCAGGCGGACGAAAACCACACGGTGGAGCTTTATCGGCGCGGCGTCCGCGGTATCATCTCCCGCCTGATCTCGCCCGACCTGCTGGTTCGGTGTGTGCGCAGAATCGCGGCCGGCGAAACCTGGATCGACAATCAATCGGTCAACTGGGTGATTGAGGCCTATCGCGCTCAGGCAGCCGCGCTGGTCAGCCCGCGCTCCCAGCCGCGGCTCTCGCCCAAGGAGATGTCCATCATCACCTGCATCACCCAGGGCAAGCGCAACAAGGAGATTGCCTTCCAGTTGGGCACCACCGAACAGGTGATCAAGAACTATCTGCGCAAGATATACGACAAGCTGGGAGTCAGCGACCGGCTTGAACTGGCGCTTTATTGTCTGCACAACAAGATCATTCAGACGGATGCGGACGAAGATATGGTAGCCCACAAGGTGGTGGGAACGTAGCCGCAGCCCGGTTCGCTTCCCCGTCAATCTACTGCGCAATGGGAACAGGCGTCAGAATATCCTCGGTTGCGGTCGGGTCTCCGGCCGCCGGTCCATGCCACACGCTTCCGCCGAACGTGGTGATGTAAATCATGGACGGGTCGCTGGGATCCACAATCACGCGGTGGCCCCACTTGAAGTTGTAACCCTGAATGCGCGCCCAATGGAGCCCGGCGTCGGTGGAGCGGTATGCGGCCGCATCGAAGCCGCATATGTAGAGCGTATCCGGCGCTTTCGGATCGATCGTCACATCGTAGACATGCTGCGACTGCGTGAAAACAGGTTTCCAACTCTGGCCGCCGTCGGTGGATAGATACACCCCGCCTCCCGAGTCCACGTCCTGGCGCTCCTGCCCCCAGGCGGCCAGGTACATGCGGCGATTGTCGCGAGGGTCGAGCGCCAGCCCGTTGGGGCCGTTCACGCCCTCCGGAAGACGTATCTTCTCCCAGTGCTCCGCCCCATCGAGGGATTTGTAGAGAGCGCCGCCGTCCGCTTCGCCGAAGCGTCCCTCGTTGCGGCGGGCCACGATGAGATAGAGGGTGCCATCGTCGGCGCGTGCGATTCGCCAGGCAAAAGGGTCAATCTCCATGATCCCGTCGTTCTTCAGTTGCCAGGTCTTCCCATTGTCCGTCGATTTGTACACACCGATGCCAAACCCGCAGGCGTACAGGGTGCGACTTCCAACCGGACTCGCGGGATCGAGCAGCACGTGCGTGAATGCCGTCTCCTCCATGCCGGCATTCGACCGGGTCCAGCTCCGCGCGCCGTCCGTCGATACGCCGATTCCTCCCTTGGCTCGCTCCGGAAAGTCTCCATGGCGCCACATCTTCGGCCGGGGCAGGTCGTGTATGCCGCTGAATGCGCCCCACATCAGCCCCTTCACCTGGGGATCGAATGCCAGCCAATAGGTTGTGTTCCGCCAGGCATCCGGAATCCCGCTGGTTGCCGTCTGCCAGGATTGGCCGCCATCCAAGCTGTGAAAGGCTCCAATGTCGGTGTAGTCGATGAAGAGGTGCTTCGAATCGAAAGGGTCGAATTGCACTCCGTAGTCCGTAGTGACGTCGAGACCCCGCGTCGTCCAGCGGTCATCTCCGACGCGCACGGAGTTCACCTGCGCCCAGGTCTTTCCTCCATCCAGCGTCCGGTAAGTCCGAAAGAGGTCGGTGGCGTAGCAGATATCGGGGTTGCCGGGAGCTACGCCCAGGCTGTACGGAGCGTCGAAGATGATGCTCTTGCCGCCCTCCCATCCAATGCCGTCCGCGCGCTCTTCAATCCAGGAAGCATCCAGATTGGATGCCGGTCTTGTCGACTCGCGGAACAGGATCGACCAACTCAAGCCCGCGTCCGTGGTCTTGGCGATCCCATTGTAGACATTCTCGGGACCCTCCCCCAGCTTGAGCTCGCGGAAACCGATGTATGCAATTCGGCCATTGCGGCCCGCAGCGGCAACCGCCTCGAACCGACCGAATTGCTGGCCAAGCGCCGGCGTCCTCGCGTTCCAGCTCCTGCCCTCATCCTCCGAGACGAACAGGTTTCCCTTACTGGTTGTCGCATAAACGATCGTTCTTCCCTCCGCCTCCGCTGAGCTGGCATGGGTGATCGTCTCTCCGGGCTCCGCGATTGGCTTCGCGGTCTCCGCCCGGCCGCGGTAGACGCCCAGCGTCCCAATCGCCAGCCGCTCCCCGCCTGGGTAGGCGAGAAGCAGGATCTTGTCGGATGCGAACCCGTGCTCAAACCGGAACGAGGCACCGCCGTCCTTCGAAACCAGCTCTGTTGTCCCACCGTACTGTGGATCGGAAAACGCAACATGGACCACATCCGAGTTCCTTGAATCCACAAGAATCTGAAGAATGTTCAATCCGGTAACGTAATTCCCGTCGTTCGAGGTCAGGCTATAGCCGCTGTGGTCGCCGTTCTGGTGCTCAACGGTCTTTTTGGCGGGATTGGGAAAGAGCATGCGCCAGCTCCGGCCCGTGTCGTCGCTGCGCCACAACGCGGCGCCTCCCGCATAGATTCGCCGGGGATTGCCCGGATCGAAGGCGAAGGTCGTGATACCCGAGCGCAGGTTGAACATCCGCCAGGAAAGGCCGCCATCCCGCGTAATGTAGCCCCCCGTCATATCGCAGTGCTCCACCACGACTTGAGGATCGTGAGGGCTGATCGTAGGGGCAATCATGGTTCCGCCGCCGCCCGGTCCGATAATCTTCCACGCATCGAAGCGCGGCGCGGGGCCGGGATTCTGCGCGGCGGCGGCCATCGCCAGCGCCAGGGACGCCACTGCAAAGAAACACTGCAATCTCAAACTCGGTCTCACTTTCGCAACCATCTGCCCTTCCTGAGCGTCAACCCACCTGAATTGTAGCCTCCTGGCTGGGCGAGGCCGAAAAATTTATCGCTTTTTCTTCGCTTTTTTCAGGGAGTTCCGGTATCCTGGTTTCGCAACATGGGAGGTTGCACAATGGACTTTCAACAAGAACTGATTGCCGAATACGACCGCGAGACCGCCAGGACGCGCAAGATGCTGGAGGCGATCCCGGCCGAAGCCGATTTCACCTATAAACCCCATCCCAAATCCATGAGCCTGGGCCGGCTCGCGGGGCACACCGCGGAGCTTGGCGGAGAGTGGGCGATCACCACGCTGACCACCGACAAGCTGGAGTTTCCCGCGGATCACAAGTGGGAGGCTTACATTCCCGCATCCAAAGAGGCTCTGCTGGAGCGCTTCGATAAGGAGACGGCTGAGGCCAAGGCGGCGCTGGCGGGCTTTGCGCCGGAGAAATGGGACGAGAACTGGAAGTTCGTGGCCGGCGGCCAGGCCTGGATCGACGAATCGAAGTACGAGGTCTGGCGCACCTGGGTGCTCAACCACATGATCCACCATCGCGCCCAGCTGGGCGTCTACCTGCGCCTGCTCGACAAGCCCATCCCCGGCGCCTACGGCCCCTCGGCGGACGAAAAGTAGAAAGGCAGTTGTCAGTGGTCAGTTTTCAGTGGTCAGTTGCCGGTCCTGCTAGCCGCCCTGCGCTGATCACTGACCACTGATCGTCTATCCTCATCTCATGCTGGGTGCCCCACCCTCGCCGCGTTTCTGTTCTTGCAGCCAGGGTGGGCTCGCTCAGTTCTCAGGATTGCCTTCTTGTTGAACTTGCATTCTTGTCTTCTCTAGTCTTCGGCTTCTTCCATCATAGGAAGCAGGTTCCGGCCGCCATGCACAACTCGTTCGATGCGAACCGCGTTGGAGCGGATGCGAAAGAGAATCACGTATTGACCGAGTGAGGCCAATCGAGCCTCTGCGCCAAGCTCGGGCCGGAGCCGGTAGAGGGTCGGCCGCCTGGCTATCTCCTTCATCCGCGCGCGAAGTTCTCGAAGCAGCCGGGCTGCCTGTCGAGGGCTGTCCTCGGCGATGTAGTCCGCGATCTCTTCCAGATCGCCGGGGACGCGCGGGGACAAGCGAAGGCGCATTATCGCCCCGCCGCCTTCGCCAGGCCGTCATATTTGCTTTCCAGCCGGTCGAAGACAGGGTCCGGGTCAAGCCCCTCCGAGTCGTCGGAGACGGCCTCCTGCCACAGCTTGCGCAGGTTGGTCAGACCTTGCTCTCGCAACCGCCGCTTGTAGGTCCAGTCGCGGAGCGCGTCGCGGATGACCTCGCTGTTGGAGGAATACTCCCCACCGTCGACGGCCCGGCGAACCATCGTCGCCATTTCGGAAGGAAGCGCGATGCTAAGTTTCTCAATGGTAGGCACAAGGTTCACTCCAGTAGTAGATAATGCTACCACATCCATACGGAAGTGTCGCGCAGGCTCAAGAAGTGGAGGTCAAGCGGATAAGCGGCCGGCATATTATCCTTCTCTCATGCCCTTCTCGTTTCCCAAGGTTTACCCCATCCTGGATTCCTCGATCGTTCCCTCCGCCGGACGCGCCGAGTTCCTGCGCAGGCTGGCCGGCTCGTTGGCCGAGGCAGGCGTCACGCTGCTCGAGTACCGCAACAAGACCGGCGCGGACGCCGAGTTGCTGGCCGACGCAGAGATTCTGCGCGCCGCGCTGCCCGCCGGAAAGGTGAAGTTAATTCTAGATGATCGCGCCGATCTTATTGAACAAATTGGCTTTGATGGAGCGCATGTGGATGCCGGCGACCTCCAGCCAGCCGAGGCGCGGCGTCTGCTCGGTCCAAGCCGGATCGTGGGCGCTTTTGGCGGCAGCACCGCGTTCTTGCCCGGAATTCTGGCCGAGCCG
>Ga0326728_10007091_pt1 | contig 29342 bp, 22 predicted proteins | sample MB3enrmetagenome_FD_207602 | JGI IMG/M metagenome (GOLD analysis project Ga0326728, IMG submission 207602) | Lab enriched peat soil microbial communities from McLean, Ithaca, NY, United States - MB31MN | ecosystem: Environmental > Terrestrial > Soil > Wetlands > Peat | place: USA: New York... | reverse complement strand
ATCCACGCTTCCTCCCCACAATCGGTCGCCCTCATGCAGTTGCGCTTCACTTCGCTCACTGTGACCAGCTCACGACGGGACTTCCACCCGTAAGAGTGCGCCCATGCTGGGCGCACGCAGAAAAGGCGGCAGGCCGGGTCTCCGGTCTGCCGCCTTTTTCTTTGCACGAAAACTGCGATCCCTGTTCCGGCAGCCAGGTCGCTGTCCTGGGCCTGGTACAAATGAACCCAGATCCGGCTTTCGCCCGCGGGTTCGAATCACTGCTTTGTCAAATGACATTGCAGATTGAATTCTGTGTGCCAGCACAATTCATCCCAGCCGTAACTCGGCGCGGCAAGTCGGGCTGATGATGATAACTCAGTGGTTAGGGTCTGTTCACACTACCCCGGCGGGTGGCCCACCGGGGTAGTGTGAACAGGCCCTAACATACACATAACTTGGAATATGACAATTCTCCCGCGGGGCAGCCGCGGTATTTATCGCATTTGGGGCGTATTCCGGCCTGCGCATCTTTCCGTTCAAAAAGAAGGGTACGGGAAGCATCCCGCACCCTTCGCTCAATCGGCTTGGTTGAGAACCTAATCCCTGGTTCCCTTGTTCGCTGTCCCCTTGTTCCCTGCTTTTCTAGCCCTTGCGCTGGTAGGTTTTGGTAATGCGGTCGTGCCAGCAGAGGTGATCCTCGTCGAAGAGCGCCCAGGCCACACCCAGGCCCAGCGGCAGCAGGGAGAGGAGCATCGCGCCCAGGCGGGCGAAGACACGGGCGCGGGTGGGAAACTGGTCGTCGAAAGTGCAGAGGCTGATGCCGGCGTACTTCATTCCCGGTGTGGCATTGGCGACGGCAAAAAACAGTCCCTGGTACAACACCCAGAGGAGGGCCAGGGCCACCGCCGCTCCTACCTCGACCTCTTTCATGCTGGGCAGATCCTTGACGTGGCTGCCGGCCAGCAGCACCGCCGCCAGAAAGAGTCCCGTCACTAGAGCGCCATCCACCACCACCGCCATGGCCCGGCGGTTCATGGGCGCCAACTGCAAGGCCGAGGTCGTCCGCACCGGCTCCGGCTCGACGTCGTCCAGCAAGGGATTGGCCTCCAATTCCATGCCCGGCCACTCGGCGGCAGGCTTGGCCACAGCCACTGGCGCCTCGGGCTGAGTGGAGATCGCCTCGGGATCAACTTCGAAGATGCTTAACTGGCCTTCGCGAATCTCGCTGGCAGCAAACTCTCCTTCGGCGCGGCGGGGGCGAACCTTGCGCGTGGCCACCATCTCACGGGGAAACTCGATGAGATTGGCGGGGATCGGCTGCGCCGGCTCGACCGGATCGAGCGCCGACCCGCTCACCAGTTCGGGGCCGGCGGGAGACCACCAATCCTCGGTTTGAATCGCGAATTCTTCTCGCCCGTGGGTGGCGTAACCCATCTCGGTGCGGCGCACGGGCAGATCTTCTTCCCAGCGCAGGCCAAAGCACTGCGGGCTCTCGCGCTCGGCCAACGCGGTGGTCGCCGATTGCGGGGCCTCCGTCAGCAGAGATTCGCGAGACGAAACTTGAGAGGAGGGACGGGAAGGCTCGATTGCCGGCTCGATGGCTCTGGCCACCACCAGTTCCGGCACTCTCTCCGGCGCTTCAATGGCGGCATCCATGCTGGCCAGCACAGCCTGCGCCGTGGCCTGCGCCTCCAGAGCCACTTGGGTGGCGATCTCGGCGGTACGCACCGCGACCCGCGCTTCGGCCGCCTGCATCTCGCTGTAGCTGGGCGCCTGAGCATAGCGTGCGGCCACCCGTGCCGCCGCCTGAGCCGCCCGGCTGCTGCCGCTGGGCCGCAACTCCGTCTGGGTTGCCGGCATCGCCGCGGAAGGGCCTCTGCGGTTCTTGTGCGCGGCCAGGCGAAGATTAACTTCCTGCTTCCAGGCGGAGGTGTTTGGCTGGCTTAACGTTTGGCTCAAGGCTCCAATATCCCTTCTGACGTGGCTCCGGGAGAGTTTCCAGGATACGGCTGCAATCCGTCCTCGTTCTACCCGGCATTTCATTCGCCGGTTACGACTGGGGTGCAACCCGAGAAAACCCTGAAAACGCGTCCCGACGCTCTTGCTGCCGCGCCTCTGTGCGAGTCCGTTTTTCCGGCTATGCCAGCCGAACAGACGTTTTTCTCATGAAAGGAAGGGGGAGTCGCGGTAGATGCAGGGAAATCATTGGAATTGAAGGCGCTGCCAGAAACCTCGAACCCGGGAGGTTGGCGCTCCAGAGACTCCCGATGAGCACAGTCACAACCTCGTACTGGCCTGTTGAGAGACCCCGACCCAGCGCAACCGTGAAATTGCTCACCGCCGCGCCCGGTTCAAACCCACGATTTTTCCTGTTGCCAGAGCTGAGAGTCCGTCATTCCCTCCAAAGCTAGCCTTCTTTGTTATGCTGGCCTTGGTTCCGGAATGCGTCCTCGTCTCTTATTATGTATCACGCTACTCGCTGTCTGTCACCTGCAAGTTGGGGGGCAGACGTTGACCAATGGGTTACCTGGAGCCCCAGCCGCCACCGACGCACCAGCGGGAGCTGCCAGCGCAGCCCTGCCCTTGCCCGACGATCCCAGCCAGGAGATACTGCCGGTGGCGCAGCCCGAGCCGGTCCCAGCCAGCGGCGAGCCGGTGCGTTGGGAAGCGCGGCGGCAGAGCCGCGCGGGAGACGTATTCACCTTCTCCGGCGACGTGGTCGGCTTCTTTGACGGCTACGTGCTGCACGCCAGCAAGGTGGTCTATCGCCAATCCACCACCGAGCTCGAGGCTGAGGGGCCGTTGCTCCTGGATGGCGGAGCGGAAGATGTGCACCTCACCGCCGAGCGCGGCGACATGCGTCTGAACACCCACACCGCCCGTTTTTTCAACGTCACCGGCACCCTGGGTGTACGCGCCGCCGGGCGTACTACTGTTTATTCCACCTCCAACCCCTTTCGCTTCTCCGGCCGAGTGCTGCTGGAGAACGGCGAGGGCGTTTATCGAATCGTGGACGGCTCGATGACCAATTGCCGTCTGCCCCGCCCCGATTGGCTCCTGATCTCCCGCTCCATCGATCTGAATAACCGCATCGCCTCGTCCTCCAATTCGGTCTTCAAATTTCTCGGGGTTCCGCTCTTCTATCTGCCCTACCTGCGCCATCCCGTGGACGAGACCGGGCGCGAGAGCGGTGTGCTTATTCCCGTCATCAGCAACTCCTCCACCAAGGGTGTGATCGTGGGCGAACAGGTCTATTGGGTCATCAGCCGCAGCATGGACATGGTGGTGGGCAGCGAATACTACTCGCGGCGCGGCTGGGCGCCCAATGGCGACTTCCGCTACAAGGGAGCAGGCGAAGATCGCCTTACTGTGCGCTGGAACGCCTTGCTCGACCGCGGCGTGGAAGAAGATAACACGGCCACGGCCTCCACACCCGCCGGGATGAGCCTGGTCAATCAGGGCGGCGTCGACGTTGCCGCACAGGGCCGCAAGGATCTTTCCTCCAACACCCACGCCGCCGGCATCGCGGAATATCTTTCCAGCTATGTCTATCGTCTGGTCTTCAACGACAACTTTACTCAGGCCATCAGTTCCCAAGTGATCAGCAACGTCTCACTGACCCACGCCGCCGATGGCTTTGTTCCCTCCATTTCCTTGGAGCGCTTCCAGACCTTCGCCAGCTCGACCACCGGCATCGAGGCGCGCTTCATCCACCTGCCCAACCTGCGCTACGACGTGTTGGATCGCCCCCTGGGTGCTTCTCCCTTCTCCGCTGGCCTGGGAGCCTCGGCAGGCTACTTGAACCGCTCCGAGCCGCATTTCCACGCCCGCAACCTGGGTCGCTTCGATCTTTACCCGCATCTGGCGCTGCCCCTGACCGGCGGCGGTTGGAGCCTGCTTTCGGAAGTGGCGCTGCGCAACACCTTTTACTCTTCCAGCCAGACTCCCGATCTGAGCGGTGTGCACTTCGGCATCCCCACCATCCGCCACGAACTGCTGGACCGCGCCGATGTTGAGGCGTCCCTCGATCTGCGTCCGCCGGTGCTGATGCGCGATTTCACCGTCAACGGCTGGAATCGCGTGCTGCGCCACGTCATCGAGCCCGAGTTCACTTACCGCTACCTCGACGGCATAGGCAGCAAGGCGCAGAATGTGATTCGCATCGACACCACGGATATTGCCACCAATACCAACGAAGTGGGTTTCTCGCTGAGCCAGCGCCTCTATCTCAGCCCGCGCCAGACAAAACAATGCACGGTGGAGGGTGTGCCTGCCGAAAGCTGCCCGCTGCAAACACGCGAATGGGCCAGTTGGCAGATTGCGCAAAAGTATTTCTTCAACTCCGACTTCGGCGGTGCGGTCATCTCCGGGCGGCGCAACGTCTTTGACTCCACCCTGGATCTGAGCGGCATCTCCTTTCTCACCGCCAACCGCAATCTGTCTCCGCTGACCTCACGGCTGCGCTTCGAGGCCATCGACAACCTGCGCATCGAGTGGGATCTGGACTACGATCCCAAAGCCGGGCGCATGGGCGCCGATAACGTCTTTGCCGGCTATAGCTGGGGCAATACCACCGTCGGCGTCGGCCATGCCCTGCTCAACGCCATAGACGAGAGCAAAGGCAGCGCTTCGACCATTAAAAGTCAGCAACTGCAACCCTTCCTGACCATCGGCAAACCCACCGCCGGGGGCTTCAATCTGGCCATCAACGGCGGCTACGATTTTGTGCTGGGCACCGTGCAATATGCCGGAGTGCAAGCGACCTACAACTGGAACTGCTGCGGCCTCACCATGGGCTACCGCCGTTTCGAACTCGGCTCGGTGCGCGACGAGACCCAGTACCTGTACAGCTTCACCATCGCCAATTTTGGTTCCGTGGGCGACGTGCGGCGCACCAATAGCGTCTTCCGCGATCCCACCCTGCCGCCGGCCTACTGATTCCGCCGCGTGCTCGGGTTCCGGCGGATCGCTTTTCCTCCCTTGGCGCGTCCATGCTGCAGACGCCATGAACGGTTTGCGGTTGCGCCGGCATCCTTGCGAGGATGCCTGGAGTATTCTTTTTGAGAGGGATTCAACTTGTCGCGACTTCATGTTTTTGCCGGTTTGCTGGCCATTAGCCTGGCCGCCGGCTGCAAGGCTCAGCCCGCCCCGCAGACTCCTGCCAACTTCAGCCTCGATCGCCATATCGAGGTGATGGTTCGCTCCCAGTACAACATTCCGCAGGATTACGACGTGCAGTTGGGGGCGCGCAAGCCCAGCCAGATTCCCGGCTACGACGCGCTGCCGGTCACCCTTGTCCACGGCGCCAACAAGACTCCCATCGACTTTCTCATCTCCACCGACAACAAGACGCTGGCCCGTCTGGAAACCTTCGACCTGGCCAAGGATCCGCTCTTCAATATCTCTGTCGAGGGCCGCCCGGTGCGCGGCAATCCCGCCGCCAAGGTCACTATCGTCAACTTTGACGACCTGGCGTGCCCCTACTGCGCGCGTATGCACGCTGAACTCTTCCCGGCCGCGCTGGATCGCTACAAGGACAAGATTCGCGTTATCTACAAGGACAATCCGCTGATCGACCTTCATCCCTGGGCCATGCACGCCTCGGTCGACGCCAACTGTCTGGCGGCGCAAGACGGCCCCACCTATTGGTCCTTTGTCGATTACGTCCATAACCACGGTCAGGAGATCAACGGCGAAGATCGCAACCTGGCCAAGAGCTTCGACGCCTTGAATCGCATCGCCCGCCAGCAGGCCATGCTGGCCAAGCTAGATCTGAGCAAACTCGACAGTTGCATGGCCGCCCAGGACGAAACCGCCGTGCGCGCTTCCATGTCCCTGGCCGAATCCTTGCGCCTGGAGGGTGCGCCAGCGCTCTTTATCGACGGGGAGCGGGTGTACGGCGCAGTGCCCGAGAAGCTGCTCTGGCAGGTTGTGGATCGCGCTCTGCGCGCCGCCGGCATCGAACCGCCTCCTCCGCCCGCGCCTCAACCGCAAACCGCCCAGTTGCCCCCGTCCGCGGCGAAATAGTCGCATTTGCTGCTATCCCTCGACCGGGCTGTGGATTTATCGTGGAAAGCTGGGGCTGTCCCGGCCCCTCAGGAGAGATCAGGTTGCACGTCCAAACTTACCGCCGTATGCGTACTCATGTGGTTTTGTTCGCCCTGGGCAGCGGGTTGCTACTTCCCGCTCTGGTTGGCTGCCATCGTTCCCCCGCTCCAGACGTGATGGCCACCGTCAACGGCAAGGAGATTCTCAGCTCCGACCTGGAAAAGAAGTATGAGAACTACAAGGCCAGCCTGGGCAACAGCCCCCAGGAGCCCAGTGCCGCCCAGGCCGACATTCTCCGCCTGGCCGTGCTACGGCAGATGATCGACGAAGAGATCCTGCAGCAGCGCGCCGCCAAGTTCAACCTCACCGCCTCCGATGAAGACGTCAATGCCAAGGTCACGGAGATGAAGGCGCCCTATACCCAGGAGCAGTTCGACCAGCAGCTCAAGCAGCATAACCTGACCCTGGACGACCTCAAGCGCGACCAACGCCGCCTGCTTACTCAGACCAAGCTGCTCAACAAGGAGATCGAGTCCAAGATCAACATCTCCGACGCCGAAATTCAAGCCTTCTATAACCAGCACAAGGCGGAGTACAACTTCATCGAGCCGCAGTATCACCTGGCCCAGATTGCGGTCAGCAGCGCCGCTTCGCAACCGTCCGGCAACCTGCAGAACAACAAGGCCGCGGGCGACGGAGACGCCCGCAAGAAAATCCAGACCCTGCACACCAAGTTGCAGAACGGCGAGGACTTCGGAGCCATCGCCATGAACTTCTCCGAGGCTTCCAACACCGCCTCCAACGGCGGCGATATGGGCCTCATTCCCGAGTCCTCGCTGCGCAGCGACGCCGAGGTCTTTTCCGCGGTCAGCAAGCTCTCTCCGGGACAGATCACCGACGTGCTGCCGGTCTACGACAGCGCCGGGCCGGCCCGCCGCCCCGTGGGCTACGCCATCTACAAGCTCATCGCCCATGAAGCCGCCGGCCAGCGCGATCTCAGCGATCCCCGCGTACAGCAGGTCATTCGCCAGGGCCTGCGCGACGCCCGCGCCCAACTGCTCAAAAATGCCTACTTCGAGATGCTGCACAACGAAGCCAAGGTACACAACTACTTCGCCGATCGCATTCTCAAACAAGCCGGCAACTGATCTTCTTCATGCAAAGGGCGGCCATTCCTCACGGATTGGCCGCCCTTTTCTCTTGCGCTGCACACTTCTCCCGAGCCTCCAGTGAGCGGGTGTCTCCAGCACCTCGCGGGACCGCTGGCCTCATCGTGGTTGTCATTCTGGGCGAAACACAGCGGGGTCGAAGAAACTGCTTGCCTACTTCCATTGCGAGAGCGGGAGACAGCCGTTCTATCTCAGAACTTGTCTATCTCAGAACCGGCGAGTTGAGAAGTTGAATTGCCTCGCTTTTTTCTTCCAGCGGATCGGCGTAGACGGTCTCCCATCGATTCTTCCCCAACCTTCGGGCACATACATATTCGTCGCATGCGCATAGATCGCCGGCAAATGCGAGGATGTTATTATCGGCGTCGAATCGAACGGTATTTCACCGATTCTGAGGGAATCCCGCATCGTCAACGGGATGGGTGAGTCTGTACGCAAAACGGCCTCCGCCGCAGCGGAGGCCGTTCGATATTGCAGGAAGGAAGGAGGGTTACTTCATGTTGCCGTTGGCGTCCATGACGATGCCGCCGGGGCCCTTGGACTTCTTCTCTTCGTTGGCCTTGCGAGTGCCCATGGCCTTGGAGGTCCAATCCTTGGCCGCGGCCATATCCGCCGCCACCGCCGCATTGTTGCCGAAGTCCACGTCGGCCTTGTTGCGGTAGATCAGATTCAGGTACTGCATGGCGTCGTCGTAGTTGGCGCGATTGGCCACTGCCTGATTCAGATACTGCAAGCCTTCTTCCACCAGCGGGCCGTTCTTGGCTGCCAGCGGTTCCATGATTTTCTTGGGGGCCTTGGTGTTGCCCGCGCCGTCGTCGTTGAGTCCGGCGCCCTGCAGGGCGTCCAGCTTGTTCTTGTGGGCCAGCGTCCAATCGATCACGCCCACCGTGTAAGCCGCCTCGGGATCCTTGGGATCGGCCGCCAAGACCTTCTTCTGCCACGTCTTGGCTTCATCCAGCTTCTTGATGCTGAAATAGATGCCGGCGATCTGCTTCATGCTGTTGACGTCGCTGGGATCCTTGTCCAGAACATCCTGGAAGATGTCGATCGCCTGCTGCGCGGTCTTCAGGTTGTCCGGCGTATCCAGGCCGGGCACCACGTTCTGCGAGAGCGCGGTGGCCAGATAGCTCTTGGCCATAGGCAGGCTGGGGTCGAGTTGGGTGGCCTTCTGAAAATGACCGATCGCTTCTTCGAAGTGGGCGCTCTTGTAGGCTTCCACTCCCTTGTTCAGATGGTCACGGGCAGCCAGGCGGTTGCACCCGCTCATGGAAAGCACCATGCCGGCCAGAGCAACCGCGAGCGCCGTAATACGTGCGGGTCCATTCATGTTCGTATCCTTCTCCTTCAGGTCGTGCCTTATCAGTCGCGCACCTGGAATTTCGTTGCTGCTGGCCGCGGGCGGGGTGGTACCGGAACCAGAATCATAAAACCAGGATGGAAAAATTGTACTCCTGTTCCTCGCCGGAGGGACCGCCCCCTGGAGCACCGGTCCACGCCGAGTTCGGAGTTTCGAAGTCCCGTTGCCCGCCGCCTGCTCGCTTCCCAGCCTCGAGCAACCGCGCTCCAGCACTCCCTGCCTTGCGCACCCGCCGGTACGGCGGGCGCCGGCGTGCGCACGATCCCCCTCGGATGCGGGAGACCGGGCGCGGGAGCCCCGTTTTACTGGCCGGCCAGGATCTTGGGCGTCATCATGCCGATGTGATCCACGTTGGCAGCGCGACCGATGTCGATGACCTCGGCCACATAGCGGAAGTCCACATCGTCGTCGCCTTTGACGAACATGATGCGCTCAGCGCGGTTGGCATAGATCTCGGTGAGCCGGGCCTGCAACTCGGACTTTTGCACATCGTTCTCATTGATCTTGTACTGCGGTGCAACGCCAGCCTTGCCCAGAATCTGCACCACGATGGTACGATCATTATTCGGCTGCGGCTTCTGGTTCTTGGGCGGCTGGGGAACCAGCGCATCCAGGCCCTTCGGCGTCACCGGCACGATGACCATGAAGATGATCAGGAGCACCAGCAAGATGTCGATCATCGGGGTCATGTTGATGTCGGACGAGTAGCTGCCCCCGCCCCCAGTTGTCATTGACATGGCTTAAAACTCCTCGTTCCCTGCAAATCGTTGAATGGAATCGGTGAAGCGCTTACTCACCGCCCGCGAGATTGCCTTCCTTTTTCTGCGTCAGCAAGCCCACGTCGTCCACACCGGCGGTACGCACAGCGTCGACGGCGTCTTCCACCGCGCGGAACTGCGCACGCGCATCGGCGCGGATAAAGATGGTCTTGGTGGTCTTGTCGGCGAGCTTGTCGCGGACCTTGCCGCCCAACTCGGTGACTGCGACCTTATCCTGCCCCAAAAAGACCCGTCCATCGCGCGTAACCGCGACAACGATGGCGTCTTCCTTGTCGGCATCGGGCATGGCTACGGCGTTTTCCACCTTGGCCATATCGACGGCGACCTTGTTCTGGAGCATGGGGGTGATGACCATGAAGATGATCAACAACACCAGCATCACGTCCACCATGGGGGTCACGTTGATGTTGGCATTGACTTTACTGCCTTCGTTGCGAACTGAAACTGCCATCGTTAGGGCTCCGTGCCTGTGAATTTGTATTCCGGATGGCTCCCGGGATCACTGACGAACCGCCTGGCCGGCGTGGGAAGGTTAGCGGCGGGTGGGAGAGAGGCTGTGCACTCTCCCACCCTCCACGACTTCCCGCTCTCGCCGCAAGCCGCCTCGCTTAGCGCTTGTGGCTCTGCTTGATGAAGTAGTCGACGAGCTCGCTCGAAGAGTTGTCCATCTCCACGTCAAACGACTCGACACGGCCGGTGAAATAGTTGAAGGCCATGACGGCGGGGATGGCGACCAGCAGGCCGAAAGCGGTGGTAACCAGGGCTTCCGAGATACCGCCGGCAACCGCGCCGATGCCCGAGGTCTTCTGGGTGGCGATCTGCTGGAAGGCGTTCAGAATGCCGACGACGGTACCGAACAGACCGACGAAGGGAGCGGTGGCGCCGATGGTGGCCAGAACCGACAGGCCCCTCTTCAGCTTGGCGTGCACGATGGCCTCGGCGCGCTCCAGGGCGCGGCCCGAGCTCTCGATCGCCTGCTCGCTGGGGGCGCCGGAAGAAGCGCGGAACTCCTGCAGGCCAGCCGTCACAACTTCGGCCAGATGCGACTTCTTGTTGCGGTCGGCAATCTTGATGGCTTCTTCCAGCTTGCCGTCCTTGAGAGCGCCGGCAACCTTGGGAGCGAACTCACGCGACTGCTTGCGGGCCGCCGAGAAATACAGGTAGCGGTCGATCATCACGGCCAAAGACCAGATCGACTCGATGAACAGGAGAACGGCAACCGCACGGGCCAGGTTGCCCATGTGTTCCCACAGTCCCATGGGGCTGAAGCTGACCGTCTGTTCTTCACCATCAAAGAAGAATGCCAGATTGGCGGCCGTGTGCGAAGCGAAGTGTGCGAGCTGAGCGAGAATCACTGAATCGTTCCTCCTAAGGAGTTTCTTGTGAACTGAAATACCGGTTGCTGGGAATGCCGCGGGGCACTCGGGTCAAAAACACGGCCCCTCTCCATGACGCGAAGAGGAGCCAGGAAATTCGTCATCCGCCCAGGGTGAAGATCACGTTCACCGTGGTATCGACCTCCACCGGCTCGTTGTTGAGCAGGTAGGGGCGGTACCGCCAGGACTTCACGGCGTCCATGGCAGACTGCTGCAACATGGCCGGACCGCTGACGACGCGGAGATTGGTAATGGTGCCCGACTTGGAGATGGTGGCCTGAAGCACCACCGTACCCTGTACACGGGCCGCCTTGGCAATGGGCGGGTAGACGGGCTGCGTCTTCTGCAGCAACAGGCCCGCGGCCACGCCTTGAGAGATGTTCACGTGGGTGGGAGCGGCGGCCTTGACCTTCGGCGCGTTGCCGCTGCCGAAGACGCTGCCCATGACACCGCCACCGGAGCCGCCCATGCCTTCCATGCCGGCCACACCAAAGCCCGCCGAGGGAGGAGCCTCACGCTCGCTGACCACCTTGATGTCTTTAGGAATCTTGGTGGGGGCCACGAGCTGGTTGTTCATCATCTCGGACTGCACCTTGACCACGTGCACCACCTCGGGCGGCGGCGGCGGCGGCGGCGGTGGGGGAGGGGGCGGCGGTGCCACCAGGGCCATCTGCATGGCGGCCTTGGGCAGCGCCTCGGGGTAGATCAGCGGAATGAGGACCAGCAGCAACAAGATGGACCCGTTGACGCAAAACGTCACCATCATCCAATACTTGCTCTTGCTCTTGATCCTGCCGCCGGATTCAAATGTGGAGTCTTCAAACATGGCCAGCCTCGAATCGGGTGTTTGGTTACCTCTACTTAGACACCGCGGCAACGAAAAATGTTCCCGGGCGCCGAAACGGTGTCGTAGGAGCGTTCCTAGCTATAGCAGACCCGCCCCTACGATTGCAAAAAACACGGCGAAACCCTTGCAACTACAGCAAATACAACTTAAACACGAGCCCGTTTGGCGGCCGGCAGAACCGAGGCCCCGCCGCCCCTCTGGGCCCGCCATTCCTGCCAGGCCACCAGCATTGGCGCGGCCACGGCGATGGAAGAATACGTGCCAATCAAGATGCCCACCACCAGCGCAAAAGAGAAGCCGCGCAGCACCGGACCGCCAAAGACAAACAGCGACAAAACCGTCAGGAAGGTCAATCCCGAGGTCAGCACCGTCCGGCTCAGCGTCTGGTTGATGCTGCGGTTAACCACCTCCGGGAGGGTCTCCTTGCGGGTCAGACGCAAGTTCTCGCGGATGCGGTCGAAGACCACGATAGTGTCGTTCATGGAATAACCCACCAGGGTCAGAATGGCGGCGATGACCGTCAAGCTGATCTCCTGATTGGTGAGGGCGAAGAAGCCGATGGTGATAAGCGTATCGTGGAAGACCGCGACCACCGCGGCAACGCCGTAAATCAACTGGAAGCGGAACCACAAATAGACCAGCATTCCCAACAGCGAGAGAAGCGTCGCGCCCAGCGCCTGCTTCTCCAGTTGCTTGCCCACCGTGGGGCCGACCACGTCCACTTTGGTGGCCGTGGGGACGATGGGGTTGGCGTAGTGCGCGTGCAGGGCGTCCACGATCTGCTGACGGCCGGCATCCAGCGAGGTCTCATCCTTCTGCTCGGGCAGGCTGATCAGAACCTGATGGGCGCCGGCTTCGCCGTAAGGCTGAATCTTGGCGTCTTTCATGCCGGCCGCGGCGACCGCCTGACGGATGGCGCCGATGTCGGGAGTCTGAACGAACTGCAGTTGCACCTCGGTGCCGCCGCGGAAGTCCACGCCCAGCGGTACCGGGCTGCCGATGCTGGCCCAATGCTGGCCCATGGAGACGATACCGGCCACGCTGAAGATCAGTGAAAAGCAGAGGAAATACCACTTCTTCCCCAGCCAATCGATATTTACGCTACGAAACAATTCCACTGGAATCTCTTCCCTTCTTCGGGGCCGAAGGCCCATCGGGCCCTCGGCATTGCTTGAATTCCGTGCGGCAAATCCGCCGCCCTTGTTCCCTTGGTCCCTTGTTCCCTAAATCGAGACCATCTCGCCCGGCTCCATCTTGTTCAGGTGGGCGTCAAAGATCACCCGCGAGACAAAGACCGCCGTGAAGAGGTTGGCCAGCAAGCCGATGGTCAGGGTGGTTGCGAAACCCTTGACCGGGCCGGTGCCGAAGAGGAAAAGGAAGGCCGCCGAGACGATGGTGGTGACGTGGGTATCGACGATGGTGATCCAGGCATGTGCAAAGCCCTGGTCCACGGCCGCCGAAGCCGCCTTGCCGGCGCGGATCTCTTCGCGGATGCGTTCGAAGATCAGCACGTTGGAGTCCACGCCCATACCTATGGTAAGAATCACGCCGGCGATGCCAGGCAGCGTCAGGGTTGCCGAAGAGTAGCCCAGGAAGCCGAGCAGGATCACCAGGTTGAGGAACAAGGCCAGATCGGCGTTGATGCCCGCGCCACGGTAGTAGATGAGCATGAAGGCCATCACCACCAGCACGCCTACCACGGCCGCGGTCACGCCCTGGCGGATGGAGTCGCCGCCCAGCGATGCGCCCACGGTGCGATCCTCCAGGTATTCCAGAGACGCGGGCAGTGCGCCGGTCCTGAGCATCTTGCTCAGCATCATGACTTCATCGGGGGAGAAGGTTCCCTCGATCTCGCCGCGGTCGCGAATGGCCCCCTTGATGTTGGCCACTTCCTTGACCCGGCCGCTCATCACCACCGCCATGCTCTTGCCGATGTTGGCGCTGGTGTACTCCCAGAAGCGGTCGCCGGCCTCGTTGGTCAGGGTGAAGGTGACGTTGCGCAGGCCGTTCTGATCGGTCGAGGGATCGGCGGAGCGGAAGTCGCTGCCGGCCACCACCGAGACGCGCTGCAGCACCCAGATGCTGTCGGTCTCGGAGCCGGCGGCCAGATTGCCGGAGCCATGCACCAGGACTTCGTCGCCCGGCAGAGTACCGCCCACGCTGGCCAGCGCCGCCTGCTCGTCCTGGAAGGGACCGCCGACAACCGCGTGAACCTCCAGACGGGCAGTGGACTGAATGATGCTCTTGACCCGGTCCAGATCGTCGATGCCCGGCAGCTCGACCAGAATCTGGTTTTCGCCCAGGCCGTACTCCTGAATCACCGGCTCGCTGACGCCCAGGGTGTCCACGCGGTCGCGGATGGTCTCGATGGCCTGGGAGACGGTCTTCTTCTCCAACGCCTGGCGTACCGGCATCTTCATGGTCACGGTAAAGCCGCTCTCCGTCCCCCCGCCGATGTCGTATTCGTTGGAGAGCTTGGTCTCCAGCAAGGAACGAACGGCGTTGGCGTTGGCCGCCGAGACGCCGTCGATGCGAATGGCATCGGGATGGCTCTTGGCATCGGGCTTGTACACCTGGGTGAAGCTCAGGTTGGCCGTCTTCAGATCCTGCTGGATGCGCTGAGCGGCATTATCCGTCTCGGCGTTGACAGCTTCAGACACCACTACCTGAAGGATCAGGTGAGCGCCGCCGCGCAGATCCAGACCAAGATGGATGCGCTTGGTCAGAGCCTCTGTCAGGGCCTTGCCGGAAACGCCCGCGGGCACCCCCAGGATGCCGTAGACACAGACCAGAAGGACTGCAACAATCAGGGCAATTTTACCGTTGAGATTCTTCTTCATCGTCCCGTTTCTCTAGTGCAGTGCACAGTGGACAGTGGTCAGTGCTTAAAACCGATCACTGCTTACTGTTCACCTTCCACTGTCCACCGTTTACTGTTTACTGCCTACTGACCACTGAACACTGTTCACTGACCACGGATCACTGCGCACTGTCCGTCGTCACCGCGGCGATGGCGTTCTTGGCCACTTCCAGCTTGATCCCATCGGGAGCCACGCGGATGACGATGGAATCGTCCTTGAGAGAGAGAATGACGCCGCGAATGCCGCCCGCGGTGGTGATGCGGTCGCCGGTCTTGATGCTGGCGAGCATCTCCTGCCACTGCTTCTGCCGCTTCTGCTGGGGGCGGATCATCACCAGGTACAGTACCGGGATCAGCACCACAATCGGCAAGAAACCCAGAAAACCGCCGCCTGCTCCCCCGGCCGGTGCAAAGATCGTTGCGAAACTCGTAGCCACACTCATCCTTTGCTCGCCCCGGCGGCGTTCTACCGCCACCGCTCAGGGCACGGACGCATCCGGCCCCTGGCCAGCCGTCCCTTGAAATTTGTTCCCGGAAATCATACCGGCCCGGGCTGAACCCGATCCTGGCGCGATCCCGGCCTGGCAAGGAGCGCCACCGGGCGATCCACCCAGCCTCGGACCCGCGATACGAGCTTTCAAACTCATGCCCGCATCCAAATCGGAAGCCCAAGCATCCATTTCCTGTTAGACACGGCCTTTTGGGCGCTCCCTGGCGGCGGAATGCACGGCTTTACCCGCCCCGCTCCGTGGGGAGGCCAAAAGAATGCCTTCCAAGATAAGATACGCGCGCCCTGCCCGGTGTCAAGACGCGCCGACACAGGGCTGGGCGCGGGGTCTCACAGATTCCCTCCCGACGGCTCCCAGGCTGCCACCCCACCCCCGACTTTTTCCTCTTATAAAGCTCTTACGCCTTTTCTATTCCATCCTTAGCCGGCGGCGAGTCTGCTTAAAGCAAGCGCTTCTCCGCACCGCCGAACTGCTCAGGCACTGGCGGCGTACCGGAAAGTGGGAAAGGAGACGACCATGCAAAGCATCGGACTCGGCCTGCTGCTCCTCATCCCCGCCCTGCTGGCGGCGACCTTCATGCTCTGGGTGCTGTGGAAGTTCTGGAACGATTCCAACCAGCCGTGAACGCTCCGTCAAACCAAACTCATCCTGGTCACGATATTGCGCACCGTGTGCTGCCATCCTCAATCAGCCGATCTCAGCCTCAACAAGGCGCGGTGATCCTGAGCGCGGCGAAGGATCTGCACTTGCTATTTTGCCTCCGCTCCGTCTTCCGACTCCTCGACCAGCAGCGCCGACCCAGGAGCCAGGTCGTAAGCCACAACCGCTCCGCCGGCGGGATGAAAGGCCACGCGCAGCGGCTGGCGCTGCCACTCCGGCAAGGCGCAGGCGGGCTCGGGATGGTTCTGGGGATCGAAGGCCGCCAGCTTTCTGGCCAGCACCGCCTTGCGCGCCGCGATCTGCGCGACCACCGCATACAGGCTCTTGCCGCTGGCCGTCACGCCACAATAAGCGCCGTAATCCCGGAACCACGCCACCTGACTGACGCCGGGATCGTAATCCGGCAGCTTCAGAGCCGTCACCCGGCCGGTGACGCGATCCACCAGCAGCCAGGGCCCCCGCTGCCACACCCAAGGGCTGGCCGCTCGGGCGGGCTCTTTGGGGGATTGATCGGCGGGCAGCGCGTCGTTGAGCCGCAGCGCCCGCCGCACCACAAAGCTGCGGTCGGTCACCTCGTGAGCCTCGCCGGTAGTCCACTCTTTCAGCGCCCCATCCACCAGCAGGGCGCGGATCTTCAGCTCCGTCTCTCCAGCAGCGGCTCCCGCCGGGTCGCCGATCTTCGAGTAAGCAACCTTGCGCGCCGCGCCCAGCACCACCACATGCGCCTTGCGCGGGGCGGCCAGCGCCGGAAGCGCAGCGCAAACTGCCGCCACGAAAATAAATGCGAAGTGGAGACGAGGACTCATAGCGATTGCTCCTCATGAGAAACAACCTGCACGGCCCGCAAACCACCAACCCGTGAAGAGTACGAACTTCCGCGAAAAGATTCAAGGATAAAAAGCGAGTTGACTGGCCGCCACTCCAAAGGGCGACCGTTGGGCCGCTTCCGGGTCGGCGACGGTACTTTCTTTAAGCTGAAGGTGGTATATTTCGGTCGAATGATCGATCTCAATGACATGCGATGGTCAAACATGTCTGGCGGGTACAGAAGTCCGCTCGACCCCCGGGCATTGCTCAATAGACTCGAAACCGAACACGACACCACAACTGCTTGGCAGGAACTCTGGAACGAACTCCACCACCAAGGCGACGTTGGCGAAGCCTCATTTGCAGCGGTTCCCATTCTCATCAGAATCTACCAAAAGAAAGGTGTAATCGATTGGAACACCTATGCGATCGTTGCAATCATTGAACTAGCGCGAAGCGAAAACGGCAATCCAGATGTACCCGCCTGGTTGAAGCAGGACTACTTTCAAGCAATTCGAGATTTGGCTAAAATAGGAGCTTCAGAGGTATTACGGGCCAATTCCCAAGAGGACGTTCGGGCCATTCTCAGCATTATAGCGATTGAGAGAGGGCTTCGAAGCCACGGAAAGTTCCTCGTAAGCTACTCCGACGATGAGCTATTGGAAATTGAATCTAGAACATGAAACTCCCCGGATGTGTGCGCCCCAGGTCTCGCTTTTGGAACCTGGGAGATTTAGCTAGACCGCTCGAATCTCCATTGTCTTTCCCAGCGCCTTCAGTGCCGCGGCGATATTATCGATCTTGGTTGCGTGTCGCGGATCAAGCAAACGGGTCACATGTTGTCGCGGGATGGACAATCGCTTGGCGAGATCGGCAGGGCGCACTTTCTGGCCAATCAATTCATTAAAAAGCAGAACTTTAGCCGAAACGCTTGCGGGAAGTTCGACCAGCCTGTGGCCGCGCTTCGGGGCAGAAGGCATGGGAACCGGCCGGCCATGATCGAAATAGAAACCGAGTGCGGTTTCGAGCGCATCCAGAGCATGACGCAAAGCATCCTTTTCGTCATCGCCGCACGTAATAGCTTCTGGAATATCGGGAAAAGTGACGGTGCACCCGTCGCTCTCGCATTTGACCCTGACTGGATATTGCATGTGGCTCCTTTATTTGAGTCTGAGTTGCTTTCGAATGGCGTGCAAGGTTCCCATTGGCAGGTCTTTCTTGTGCATAGGAATGACAGACTGCTTGCCATTCAAGAACACCTTCAGGTGAGAACCATCTCCCTCTATGAAGGTGGCTCCAAGTGCAGCCAGTTCGCGTTTGAATTCCTTGCTCGTCACGGTCGCAATGTAACCGTTTATGTTTACAAAGTCAAGCCAGGTTCCCCACGCTTCGCGCTTGTTGCTAAGGGTGAGGCTCCATGAACCCCTGAGGCGACCTGCCCCCTAGCTTCTCTCCACCGCGCGGGCCACGCGGAAGGCGGTGCTTTCGTTCAGGTGCGCGGCCAGCACCTGCATGCCGATCGGCAATCCCGTCGCCGTGGTGCCGCAGGGCACGTTGACGCCGCAGATGCCGGCCAGGCTCGCCGTCACCGTGTAGATGTCGGCCAGGTACATGGAGACGGGATCGTCGCACTTCTCGCCCAGTTTGAAAGCGGGGGTGGGCGAAGTAGGTGTAACAATCGCATCGACCTGGCCGAAGGCGGTTAAAAACTCATCGGCCAGCAAGCGGCGCACCTGCTGCGCTTTCAAGTAATAGGCATCGTAGTAGCCGGCGCTGAGGGCGTAGGTGCCCAGCAGGATGCGGCGCTTGACCTCGGCGCCGAAGCCCTCGTCGCGGGAGTGGGAGTACATGGCGGAGAGCGTCTCCGAGGCCGGGGAGCGGTAGCCGTAGCGCACGCCGTCGAAGCGGGCCAGGTTGGCGCTGGCCTCGGCGGTGGCGATCAGGTAATAGGTCGGCACCGCGTATTTGGTGTGCGGCAGCGAGACCGGCTTAACCGTGCAACCGGCCGCCCGCAAGGCTTCAACGCCCTTCTCGATGGCGGCGCGCACCTCGGGGTCCAGGCCCTCGGCAAAGTATTCAGCGGGAATGCCGATGCGCAGGCCCTCCGCGCCTCGATCGCTCTCCGCAGCATAGTCGGGGACGGGCGCGGCCAGGCAGGTTGCGTCCTGGGGATCGTGACCGGCAATCACCCCCAGCAGCGTGGCGGCGTCGCGCACATTGGCGGCGAAGGGGCCAACGCGGTCCAGCGAAGAGGCGTAGGCGATCAGCCCGTAGCGCGAAACCCGTCCATAGGTGGGCAGCACGCCCACCACCCCGCAGAAGCTGGCCGGCTGGCGAATCGAGCCGCCGGTATCCGAGCCCAGCGTGGCCACCGCCATATTGGCCGCAACCGCCGCCGCCGAACCGCCGCTGGAGCCGCCCGGAACCCGTTCGGTATCGACGGGATTGCGCACCGGCCCGTAGGCCGAATTCTCATTCGAGCCGCCCATGGCGAACTCGTCGCAGTTGATCTTGCCCAGCAGCACCGCTCCGGCAGCATCGAGTTTGGAAACCGCCGTGGCGTCGTAGGGAGGCTGGTAGCCCTTGAGAATCCTGGAGCCCGCCGTCGCCGCAGCGCCGCGCATGACCAGCACATCCTTGATGCCCATGGGCAGCCCGGCCAGCGGGGGCAGCGGATCGCCCTGGGCGGCCAGCGCATCGATGCGCGCCGCCTGCTCCATGGCCCGCTCCTTGGTCAGGCTGAGATACACATTCAGCCGCCCGTTCTTCTTCTCGATGCGCTCATAGTAGCCGGCCGCCAGATCCGCCGCCTTGCTCTTGCCTGAAACCAGACCGGCGCGCAAATCGGCCAGGGACTGGGGCTTCTCGACAAACGATTCGGTCGCTTGAACTTGATGGGACACTGGGTCTTCCTCTCCTGGCGGCCTCCACGGCGGGGCCGGCTAATTCTGCCTGCAAAGTTCGTATTCCTGAACGCCGGTCACGCCCAGCGTCGCATCGCCCTTCAAACCAACCCTCGGGATGAAAATCGCGATTCGTTCCCCCTCAACCCTGTCCTGAACGAGCGCCAAAATAGAATGGCATCCTGAGCGAGCGCAGCGAGTCGAAGGACCTGCTTATCAGTCTTTGCACATACCAGCCGAATCTGCCCTCAGCGCTCGATCACCTTGGGAACCTTGAAGAATGTCTGATCGGTCTCGGGCGCCTGGCCAAGCACGGTGGCGCGATCCAGCGAGGGCAGCACCACATCCGCACGCAGCACACCGACACCCTCGGCGTTGAAGAGGTCGCTGACCTGGGCCAGCGGAACCACCCCGGCAGTGTCCAACTGGTTCAGTTCGGCCACGTAATCGAGAATGGCGTTCAGATCCTGGACCATGCGCGGGGTCTCCTCCGGCGCCAGCTCCAGATGGGCCAGTTCGGCCACGCGCTCCACTTCTTCCACACTTACTTTGGCGGTCATTCTCTGCTCTTCTCCCATGCCGGATGCGGCAGCCCCCGGATTTGCCCCGGCAAAACCGGCGCATACCTTCCGAAAATAAAGTATAGCGGGTCGGTGAATGAGCTTTGGGCGCTGGTCGCCAGACCGGCAGGGCAATCGCATGAAGCTTTCAAAACAGGAATTGCGTGGATTTCCTCGTTCATGCGAATGCCTTGGCCAGACCGGCTAACTCAATCCACGACCAGGGTGAGGGTGACGCTCTGCGACAGGCCGCCAGCGGTAGCCGTCACCACAACCGAATAGCTGCCCGCTGGAGTGGTGGCGCCCGACCCGCCGCCTCCCCCTCCGCCCCCGCCACCTCCCGAAGCCGTGCAACTGCCCACCCCGCCCAGCAGCATTCCCAGCAGCACCGCCAGCAGCAGGGTTCGAAACAACCTGCGCGGCAGCCGCCATGCCAGTGGAACGCCCAGCAGCGCGCAAAGCAGCGGCAAAGCGGGACTCCACCGGGGCGCCCCGGCGACGCTGAGGGTGCCGGTGGAGATCGCCAACCCCGCCGATCCGTTGGCGCTGAGCGCCTCGCTGGCGGGACTGAAGCCGCAGGAGGCATAGGCGGGCAGCGTTCCGCAGGTGAAGGTATAGGTCTGCTGCACGCCGCCCTGCGGGGCAATGGCCAGGGTATAGCTGGCAGGCTGGCCGCCGGTTACAGTCTGGCTGGGACTGACGGCGCTAAGGGTGAAGCTGAACCCCGTGCCGCTGAGCGCCACCGTCGTCGCCGCCACCGTACTGCTGGTCACCGTCAGCGTTCCCGTCTGCGCCCCGGCGTTGGATGGAGCAAAGACCACCCCCACCGAGCAGTTGGCCAGCGCCGCCAGGGTTGCGGTGCAGGTGTTGCTGGTCAATTGGAAGCCCGGCGTCACCGTCAGGTTCAGATTGTTCAGGCTGGCCGCCGTGCCCAGATTGGCAATGGTCACGGTCGAGGCGCTGCCGGTTTGGCCCACGGCCACCACCCCCAGGCTCAGCGCCGCCGGCGTCACCTGCAGCGCCGGCGCAATCGCAGCGCCATTGCCGGTCAAAGGCACACTGACCGCGGCCACCCCGGCGGTGGACGAGGCGATCACCAGCGCCGCCACACTGCCTCCGCTGCCGGCCGGCGCATAGCTCACTTGCAGGGTGCAACTGGCGCCGTTGGTCAATACCGTGCCGCAGGTGGTGACGCCGGTGTTGAAGCTGCTGGCCGCGGCCCCGGCGAGTTGGAAGCTGAGATTGGCCAGCGGCGCTCCGCCGCTGTTGCTTATAGTCAGCGTCTGCGGGGGGCTGGTGGTTCCCGCCGCCTGGGCCCCGAAGTTGAGGCTGATGGGACTGACGGAGATCGCCGCCGCGGCCACGCCGGCTCCGGTCAGCGCCACCGCCTGCGCCGCCTGGGTGTCGGCGGTTACGGTCAGCGATCCGCTCTGGCTGGCCGCCGCCGTGGGCACGTAGACCACGTCGATCGAACAACTGATTCCCCCCGTCAGTTGCGCGCCGCAGTAATTCGTCGCCTGAAATGGCCCGCTCGCGGCCACCCCGATCCCGGTCAGCGAGCCTCCGCCGCCGTTGCTCAGGGTCACCGTCTGCGGCGGGGAAGATTGCCCAATGGCGGTACTGGAAAAGCTCAGCGAGGGGGGCGAGAGCTCTTCGCGAGGCACAGCTTCGCCGTTCCCTGTGAGCGCCACCGTCTGCGTTCCCGCCGCGTCGGTAAAGGTCAGCGTGGCGGTGAACGAGCCTGCCGCGGTGGGCGCGAAATCCACCGCCTCCGGGCAGCTCGCACCGGCTGCCAGCACACTGCCGCAGCCATTGCTTGTATTACTGACGATGGCAAAAGGCGCGCCGGAGGGGCTGATCGCTACCGCCGAAATCGCCACCGCATCCACCCCGGCATTGTTCAGGGTGACGGTCTGCACGGGCGCGGTCGCACCCTCCGCCACACTGCCAAAGCTCAGCGTCGGAGGATTTACGCTCACCGCCAGTGGCGCCGTTCCCGTCCCGCTCAGCGCCAGCAGCAACTGTCCGCCCGCGACGTTGGCGCCGATGGTTAACTGCCCCGTCCGGCTGCCCGGCGCCGTGGGCGTAAAGGTCACCTGGATGGTGCATTGTGCCCCCGCGCCGACGGCCGCGCTCGAACAGTTCTCGGTGCGGGCAAAGTCTCCGCTGGCGGCAATTCCCGTAACCGTCAGTGCCGATCTGCCGGTATTGGTCAGCGTTACCGTTTGCGAGCTGCTGGTGGTTCCCTGGGCCTGGCTGGCAAAGGTCAGCGCGGTGGGCTCCACGGTGGCCGTGGTCAGCGTCTGCCCGCTGCTCCACAGAGGAATCTGCCACAACCCGCGCCCGTAGGTGGCCGCCGTCAGCAGGGATGCGGAGGCGCTGGCGCTCAGCGCCGACACCGGAACCAGCGGCAGCCCCGCGCCGTAAACCGACCAACAGTTCAGCGCCGGAGTGGCGCAGTTGCCGATCTGCCGCGTGGCCCAGACCCCCAGATCGGTTCCCAGATAGACCGTATTGGCGTCTTGCGGGTCCACCGCCAGCGAGTTGACCGGAGCGGTGGGCAGATTGCCTTCGATGCTGCTCCAGTGCGCCCCGCCATCGCTCGATCGATAGACGGCGAGCACATTTTCCAAGCGCGAAGCCATCCCCGCCACCATCGCGTAGACGGTCTTCCCGGTAGCATCGTGGGGATCGATGACCAGACTGGAAATGTCCAGCCCGTAATAGTTGAGCGAATGAATATCGTTGCTTACCGGGTTGAAGGTCAGATCCGTCCACAGCGGCGCGCTGGCACTCTGGGGATCGATCACCGCGCTCCAGATGTGGCCGGGCAGGATGCCACCGCCGTCGCTGGCTCCATACATGCCCACATAGACAGCTTCCGTGCCGTTGCCCAGGACCATCGCCGCCAGCGAGCGGATCAACGCGTCGCCGCTGCAGTAAGCGCTTTGGCCGCCGTCCAGGATCGGACTGACGGCATTGGCCGCCGTCCAGCCGGCGCCGCTGGCCGGGCCGCGCCACAGGCGACAGGTGGCGATCAAGAGTTGATTATGGTCCAGCGGATCGATCAGAAACGGCGCCGGAGCGTCCATGGTCAACCCGTCTTCCACCACCAGCGGCAGCGGGGTGGTGGAATAGTCCAGAACCCGGCTGAAGCTGTCCGGAAGGCTGCCCGCGGCGGCCATCCCCATCGCCATCGAGACCCCGGCGCCATCGTTCACCAACCAGTTGCCGCTCACGGTATCGATGGCCGAGGGCCCGCCCTGGCCGGTCAGAATCTGCGTCCAGTCGCCGCTGGGCGCGGCCGTACCGTCAACCCCTACGGTGCCATTCACCCCCAGCCCGGCCATCAAGGCGTAGGGATTGGCCGCTGACTGGGTCAGGCTCAGCACCTCGGCCAGCGAGCCCAGCCCCCCGTTGAGATTCTGAAAGTGGCTGGCATCGCTGGCGTTACAGTCCGAACCGGTAACGCCGGCCTGATCCGTCGAGCGCCACAGGCCGCTGTCGTTGCCGATGAAGATTTCGTCGGGATTGGCCGCGTTCCAGGCCAGTGCATGCTGATAGGCGCCCACCTGGGCGGCGCGGCAGGTCGCGCTGTTGGTGGTGTTGCGCCAAACGCAGCCGGCTGCCAGGCTGCACTTCCACAGGTCGTCGCCGCCCGCCAGAAGGATGGTGTCTGCCCCGGCGATGGCTGCATAGGGAACCGCCGCCAGCGCCAGCGTGTAGTCGCCGTTGGCAATGGTCGCCGCCCCCTGATCGGTATTGCTCTCCAGCGCTGCGGTGCCGAGTTGCTTGGCGAACGTCATGCTCTGGTTCGCGCAGGCGGTGCCGTTCAACGTGCAGGCATCCTGCCACAAGCCCTGATCCTGGTTGTAGATGTCGATGCTCCAGGCAAAGGTGTCGCCGCTCAGCGGATTCACCGCCAGCGCCCCGCGAAAGATGGGGCAGCCCGGCGAGCCCGTCAAACCGGCATTCGTGGGGCAAAGCTTGGCGGTCAGATTCGCTCCCGGCTGCTCGGCCAGGCGGGTCCAGGTCGTGCCATCGCTCGATTGGTAATAGCCATGAAAGCGCACCGCGGCGATAAAGCAATGGCGCCATTTGTTCCACACCACCGCCGTGGCGGCGTTGCCGTCGGGCAGGGCACGGACATCGCTCGGCCCCTGCACGTCGCTGCCCGCGCCATCGCTGATGGTGGCCAATTGCCAACTGCCGGGCTGTCCGCCTTGGGTCGAGTAATAGAGCCCCTGGCTGCTTACTCCGGGTTCGACCGCGTTGACCAGCGTGCCCTCGTATGCCTGCGAAACCGCGGCCACCACCGTCTGCGGCGAGTCGGTGCTCCAGGCAAAGCCGGCGAAGCTCTCGCCCACAAAGCCCCAGGACAGATCGACCGTATAGGGAATCAGGCTCCACGTGCTCCCGCCGTTCGCCGAATATAGAATCCCCGCTCCGTAGTAGGAGTCCAGCGCGTCGTTGGGATCTCCGGTACCGGCCAGGATCACCCCCGTTCCGCCCGGCTGCGCGCTCAGCGCGCCAATGCTCAGGGTGGCGTCCGAAGCCCCGCTCAGCGCATTCACGGCATCGGTCAGAGGCGAAAAACTCACCGCGGAGAGGGTATTGCTGCCCGCATTCTGGGCAAACCACACCCCGCCCCCGGTGGTTCCCACATACAGGCGATTGCCGGTCGTGTCGGTTGGGTCCAGGGCCAGCGCGGTAATCCGCCCCGTCACCAGCCCAAAGCTCGAAGTCGAAGCCGCCGTTGGCCCGATAGCCTGCCAGTTCGCTCCCGCCGTGGCTTGCGCCAGCGCATTCGGCGCCAGCAAAACTACACCCGCGCACAGCACCGCCATACAGCATCGCCACCCAGCGCTGCTGCCCGCCAGCTTAACGCCATGACCAAGAAGTCTCCGCATCGCCGCACTCATCCGCAACCGGATTTCTCCTCCCCTATTCTTGGGCGGGGTAGGAGTTACAGTTCTGTCCATCTACGGTGCGAAACGCGCAGTGTCCGGGAATGAAATCGCAGCCGATTATAGTCCGAAAACGAGACAGCGCGAAGAAGATTTGCAGAAACTCCCGACGCATTTCGGCGTTGCTTCTCCAGGACCAGAGAAATCAAACACATCCGCGCGTCCTGCTGGCGCAGCGTCGCTGTTTTTGCGGCTGGCGCGGATTTTTTGCCCGGTTCGAACGGCCCCGCAGCCATAACTCTGCCCCTTGAGGGGAAAAACTCGGCAAAACTCGGAGTCATCTTCTATGTTTTTCCCTGCTGATACATATAGAGCGCGGCGTCGAACTTCCTGGCCAGCGCCGCCCCGCTCATCGTCCGTACCAGCCCGAAGACCGGCCGATCGAACCAGGGACGGTCGTGCTTGCCCACAATCGCCCAGGCAATCCCCGCGTAGCCGTTGGGATCGCGGCCGTCCAACTGATAGCGGTCGTTGAGCAGCACCGCCCAGTCGAAGGCGGTGGCCGGCGCCGGCGCCCATTCCAGCAGTTTTTTGGCCCAGTACATGCGCATATATCCATGCATCCAGCCGGTCTGGACCATCTGCCGCTGGGCCGCATTCCACAACTCGTCGCCGCTCTCGCCGCGTTCCAGTTGCGCCAGGCTGTACTGCCAGGGCCGCGCGTCACCACCGTGTTCCAGCAGGGTTTTGCGCGCCCAGGGCTCAGCGCACTCCCAGTTGTCATAGTTTTCGTTGTGGCGCACCAGCAGCACCGCCAATTCTCGCCACCCGATCAGCTCATCGAGAAACTTGTCGCAGGCCGCCTGCCCCGCCCAGCCCTGCCGCACCGCATCCTGCGCGGCCAGCGCGATGGTCAGCGGGCCGATGTGCCCGAAGTGCAGCCAGGGCGACAAACGGCTGGTTCCCTGCACTTCGGGATGGTTTCTCTGCTGTTCGTAGACCACCAGTTCCTGGCGCACAAACTCGCCCAGCCGCCGCATGGCCGCGCGTCTTCCCCCGCTGAAGCTGTCTACCGGGGCCACACTGCGATCCAGCCGGGCGAAGCCCTGCGTAATCTCCTCCGCGAGCGGGAAGCTGGGCAGGGGCTTTTCCGGCTCCCAGCGATGCAGCGGCTCGATCTTCTCCGCAGACATCAGATAGTTGGGCAGCTCGCGGCGCAGGTGAGGACGAAAGTGGTGCAGCAGGAAATAGTCGCGCCCGAAGATGCGCGAGGGAACCACCACATCCGCATCCACCGTCCAGAAGGGCAGTTTCAAGCGCTTGGCCAGCACCCTGCGCCAGCGTTCCGGCTCACGGCAGGGATTCTCGTCGCCCACCAGCAGCGCCGCTTCGACCTCTTCCAGAAAGGCTTCCAGCTTCTGCGACGGTCGCCGCACCACCAAGCCCACCCCGCGTTCCGCCGCATCGCCGGCCGCATCCCGCAGACCCTGCGCCAGAAAGTGGTAATGGCGAAGGTTGGCGTGGGGATAGTCCGCTACGACCTGAAAGTACGCCACCACTGGTAGCCCCAGCAGATTGGCGGCGGCAATGGCGACATCCAGCGCCGGGTTGTCCACCATGCGCATGGCTCGCTGCATCCAGTAGACGACGCACTTGCCGTATTTCCGCGGCGCACCCCCGCGGCGCACCAGCACTCGCGGCTGCGCGGCCAGTTGGGCGAGTTCCGCGGGGATTGCATCCGACTGCTTCATCTTCAATTGGATGCGCCGCCTCCGGCCGCCGGCGCAGGCACATTCCTTTATTGATCCGGCCCGTAATACTAGGGTCTGTTCACACTACCCCGGTGGGCGGCGACGGGAGTCAATTTTCACCAGATCGAGGAGTGTGGAGCGACGGATACCGGGCGTATCCTAGCGACAATGGACGAAGAGATGGGGAAAAATGGCCCCGTCCCTTCGGGCTGCGGCGAAAATCGGGCCATACGGCGTTGTCGGCCTCGACTTTGCAACCACCAAAGCCTTCAGCCTCCGCCTTGTCTGGCCCGATTTTCGCCAGCAGCGCCACCCGCCGGGGTCGTGTGAACAGGCCCTAGTACCCCGTGCCCATCCTTGCTGTCATTCTGAGCGGAGCGCAGCAGCGTCGAAGAAGCTGCTTTTCGTCATTTCGGACGCAAAGGTGGGAATCCTCAATACTATTTGAGGGCCGGATCAACAGACTCGCGCTTCCCTCCCGCCACTGGATTCGTCTACGGCCCTGCCCGGCTTTCCTGAGAAATCTTCATCGCATTCGCTGCGAAATGCGCGGCGATTATCCCTTCCAGAAAGCGATCACCATGCCGCCGGCTACGATCAGCGCCCCCCCGGCGTAAACCGGCGCGGTGGGAGACTGGCCAAAGCGCACCTTGGCCACCACCTGCGCCATGACGAAAAAAAGCGCGACATAAACACCCAGCAGTTTGCCGAAGTCCCAGCGGGGCACGTTGACCACCGAGCCATAGACCGCCAGCACCGCCGCGCCCGCCAGAAAGGGAGCAATTCTCCCCACGCCCGAGGAGCGATAAAAGCTGGTCTGGAAAAAGGAGTCACCGTAGACTTCGAGGAAGGCAGCCAGAGAGAGAGCCGCCGCCGCGCCCAGCGGGTGGGCGACCAAGCGGTCAAGAGTATTCATCGATGCGACCTCCAGAAAGATGGGATTGCGGGAAAGCCAATCGTCGAACCCGGGTGGCGCAAGGGGAACGCCGCCCAGATTCCTGATCTTATGCTTATGCACCGTGCATTAGTATTCCATCAAGACGTAGAGTAAAAATGCCCTCAGAGAGCGATCCGGCTGCCGGTATCGGCTCGCGAGGGCAGGCGTTCATCATTCATTTGTGCTGCACCGCCTCACCTACGAGAACCGCGCGCAGCACTGCCGGAAAGGAACGACCATGAAGTACGCCGGATTGCTGGCCCTGCCAGCGGGATTCTTTCTCACCGTCGCCGCGCTGGTGCTGTATCCCGCGCCGGGTCCGCGCGCCGCCTTTGTGCTGTGCGGGCTGGCGGTCGAAGCCATGGGATTGGGCGTAGCCGTACGCGGCCACACGGAAGCACGAAAAGGGAGCCGCGGATGAACGCTCCCCTGACGGAATCGACCTTTGCCCTCACCCTGGCGCTGCTTTTTCTGGCCCCGCTGGCCATCGCCGGAGTCGCCCTGATTAACACCGGACTGGGCCGCTCGCGCTCGGCGGCGCAGGCGCTACTGGGCAATCTGGCCATCCTGGCCGTGGCGGCCATCGTCTTTGCGCTGCTCGGCGCCACTCTGGCCGGCAGCCAGCCGGGCGCTGCCGGTGCTGCCGGTGCTGCCGGTTTGAGCTTTTCACTGGCCGGCAAGTCGTGGAACTGGGTGGGCACCGCGCCCTTCCTGCTGAGCGGATTGGGCGCCGCGCCGGCCCAGGCGCAACTAGCTGTACTCTTCCAATTTATGGCTGTGGCCCTGGCCGCCATGCTGCCCTGGGGCTCGGGCGCGGACCGCTGGCGGCTCTCCGCCGGCTGCGCCGCGGCGGCGCTGATCGCCGCCCTGATCTTTCCCCTCACCGCTCATTGGATCTGGGGGGGCGGCTGGCTGGCGCAACTGGGCGCCAACTTCGGCCTGGGCGCGGGCTTTCTGGATGGCGGCGGCGCTGCCTCGGTGCACGTCCTGGGCGGGCTGGGCGCGCTGGCCGTGGTGTGGATCGCCGGTCCGCGCAAGGGCAAGTTCCCCCAGGAAGGCCTCTCCACCGCCATGCCCGGCCACAATGCCGTCTATGTGCTCTTCGGCGCGCTGCTGGCCCTGGTGGGCTGGCTGGCCTGGAACGCGGCCGGCGCCATCCTCTGGCTACATGCACCCCTGTCCGCACTGCCGGTCAATGCCCTGAATACCCTCTTGACCGCTTCCGGCGCGCTGGCCGCCACTTACGCCGTGACCAGCTTCCGCTTTGGCAAGCCCGACGCCAGCCTCTGCGCCAACGGCTGGATGGCCGGCCTGGTGGCTTCCACCGCCTGCGCCGGCATCGTCACGCCCGGAATTTCGCTCTTGATTGGGATCGTTGCCGGCATCGTCACCCCTCTGCTGGTCGAGGTCATGGAACTGGCGCTCTCCATCGACGACCCCTCCGGCGCCGTCACCGTGCACGCCGTCGGCGGACTGTGGGGATTGTTGGCCGCCGGCATCTTTGCCCCCCAATCCGGCCAACTGCTGGCCCAACTGGTGGGCATCGCCACGCTGCTGGGCCTGATTCTGCCCCTCTTCTACCTGCTCTTTGCCCTGCTCAACCGCTGGCTTCCCTTCCGTGTCGATCCCGACGGCGAGCGCATCGGCATGGACCTGCACGAGTTGGGCGGAGGAGCCTATCCCGAGTTCGTCATTCACCGCGACGAATCGTACCGGTGAGGCAGGGAAGGAGAGAACAAGGGAACGAGGGGACAGTGGTCAATGAATCGGCATAGGGGGGAGAGTTGCCTCTCCTCCCCTGCCACACCACCGGACAAGCGGGTCCGCATCCGGCGGTTCGAGAAGTTGAGGTCAACAGAGTCTCGGGATTCCCAGTTGATCGGCCCAGCT
>Ga0326728_10007090_pt1 | contig 29348 bp, 20 predicted proteins | sample MB3enrmetagenome_FD_207602 | JGI IMG/M metagenome (GOLD analysis project Ga0326728, IMG submission 207602) | Lab enriched peat soil microbial communities from McLean, Ithaca, NY, United States - MB31MN | ecosystem: Environmental > Terrestrial > Soil > Wetlands > Peat | place: USA: New York... | reverse complement strand
AAGTGCGCAAAACATCGGCTTTGACTTTTGACTTTTGCGTTTTGACCTTTGACTTCGCCCTACCCTCCTGCCTCCTGGCTCCTGACTCCTACTCTTTACGTCCAAACACCGGGAATCACCGTATGACAAAACTGGCACTTCCCACGATGGATATTCACTGCGTTAATGGAGTAGCCGGTGCGGTCAACTAGTTTCTTCTTGCAGTTCGGGCAGTACGTGCTCTCCGCGGGGTGTCCGGGCACGTTTCCGATGTAAACGTAGTGGAGCCCTTCGGCGTCGGCGATGGCCTTGGCGCGCTCCAGCGTCTCGAGGGGCGTGGGCGGCAGATTTTTGAGCAGATACTCGGGATGGAAGCGCGAGAAGTGCAGGGGCACATCGGGACCGACTTCGGACTTCACCCAGCGCGCCAGGCCTTGGAATTCCGCGTCGCCGTCATTGAGCGTGGGGACCACGAGATAAACGATCTCATTCCACACGCCGGCCTTGCGAATCGTTAGGATCGCCTCCAGCACCGGCTTAAGCTCACCATTCACAACTTCCTTGTAGAATTTTTCGGAATAGGCTTTCAGGTCGATCTTGATGGCGTCAACTTGCGCGCACAGTTTCTTGAGCGGGTCGGCCTGAATGTATCCGCCGCTCACCACCACGCTGCGCACGCCCGCCGGCCGCGCCGCCGCCGCGCAATCCAGGACATATTCGAGGAAAATTACCGGCTCGCTGTAAGTGTAGGCGATCACCGGGCAGCTATTCTGCCGCGCCAGGTCTGCGATTCTTTGCGGCGGCGCATACGTGCTGCGCACCTGCTCCGGACGCACCTGGGAAATATCCCAGTTCTGACACATCTTGCAATTCACGTTGCAGCCGGCGGTGGCGAGGGAAAAGGCCACGGCGCCGGGCATAAAGTGGAAGAAGGGCTTCTTTTCAATGGGGTCGATGTGCGCCGTCACCACGCGCGAGTGCACCAGCGTGTAGTAAGTGCCCCCGCGATTTTCGCGCACGCCGCAGTAGCCGCGCTCCTGGTCGTCAATCACGCACTCGCGCGGGCAGAGCTTGCACTTGGTCTTCTTGTAGGGCTGCTTTTCGTAGAACTTTGCTTCGCGGATGAACTGGCTATCATCCTCAGTGGCGGGCGGGTTTGCGAACAAGGGCGTGGCCAGCGGGGCTCCTGCCAATGCTCCGCCGCAGGCCGCGAGGCAGGGCAGGGAAGCGGCCTTCAAGAAGGCGCGGCGGTCGTGAGTGTTTAAAATGGTTCTAGAGGTGTCCTTCATAAATACGACTCAGATTCCAGCCCCGGAAGGGGCGACATGATGTAGCCCACGGCGCAAGCTGTGGGAGCACGTGGCGCAAAGCTTCGATTGAGCCACGGTAGTGGCGGCGTCAGAATTCCCCTCGGTCCGGCGTGATGACGCCGCCCCTCCGGGGCTGGAAAAATATTTTCGCATTCCTCTCCCCCCCCACGGCTTGCGCCGTGGGCTACAGGACGTCGCCCCTCCGGGGCTTCAGGAGCAACGGACCACGGACTACGGACCAAGGACGGTTTTCCCATCAAATCTCCACCCGTTCGATGCGCTGGGGATCGCAAGTCCCCAACCGGTGCTCGGCGTCGGCGGCGGTGGCGATATACGCCGGCTCGCGCTTCAGTTCGCGCAGGGATTTGGCACCCATCTCCAAGCGCTTTTTCTCGATGATCTTCCAGCCCACGTAATCCAGCGCCACGGGGTCGCGCGACACCAGCAAGCCGTTGAACGGCCACATCCATTGCGGCATAAAAGAGGGCCCGCCGTCGTATTGGGCGTTGAGGCCGTCGCAGATGTGCAGCCGCACCTTCTGCCGTATGGGGAGGAACGCGTTGACGTCCGCCACGTAAGGGTTGCCGGCATCGGAGTGATATTTGTTGGGATTGTGAATGGCGCCAAACATACTTTTGAGCGCCAGCGTGACGCCGGCGATGCCGTGGTCCTTGAGCACGGGGAGGTTGATGACCGCGTCGCAAACCTGCGTCAGCGTGCGGCACAACAGGCTGCCCGCTTTGCCGAAGGTCGAGAGGTCGTCCTCAAAACCCAACACGTCATTGCCAAAACACCGCAGGCCCGAACCGCGCTCGGCAATCTTGAACCGGGCGCGCTCCAGGTCGGAGTTTTGCCGGTCCCAGATGACCATCTCGGTAATTCCCGCCTGCCGCAGGCGCTCCGTGATGGCCTCCACCAGTTCCAGGTGCGTGGCGTTGCCGCGGCCCCCCAGACAATTCACCTTCAGCCCCACTACCTCGCCCGGACGTACCACCTTCTTCCAAGCTTCGATGGGAGAGTCGCAATTGAACGTAGCCTGGAGGGAGCGGTCAAGCAACTGGGCGAGCCGCGCGGAGTCGAAACCCGTCCCGGCGCTGCGAATTTTCGCGTCGCGAGCGATGACCACGCGGGAACGCCCCGCTTCGGCGGAGGCGGATGGCAACGCCGCGGCGCGACCGTTACCCCGCTTGAAGGCGGCGACCGTGCTCCCCAGCAGGAAGGTCTGCTTCAGGAACGAGCGGCGAGTTGGCGGGAAAGGTGGCCTCTGCACGGAATGCCTCGGACGTGGTCTCAGTGGGTCAGAACTTCAGGCGCGAGACAAGGAATTGAGCGGTGGGCGAAGTCACCCACTCGTTGAGACGAAAACCGACCCAGACTTTTTGCAGCACTCGGCGTGCCAAGGTGGGAGGTCGCGTGCCGGGCTCTCCGTTTTGAGGTACCAAATGAAATCTCAAACGTCATTTCATCTGGTTCCAATAACCGCTTTCTTTTCAAAGTCTTGGTATTTTGATCCGGCCAATGAAATTCGCTGAGTTCTTTACTAACTAACTGTGTTTTCAGATACATAAGGGGTCGTGACGGGCTAAGGAAAAGGCGGATTGCGCCCCGATGCATCGGGGCGCAATCCGAATCAATCCGAATCGACAATCCAGCGCTCATTGCGGCGTGAAAGCGATTTTCCGCACATCCGGAACCGGCGTGTTCCATCCTTTGGCGTCGTGCCAGAGAATGGCGTTCAGGATTTCTGTGGGCACGTCGTCAGGCTCGACAAAATTCATGTGCATGGAGGCGACGGCGGCTTCGCGCGCCGGTCCTCTCAGCGACGCCAGCGGCGGGTTCACCTCATAGATCGATTGCCGGGGCTCAATCGCGAGGTAGGGAGTGAAGTCCGGCTTGGTTTGGAAGCTGTTGCGCATGTCGTTGGCGATCAAATCGAAGAGGGACATGGGGGGGAGTCCCAAAATCATTTCGATGGTTTTGACCATGCTGCATTGGGAATAAAAGGTGGAATCGATCGATCCCCGGCGGATATAGGGGCTGATGGCGAGCGCCACCGTGCGATGTCCATCCACGTGGTCGAGCCCGGCCTGCGCGTCGTCCTCGACGATCAAGATCAGCGCTGACCGCCAGAAAGACGAGTGCGAGATGCCTTCCACAATCTGGCCCACGGCCAGGTCGTTATCGGCAAGGCAGGCCTTGGGCGTGGAGAATTTGGGACTGGTGCCCGCCGTATGGTCCGAGGGCAACTGTACCAACACCAGGTTGGGCATGGCGCCGGCGGCTTCCCATTGTTTCAGGTGTTGCAGGAAAATGCGCGCCCGCACCACATCCGGCACATTCAAACCGTACGCCGGGTAGTCCTTCACCACAAAGCGGTTGAGCGGCGCGATGGGGGCCACGGTGTGAAAGTGCCCCTGGAAATCGCTGCCGGCCTTGTAATCCTCCAGCAGCTTGATTCTGTCGGCCTTATCCGCTTTGGTAACGCCGCCCACGAACTCACCAAAATCGGCGATGGTTCTTTTCGCCTGGTGGGCGTTGTCCCAGATAAATCCGCTGTCGGCAAAAGCCATGGGGTCATCGCCATTCTTGGGATAGCTGCGGCCCTCATATCCGGGCCAGAGGGTGTAATCGGTTTCGCTGGCCTGCGTCACCCACTGGTGCCCATCGCCGCTATTGCCGCCCGAGGCGTAGAAATTATCGAGCAGAACAAACTGGCGCGTCAGTTCGCGCGTGTTGGGCACCACCTCGTCGCCGTAAGCCTGAAGCGTCGGGTCGCCATTGCCTTTGCCGATTCCGCCGAAATACTGGTCGTAAGACCGGTTCTCCTTGATGACGTAGACAATGTGCTGGATGGGGGAAGGTTCGCCGGCATGCACGGGCACGGGAAGTGGAGCGGCCGTCAGGGAAGGCTTTACGGCGGCGGAGATGAAGCTCGCGCCTGCGCTGCGCAATCGCATGTGATTGTTGTCCGCCACGGCGGTGGTATAGGCGGGGAGTTGGCTCGCATCGGGAACGGGAATCACCTGCACGGTGCCGCGGTCGGAGTGCACGTAACGCCGCGTCGGTCCGGCCTCCAGTTCCAAGCCCATTTCTTTGGAAAAACCGGCGACGTTCGCCATTTTCCATCCTGCGCCTACGCCCAGTAGCGTTGACACCGCCAGATAAGCCCCGTCCGGGCTGAGCGCAATGTGGTCGGGATACCAACTGGTGGGAATCAGACCCAGGATTTTCGAGCCTCCTTGCGGACCTTCGCCCACGCCGATCACCGCCACAGCGTTGAGTCCCCCGCACGCGGCGTAGAGTCGGCGCCCGTCTTGTGATACCACCACCGCCTCCGGCGCAACGCCTGCCACCTTGCGTTCGAAGGGCTGCACCGAAATGGTTTCCACAACTTTATTCTGCGCCGTGTCGATCACGGAAATCGTATCGCTGTTGCTGTTGGATACGAAAAGGCGATGGTGGGCTTCGTCCCAGGCGAGGGAGGTAGGGTGCAGCCCCACCTCTATATTGTTCGTCACCTTGCCCGTGGCAATGTCAATGCGGCTGACGGTGCCGCTGGCCGCAATGCCGCGCTGGTCCACTACGGCGAGGTCCGCGCCTTTGTTGGGGCCGGTGGCGGCCGTAAGATCGCCCGGGCGCGGAAAGCGCCCGCCCCAGTTGCTGACGTACGCCACCGTGCTCGCGGCGTTGATGACGGCGCCGAAGGGCGCGATCCCGGTCTTCACCGAACTCTTCAGCGCGCCCGTGCTCAAATCCACGATGGCCGCCGCATCGTCAAAAGTGAGGGGGATAATTGCGTAGCGCGGCGAGGAGTTCTTCGGGGAGGGCGCCGGCACCGCCACACCTCCGGCGTTCGTGGTGCCCAGCGCGTGGGCGATAACTTTTTCGGCGCCATTCGCCATAGAAATCAGGCGGACGGAGCTCACCACTTTTCCGTTGACCTTTTCGGGGCCGGTGGCGTTGATCAGCGGTTCGTCATTAACCAGGTCGAAGGCAATGCCCTGCTTGCCGGGCGTCCCCTGCGAGCGCACCTGTTCAAGAACCTTGTTGGTCTGCCAGTCCATTTTGAAAATCACGAGGCCGCGGCGCGCCGCCGCGAGGGCATAAATCTCGGCGCTTGTGGCCCCAAAGGTTAGGCCAAAGATCCTGCTCTCAAAGACCGCCTGAATGCCTGCGGGAGTAATATCCTGCCGGCTGGGGATGACTCCGGGATCGAAAACGCTGCGCACCGGAGTGTCGTCGATAATCGCCGCGCGTGACGGGGAGGCAGTGCTGGGTTTTTGACTGCTCTTCACGTCGGGCGGATTGTACTGTCCCAACGACTGTTGGGCCGTTTGCGCCCAGGCGAGAGTGACTCCCGCCAAAACTATGAGAGCGATAAAAAGCCAAAACCGACGTTTCGCGGATGAATTCAAGATTACCTCCGAATCAATTTCCAATTTGCAAGGTCACAGGTTAGAGCCGAGCGATCCGGGCCACATCAAAAAGCCACATGAGCACAATCAGCACAGCGGGCGCCCAGACGAGCGCGTGAGTCTCTCTCATCAAGGCGGCAATTCCGGGGAATCGCGCGCGCAGTCCAGGCCAAAACAAACTGGTGAGCGCCAGAGTATAGAAAAGGAACCCGAAGGGGTTAGCCTGCCACGCTGCGCCGAGGTGACCATGGGAAATGTCGCAGAAGGCGTGGGTGAGGCCACAACCTGGGCAAGGGAATCCCGTCAGCAATCTAAAGGGGCAAAGTGGCCAATCAGGCAGTCGGGAGCAGGGAATCGCGAGGCTGGTTGCCAGAGCCAGCCCTGAGCCGAGTTGCAACAATCGGATCGGGCGCGTCACTTGAGACTCCCACCCCTAAGCAGTGATCGGTATTCGGTTCTTTAGGTCATTGGCCTTCATCAGAAAGAGAATGACCAGAACCAGGGATGCCAATGCTGTAAGACATCCCACGAACGGGATGATGGAGACGGCGGAACAGATGGCGTAGCCAAGCCCCAGATCCCGCCCGCAATCACCCACTGAGGTGTTCCCGACGGAGTCGAAGTAAGCCTTGAAAGACTCGGAAAGTTTGGGAAAAACAAAGAAGTTCCACACGAGGTTAAAGCAGGGAATCAGCAACAGCCAGACAAGGCCGGGGTCGAGCTTCCGAAAACTCGCTGGGACCCTCTGATAATCAGTGTACAGAAGTGCGGCGACTACTATGTTCAAACCGATGCCGACGAACAGTGCAAACATCAGGAAGAAAAGGTGAGTGGGTTGCAGCAGACCTTCCATGGTTGCCTCCATATTACCCGACTTGATTCGCCGTTCTCGGTGCCGCAAGAAATAGTAGGCGGCGTTGCTACAAAAATCCAGAAATAGAGTTCAAATTCGAATTTTGGGTTAGGGCGATCACCATTATGCGGAAAAAGCCCAATCTCTCCCCGGCATAACGCGCGTCGCCAGCTCCTGCTGGCAGCGCACTACTTCTCCTCCGCCATCCGGGCGACAAATTTGCGCCAAGCGGCCATCGACCGGGTCAGGTTTTCCTCCCGATCGCCGGGCACTTGGTAGCATTGCAGTCCGATGGGGCCGCGGTAACCCAGCGCCACCAGTTTTTTCAGAAGGGTATAAACATCAAACTCGCCGCGGTCGAGGGGCTGAATCAAACGGTCCCAGCCGCCCTCGTGGTCCGCGCCATTGATGCTTACCAAAAAGAGGTGCGGCATCGCTTCGCGCAGCCGCTTGTCGAGGTTTAGTTCGTCTTTGGCGGCCAGGAAATGCGTTAGGTTGAAGCTGACGCCGACGTTCGGGCGATCCACATTTTTCGCCACACGCAGGGCGTCCTGAATGGTCCCCACATACATCCCGACGTGCGGGTAGAGAGCCACTCGCAGGCCCGACGCCGCGGCCATGTCCGCAATCTCCCGCACGATGGCCGTGGCGCGCGCGTCGCCATCGGGCGCTGTGCCTCGCACGGTGAGCCAAATCATTGTGCCGTGCCCCTGCAACTGCTGGATGGCTTCCGGCAGCCCGGCTTCGTAGCTCGGCTTGTCACCATCGATGTGCGCGGCCACATAAATGGCAAACATCTTCAGGCCGCGGCTTTCCAGCGCCTGGAGCATCTCCGGGATGTGCTGGGTGCTGGTGAATTGCAGCCCCGCGTAACCCGTGCGCTTTACCAGTTCCGCCTGCTCGTCCAGCGGCACGTGCTGGTCGCGCCCGGTGCCGTTGTCAAAAACGAAAAACGGGTTGGTGAGCGGAGAAGCGGCCAACAACGGCGCCACTGCCCACAGGATTATCGCGAAGAGGGTCGACGGAAGCTTCATATGAATCTCCGATGCGGAATTGCCAAGTTCAATGAGGACAAAAAGCCCGAAGCGGAGCTTCTGCATAAGGGGCGCATGGTCGGGGCAATGCGCGGTGCGTCACCTTGTGCTACGCTTCTCCTCAGAATCCGAAGACCAACAGCATGGCGCTAACTGCGGCGCGGCGCCTGAATCCACTTGTCCACAAAAGCATTGGCCGCGGCGTCGTTGGTGAAGCGCTCCTTTACGGGATCCCACTCCAGCTTCTTGCCCACCTGGATGGCAATGTTCGCCAAGTGGCAGAGCGAGGTCGTGCGGTGCCCCACCTCCGCGCCTTCCAGGGTGTCACCGCGCGTCTTGACCGCATCAATGAAGTCCTGTTTATCACTCTTGAATGGGAAATGGATTTCGTTGTCGCCGATCTTGGAGCCGAGAACCGCGGCGGGCTCGGCTTGCAGCGGCTTTTGGTACTCAGCGAAAATCCAGCCTTCCGAGCCCTCAAATCGCACATAGACTTTTTCATCGGTCTTGTAGAACATGCGCACGCCGTTGGCAAAGCGGTACGCGGCCTCGAATTTGAGCAGCACGTTCCAGAAGCTGTCGGCAGGCGGGTAGGTCCCTTGCGCCTCGACCTCGATGGGGCCGGTGCGGTCCGTATTGTTGCCCCACTGCGCGACATCGTTCAGGTGGGCTCCCCAGTTGGTGATCATGCCGTCACAATAGTACCGATGGCGCATCCAGCCCGGGCGCTCGTAGGACTTCGGAGTATGCACGCGCTTCTCGGTGTAAGGTGCATGTATCGCCGGCCCCTGCCAGCGTTCGTAGTCGAGTTCGGGGGGAACGGGCATGTCCGGCTGCGGGGGGCAGCCGACATCGGTCCCCGGCACGCCGGCGCGGATGGTGTGCAACTTGCCGATCCGACCGTTGCGCACCAGGGTGACGGCGCGATGGAAATTCTCCAGAGATCGAAACTCGCTGTCCGTGCGGAAGACGCGATGGTGTTTGGTCACCAAATCGCTTAGCCGTCGGCCGTCCCCGATGCAGCGCGTGATGGGCTTTTCGCAGGATACGTCTTTTCCTGCCTGGATCGCCTCCATCGACATCCGCACATGCCAGTGGTCCGGCCCGCCGATGAAGACCGCATCCAGACTGGGGTTGGCAAGGAGCTCGCGATAGTCTTTGTAGGTTGTGCAGCCTTTAAACGTGCCGGAAGCCGACTGTTTTGCGTACGCGTCCTCCACCTGTTTCTGAGCATTGGCGAGACGCCACGCGTCCACATCACAAAGGGCGGTTACTTGCACGTCCGGCATGGAAAAGAATTGCGGCAGATTGATATGCACGGTCTGCCGTCCAATGCCGATTACGCCTACCGTAACGCGATTGCTCGGATTCGCTTTCCCCAGCAATAACGCGGCGGTACCGGCGCCGGCGCCGAGGATGAATGTTCTGCGGGATAAATTCATAAAAAGCCTCCTGAGTTCTAGTGACAACTGAAAACTGATAACTGAGGACCTGCTACTTCCGCCCGAATCCCTAGGGCCGCAGGTTCAATTCCAGCAAAGTGATCGTGAGCGGGCGGAACGTGAATGTGAACCGCGTCCCGCGGATTCCCGCTGGCTGCGTCCGGAGTGAAATCCGTTGAGGATTATCGCGGCTGTTCATGACCTCCGAGGTCTCCGCGTGCGCGTGGTCTTCGAGGGTAAGCACGGCGCCGCCCGCCACCCCTCCCGGGAAGCCGTCCAATTGGAAGTTTCGAGTGAGTAGATCGAGCGTCGAGTTGACGGCATAGATGCGCAGCTTTTTTCCGTCCGCGCTGACGCTTGCGCTCAGGTCCGGTTCCTGGAGGTGCCAGGCGAGCTGCGAGGTGCGCTCGATGCGGAGAGGGTAGGCGCCGGCGGCGCGTGCGTACATCTCCTGCGCGTAATAGGCGGGCGACTCGTAAATCCAGCCGGGGCCGGTAACCAGAAAACCGGAGCCGCGGCTATCGGCAAAATTCGAGCGGTTGGCGATTTCTACCAGATCGGCGTGGCGCTGAAGCAGATTGAGGTAGCGCGAAACGCTCAGCGCGTTGCCGAGCGTCTGGAGCATCCCGCGAGTCAGGCCGAAATTTCCCGCCGTGGTGTTCCACTCGGTCACCGCGACGCGCATATCCTTGCCGCCACCGTTGGCCGCGATCCAGTCCCCGAGCTCACGAAAGCTGTGCTCCTCGCCGGCGAGGTCGGCAACTTCATAATGATGGGGGGAGAGATAGTCGAAAACGGTCCCTGCGGCGTCGAGCAGATCTTTAGTAGGGAACGAGGACAACAACTTGATGCTGGGATCTGCCTTCTTCATGGCTTCGGCAAAGGCGCGCACGGAAGTGTCGTAGTTCGAAACGTCAACCTCGTTGCCGATCTGCCAGTACTTCACATGGTAGGGGGCGGGGTGGCCGTTCCTGGCGCGAAGGGCGCCCCAGTGCGTCTGCACGCTGCCGTTGGCGTATTCCACTTCCGCCGCCGCGTCCTCAGGCTTCTTGCCGGTCCAGCGCACACAGATGAGCGGCTCCGCTCCGATGTACTCGCACAGCCGCACGAACTCATCTATGCCGACAAAATTTTCCTCCCAACCACCCCAAACGGTGGTGAAGGTCAGACGGTCATCCCAGGGCCCGATGGCGCGGTCCCATTCGTATTCTTCCGTGGTGCTGCCGCCGAAGCGAATGATTCCCGGGTGCATGGCCTGGAGTGCGGCCACCACGTCCGGGCGCCAGATTCCCAGAACTGCGTCGGAGCCGATCAAGTACACACGGTCGAGCCACAGAGTGCCCGGCCCATCAAAGTCAATGGTCAGCGTGGCATTGTCGATGGTGCGGTCGGGGCGCAGTTCGGCCTCGGCGGCTGCCCACTTTTCACCGGTACGGCCCAGCGGAACCGGGCCGGCGATCACCCGGCCACCCCCGTGCAGCGAGGCCCAAACGGGAGCGTTCCCCTCACCTCGCATGTGCAGGCGCAGCTTGTAGGAGACTCCCTGCTTGAGGTAAAAGCCGTCTTGCGAGATTCCGGCGCGGGCGTGCGCCGCGGGCAGCACGATCTTCTGCGCGCGCGCGCCGCTATAGGGATTCGCTGTATCGAACGAATATTGCGCCACCTCGACCGCGCCATCCGGGTACCAGGGCCGATACGGCTCGTCGACTTCTCGCTTATACGCGACGCGGCAGGGCGGCGCATCCTCGAAGCTCGTCGAAACCACTTGCTGCGCAGTGATAGAGGGAATCAGGTTGCAGAGCAGTTCGATGAACTGCCCTTGCTGCTTTGCATCGATCGGCCGCTGCGTGGTGTGCCCGGCAAAGATGCGGACGTCCTCGTGCGCGTCGGAAGGCAGGGCTTCCAACCTGACATCGTCAAACCACGCTTTCCCGGTGCTCCGGCGCATTCCCACCAGCGCCAAATCAACGTAGCCCGGAGAGGGAACACGGAAAATCACTTCCTCGTCGTGCCAGGGGGTGGTGCCTGCGCGCCCCACACTGGAAGCAATTTCTGCGGCCGGCGTCTCGATGGCGATGACTCCCTCTGTCCCGCCGCCCTCGACCGCCTGAAGATTCTCCGTCTTGACCCACACGCTCGCGCGCCACAACGAGCCGACGGGAAGGAAAAGCCTCTGCCTTACGTAGGCATCTGCCGGGTCAAGGGCTTCGATGAGAAGGGATTGAGCGCCTTCCTTCGCATCGTTCCGATCGACGGTAAGCGTGGGCGCGCGCCCCTGCTCCTGCCGGAGGCGAGTCTTCACCTCCCATCCGGTCAAAGCCGGCGCGGATTCGAAGCCGGGATTCTGAACTGCGGGTTGGCTCGCGAGCGAGGGAACCAACGTGAGAAACGCCAGGGCAACGGAAAGCATCGAAGCCCCTCCACCTATGTCGTCGACAAAACCTGTGGCGCGACGAACGCGGCATCTTATCACATGCTGGACCTTGACATGACGTGGCGCCGGACATAGATTTCGAACCATGCCCGATTGGATTCAATCCGAAGCCGAACTTGAAGACCGGCTCTCCACGCCCAGTGCTGAGGATGTGGCCTTCTTTCGCGAACTGGAAGGCGATTTACTGGTCATCGGAGTGGCCGGTAAGATGGGCCCCAGCTTGGCACAACGAGCGGCGCGGGCGGCGCGCGCTGCCGGGGTACCCAGGCGCATCATCGGCGTTTCCCGATTCTCCGCTCCCTCGACCGAACTTCTCCTCCAGCGCGCCGGGGTTGAAACCCTGCGCGCCGACTTGCTGGATGCGGGAGCCATTTCCACCTTGCCCGACGCTCGGAATGTCATTTTCATGGCAGGGCGCAAATTCGGGTCCACAGGCGCGGAGAGCTTAACCTGGGCGATGAACGCGTACTTGCCCGCGCTGATTGCCGAGCGTTATCGCCACTCGCGAATCGTGGCATTCTCGAGTGGCGGTGTTTATCCGCTGGTGCCCGTGGATTCCGGCGGCGCCACGGAGGAAACGGCGCCCGCGCCTATCGGTGAGTATGCGCAGTCGGTGCTGGCGCGCGAGCGTATCTTTGAGCACTTTTCTCGACGCCACGGAATTCCGGTTACTTTGCTGCGGCTGAACTACGCCATCGATCTTCGCTACGGCGTCCTGCTGGATATCGGCAGCAAGGTTTATGCGGGCTGCCCCGTTGACGTCACCATGGGAGCGGTCAACGTGATCTGGCAGGGGGATGCAAATTCCGTGGCGCTGCGCAGCCTCGCCCACGGCCAATCGCCTCCGTGCATTTTGAATTTGACCGGGCGGGAAACACTTTCGATTCGAACTCTGGCCCATCGCTTTGGCGAAATCTTCGGCAAAGCTCCGGTGGTGGAAGGCCAGGAGGCCGCCACAGCCCTGCTCAACAATGCCGGCCGCTGCCACCGCCTGTTTGGCGCTCCCTCGGTGACGGTGGAGCAAATGATCGAGTGGACGGCGCACTGGATCATGTGCGGGGGCGCGACGCTCAACAAGCCCACGCATTTTGAAAGCCGGGACGGGAAATTCTAGTGACACCAGCCCAACACCTCTCCGTAGGTTTTCTCGGCCTCAGCCATCTGCATCCGCGCAGTTACCTGCCGCTGTTCCAGGCCATTCCGGGGGCCACGGTGGTCGCCGCTGCCGACGCCAATCGCTCCGTGCTCGAGGGTTTTACTCGCGACTTTCCCCTGCGCGGATACGACGATTGGCGCAATTTGCTCGAGCACGAACCGTTGGACCTGGCGGTGATCTTTCTTCCCCATGCGGATTGCCCCGATGCGGCCGTGGCCTGCGCCCAGCGCGGTGTGCACGTGCTGGTGGAGAAACCCATGGCCGCGAGCGCCGAGGGGGTGCGCCGAATGATGGCCGCCGCGGAGCAAGCTGGCGTGATCCTCTCGACGCCATACGTGTGGCGCTACCATCCCGTCGCCATCCAAATGAAGAAGCTGATTGCGCAAGGGGTGACAGGACGCATCGTGGGGTGCGAGGGCCGCTGCGCCGCCGGCCGCCTCCAACGCTACACGGAGGCCCACGCGGGGTGGATGCTGGAGAAAGCCCGGAGCGGTGGCGGCCCCATGTTTAATCTCGGCGTCCATTGGATCGACCTCTACCGGTGGCTGCTGGAAGATGAAGTGGTGGAAGTGATCGGCAAGAACGTCCGCATCAACCCGCAGTATGACATTGAGGATAACTCCTTCGCGCTTTTGACCTTTTCGCGCGGATCGGTCCTCGCCCTGAACATCAGCTATACCGTGCCGGAGTCGTATCCTTTTGGACGCGATCTCTACCTGGCGCTGCGCGGCGTAACGGGCGTGCTCTCCTGGAGCCCGTCATTCGAGGGCACGAAGGAAAGCCTGTTCGTGTGCAGCGACTTCGGTGAGTACTCCCAGGCCTCCCACCAGCATTGGGATTTCGATCTCCCCGCGCAAGCCGGCTATGCGGGCGTCATGGGTCATCACTTTCTCTCCGACCTCATCGAGTCGATCCGTTCCAGCAAGCCCCCCGCCATCACGGGGAGCGATGCGCTGAAAGCCCTGGAAGTTGCCGGAGCCATCTACCAATCCGCCGAAAGCGGACGGAGCATAAAACTGTAGAGCATCCTGCCCCCGAACGTGCTTGCAATCTGTGCGTGGGTTCGGGAGAATGCTCTTAGGGCTTCGGTAAAATCTCGCGAGGGCTAGGGAATGAGCGCAATGGAGTCGAACGGCCGGTCCGTACAACCTTCCGCCGTGACCGAGTGGAATGACGGTGAGGTTCGCAGCCTGAGCGATTCCCTGGTGGGTGAGGAACCGCTGCTGATCCAGGTTGGGGACCAGCCACTCACCGTGACCATGCGAACCCCCGGCGATGACTTTGAATTGGCGGCGGGTTTCCTATTTACGGAAGGGATGATCAGGTCTCGCGAGGAGATCGTAAACCTTGACTGGGCAGACGGCTCTGAGGCCGAGCACCGCGCTGTTCGCGTGGAACTGAAGGCCGGCGCCATCCCTCGCTCGCAAGAAACGAAGCGGAATTTTCTCTCCAACTCCAGTTGCGGGCTGTGCGGCAAGACATCCCTCGAAGCCGTTTACGCCGCCGGAATTACCCGGCCCAATCCTGATTTCCGAATTGATCCTCAGGTTCTTTGCGGCCTTCCGGAAACTCTTCGTTCCTCCCAAACCCTTTTTGGGCGAACCGGCGGGTTGCACGCGGCCGGTTTGTTCGACGCATCCGGAAAGCTGCTGGCGTTGAAAGAGGACGTGGGCCGTCATAACGCGGTGGATAAACTCGTGGGGTGGGCATTGTTGCAGGGCCACCTTCCTCTCGCCAACTGCGCGCTGCTAGCGAGCGGCCGGGGGGGATTTGAGATCATCCAGAAATCACTGATAGCGGGAATCCCGCTCCTGGCTTCGGTCTCCGCCGCCTCGAGCCTGGCGGTTCAAATGGCGCGCGAGTTTGGAATGACGTTGGTGGGATTCCTTCGCGGCCAGCGGTTTGTGGTTTACTGCGGAGAAGAACGCCTGGGGCTGGGCGTTCCCCCGGATCAGACAGTGGTGTATCAAGCTTCGTGATTGAGACGGCAGGGCAAGCCGTACCGCTATAACCCCATGGGGGTCAGTACATAATCGCAAGGAGAATGGCCGTCAACGTGCTAGCCTATCGTGCGGAAGGCAAAAGCAGCGTGAAATCGCGCCGTACGGCTAGGGCTGAAGCCTCGGGCCTGGGTGCCGGGGGCTGCCGACGAGGGGCCGGTGGCTGCCGACGAGGGGCCGGTGGCGAGTCTCGGATCAGGGGGCTGGTTCGAACCCCGCAAGTTGGGTTCTGTGGGGTCCCTAGCCCCCAGCGCCTAGCCCCTAATCCCTCGCCTCTCCACGATGTATTAGAAACAAAAAGAGTTGGTTGTTTAGCGTCAGAATGTCTGAGTCATCTATACCATTCAAATGAGGAGAGTTAGGCTGAAATACGGGATCCTCTCCAAAAAAATGGGTGCGGCTCTCCACGATGTGTCAGGATACAAAGGTGTTAGTCGTTTGTTGTCAGATTGTCTGAACGCTCTATGTCTTTCAAATACGATGAGTTAGATTGAAACACGTCAACCGGGGAGAAAAAATGGGGCTAGCCTCTCCACGATGTACAAGAAACAAAAGGTGGTTAGCGACCAACGACGCAGATCATTCAAAAACTCATCCTATTGAAAATATGGAAGTTACAAGATTATCGGTGGCCAAGGTCATAAGGAAAAAAACCGGGTGAAAATTGAGGCATGAGTTGCGCCAAGTTATTAAGAATAAATGCAGTAAAAATGTCCACTTTTCGCCTCTCCACGATGTTGATGAAAACAAATGATTTACACTTAGCTCTCCACGATGTTGATGAAAACAAAGGAGAAGGGCGTTGGGCGCGAGGTTAAGGCAAGTGGCGGGTAGCCAATGTAGCCTACTACTTCTCGCGGGCCCCACGCTGATCCGTGATGGCCAGGACCGGGGGGGGTGGCACGGGCGTCTCGCTCGTGAGCGTCATGGCCGAGACGGCCATGGCACGAGGCGCGGCACGGGCAGCCTGCCCCGACCCATTGGCGTCCCGTGCATGACTGAAGTTACTGCGTTTGCAATCGGTGTGAAAACCACCCCGGCGCGACCGCGCCTCCCCTCCTGATCCAGGAGGGGAGTTCCTAAAAGCTCCCCTCCTCAGATGAGGAGGGGTGTCGCCCTTGGCGACGGGGTGGTGCTGAGCAGGAAATGTAGAAACTCGAGTGCCGGGGTAATGCCCGACGGTACGACAGCAGGGATTGAGAGTGCCGGGCTAAACCGCGGCGCTACAACAGCAGGGATATAGTGCAGAATTACGGTCACGAGCGGGGCGGTGGGTTGTATACTGTCGGGCTCGGGCTGCCAAAATTTGAATTCAACCGATCGCACTGTGAACGCTTCATTTAGCAGGGGGGCGAAATATGAAGATGTCGACGCAAGATCGACTCACAACTCCCATGGTTCGAGACCAGGGGGAGTTTCGCGCCGCCAGTTGGGACGAAGCCTTGGACCGCGCCGCAGACGGCCTCGGGCGCATTAGGGAGAAGTACGGACAACCGGGCTTCGGAATGTTCAGTTGCTCGAAGACAACGAACGAGCTGAATTTTCTTGCCCAGAAGTTCGCCCGGTCGGTCATGGGGACCAACAACATCGACAGTTGTAACCGTACTTGACACGCCCCCAGCGTCGCCGGTCTGGCGGCGGTTTTTGGTGCGGGAGGCGGGACGAGTTCGTATCGCGAGATGGAAGACACCGACCTCATAATTCTATGGGGCTCAAACGCGCGCGAAACTCACCCCATTTTTTTTCACCACCTCCTCAAGGGCGTGCGCAAGGGCGCAAGGCTTTATGTGGTGGATCCGCGGCGCAGCAGTTCGGCGCGTTGGGCGGACGTCTGGCTGGGCCTCGACGTGGGGTCGGACATCGCGCTGGCGAACGCCGTGGGGCGGGAGATCATCGCGGCGGGATTGGAGAATCGCCGGTTTATCGAAAAAGCCACGGCAGGCTTCGAGGGCTACCGCGAAGTGGTGCAGCCTTACACCCTGGAGCACGCGGAAAAAGTCACCGGTGTACCCGCCAGTGTTATTCGTGAGCTTGCGCACTCTTACGCGCGTGCCGACCGGGCCCAACTCTGTTGGACTTTGGGGATTACCGAGCACCACAATGCGGTGGACAACGTGCTCGCCCTGATCAACCTGGCGCTCCTCACCGGGCACGTGGGCCGCTATGGGTCCGGACTGAATCCGCTGCGCGGCCAGAACAACGTGCAGGGAGGTGGGGACATGGGCGCCATCCCCGACCGCCTGCCCGGCTTTCAGCCCGTGGAGAACCCTGAGCTTCGCGCTAAATTTGACCAGGCGTGGGGCGTGAAAATTCCCCCCAAGCGGGGCTGGCATTTAAGCGGTATGTTCGAGGCGATGGAGGAAGGCAGGCTCCACGGGCTCTACATCGTTGGCGAAAACCCCCTGCACTCCGAAGCCGACCAGGGAAGGTGCGAGCGCCTTTTGAAGGGGCTTGATTTCCTTCTCGTGCAGGATGTTCTGCTGTCGCCGACGGCCCAACTCGCCGATGTGGTTCTGCCTGCCGCCGCCGGCTGGTGTGAATCGGAAGGGACCGTGACCAGCAGCGAACGCCGCGTACAAAGGGTTCGTAAAGCCATGGATCCTCCGGCCGGGGCGCGCGACGATATGGCCATTCTTTGCGACTTGGCGCGCCGTCTGGGACACGATTGGGGCCAGCCGAGCGCGGAGGAAGTGTGGGCCGAAGTGCGGCGATTGAGCCCCATGCACGCGGGAATGACTTACGCGCGCCTGGAGGCTCTGGGCGGCATCCAGTGGCCCTGCTACGACGAATCGCATCCGGGCGAGCTTTTCCTCCATGGCCGCCTCTGGCAGGATCCCGTGGTCGGCCCTCGGGCGTTATTCAGCGGCGTGGAGTTTGACCCGCCTGTGGATGCGCTGGACGAAAGCTATCCTCTGCGCCTCACCACCGGACGTCGCTTGGAATCATTCAACACCGGAGTTCAAACGTCGCGATACCGGTCGCCTCTGCGTCATCCGGAGATGCTCGACCTTTCCCCCGAAGACGGCGAACGCTATGGTTTGGCCGAAGGAGAGCGCGTGCGCGTCAGCTCGCGGCGAGGCTCGGTCGTGGCGCCGGTTCGGTTTGATTCCTCACTGCGGCCGGGGCTGGCGTTTCTCAGCGTCCATTTTCCTGACGAGGTGGCGACGAATATCCTCACCATCGATGCCACGGACCCGAAATCCGGCACAGCCGAGTTCAAAGCCACCGCGATTCGCGTGGAGAAACTTAGTGGACACGCACTTTAGCAAAGACGAACCATCGACGGAGGAGCGCGAAGCGGTAGACGCCATCCTAGGCGCTCCTAATTCAGGATGGCGGGGCGGTCCGCGCAGCGCGGATCGAGATGGGCATGTTGCCGTCAGGGGCCATGCTCTGGGGGCTCAGCGGCACCTGCTCTTGCCCGTGCTGCACGCCATCCAGGCGCGCATGGGCTGGATTACGCCCGCCGCTCTTAATTACGCCGGCCAGCGGCTCGATATTCCGCCTGCGGAAGCCTATGGCGTGGCGTGTTTCTATGGCATGTTTTCGGTGACGCCGCGTCCTCGCCGCCTGCTGCACGTCTGTGACGACATCGCCTGCTTGACACGCGGCGCGGAGGAACTCTGCGGCCGGGTTGAGCAACTCCTTGGTCCGCCTGGATCGCCCGCCCTCGACGGCAAAGCCGCTTGGAACCGGAGTCCATGCCTGGGATTGTGCGAGCGCGCCCCGGCCGCCCTGCTGTCGATTGCCGGAGAACACCCCTGCGAAAAGGTATTCGCACCCGCAAGCGCGGAAACGCTGGTCACCGCTCTGGAGAAATACGAAGTTGGTGCGGACCGAGGATCGCCGGACGACTTTGAGGCGACGGTCTCCGTTCCCCAGACGGGCCAGAGTGGCCACGCCGGATTGATGCTGTTGCGCCGGGTCGGCCGGATCGACCCCGCCAGCATTGATGACTATCGGGCCCATGGGGGCTACGAACCACTGCGCCGCGCTTTGTCCCTGGGGGCGAGTTGGGTGGTGCGGGAAGTGGTGGCCTCGCGGCTCTTTGGGCGGGGTGGCGCGGCCTTTCTCAGTGGCAAGAAGTGGGATCCGGTTAACCTGCCCTATTACCTGGTGTGCAACGCGGACGAGTCGGAGCCCGGAACTTTCAAGGATCGGGTGGTGATGGAAGGCGACCCGTACTCCCTGGTCGAAGCCATGACCATCGCGGGCTATGCCATCGGTAGCACGCGGGGCTACCTCTACCTGCGCGGGGAGTATCCGCTGGCCGGTGAAAGGCTCGCGCACGCCATCCAAACCGCCCGCGACAGGGGATTTCTGGGAAATAACATCCTGGGGCGGGGCGTGAACTTTGACATCGAAATCCGACGTGGTGCGGGCGCTTACATCTGCGGCGAGGAGACCGCGCTCTTCAACTCCATCGAAGGATTGCGCGGCGAACCGCGCAACAAGCCGCCGTTCCCCACGCAAGTGGGCTTGTTTGGCAAGCCGACGGTGGTCAACAACGTGGAAACGCTGGTCAATGTGCTCCTGATTGTGGAGGAGGGTGGGGAGCGCTATGCGGCGATCGGGACGCACGGCTCGGCGGGCCCGAAGCTCTTCTGCCTTTCCGGCCACGTCGCCCGGCCCGGCGTGTACGAGGTTCCGTTCGGCTCGACACTGCGCGAGCTCATCGAACTGGGCGGCGGGGTTTCAGGCAGCGGCCGTTTGCAGGCAATACTGCTGGGGGGCGCCGCCGGAACGTTCCTTTCTCCCGACGAACTGGACATACCGCTCACCCTCGAGGGAACCCGGGCCGTGGGCGCATCACTGGGATCAGGTGTGGTGATGCTTTTCGATGACACCGTGGACCTCCGCAAGATTCTCCTGCGCATCGCCGCCTTTTTCCGTGACGAATCCTGTGGCCAGTGCGTTCCCTGCCGCATCGGGACCGTCCGGCAGGAAGAATTGTTGCAGCGTCTCCACCACGGGCGCCCCATCGGCTCGGCGGAGGGGGAGATGAACTTGCTCAAAGAAGTCGGGCAAGTCATGCGCGATGCCTCCATCTGCGGCTTGGGCCAAACCGCTTCCAGTGCGATTGAGTCCGCCCTGCGCCGCTGGCGGTTGTTCTAGGGCCGCCGGGTTGTAGGGGTACGGCTTGCCGTACCCGCTTGGTTCGGTGGCGCGATATTTGAGGGTACGGCAAGCCGTACCCCTACAACCCGGCGGAAACGAAGCAAGGAGTAATTCATGAGTCAAGGGGAACAAAAACCTGCCTCTCCACTTGCGGTTCAGACCGTGCATTTCCTGGACCCCATGCCCGCAGGTTCCCCTCCCGTCCTGCCCTCGGCATCACCCCGGCGGCCGATTCGCTTGACCATCAACGGCCGGGAGGTGTCTGTGCCCGAGGGGACCACACTGCTCCAGGCGACACGCGAGGCCGGCATCGATACGCCCACCCTTTGCTATCTCGAAACGCTCACGCCGGTGAATGCCTGCCGCATCTGCGTCGTCGAACTGGAAGGTTCGCGGACGCTCGTTCCCGCCTGCTCCCGCAAAGCGGAAGACGGCATGGTGGTAAGAACCGACTCGGACCGGGTTCGCCTCAGCCGTCGCCTGATCCTGGAATTCCTCGCCTCCTCGGTGGACGTCTCGACGTCGCCGCAGATTCAGGCATACATGGAGCGGTTCGGAGCTTGCCCGGAACGGTTTGGGCCGCCACAGCCGCCCTCCCATATTCGGGACACGGCGCAGGCGGGTTTCCACGCACTCTCGGACGGATCCCAGGCGGCCAGCGTCTCTCAGCCGGCGAAGATCGACAATGAGCTCTATCTGCGCGACTACAGCAAGTGCATCCTCTGCTACAAGTGTGTGGAAGCGTGCGGCGCCGACGCTCAGAACACCTTCGCCATCGCCGTGGCAGGCCGCGGCTTCGATGCGCGCATTTCTACGGAGTATGCGGCCCCCCTTCCGGAATCCGCCTGCGTCTACTGTGGGAACTGCATCGGCGTGTGCCCCACGGGGGCCTTGATGTTTGTGAGCGAATACAACATGCGCCAGGCCGGGACCTGGGATGAATCGCGCCAGAGCTCCACCGACACCATCTGTCCCTACTGCGGCGTGGGGTGCACGGTGACTCTCCACGTCCAGGATGAGAAGATTGTCAAAGTCGATTCCCCCGCGCAGAACGGCGTGACGCAGGGGAATCTCTGTATCAAGGGACGATTCGGGTGGCAGTTTGTGCAAATCCGGGAGAAAGCTGGCGGCCCGCTCGACGGGGCCTGAAGGTGCGGATTGTGCATGATGGAAACAATCGACGGCTTTGTGCTGGCGGGCGGCAAGAGCACCCGCATGGGTCAGGACAAAGCCCTGATGCCGTTCGAAGGCAAGCCGCTGGTTCTGCGGGCGGCGGAGATTCTCCGCCCCTTCGTGTGCGAGATTACCCTGCTCGCCCCGCCGGACCGGTATGGAAACCTCGGCTTGCCGGTCGTCGCCGACCAGTGGCCGGATCAGGGGCCCTTGGCGGCCGTTTGCACGGGGTTGCTCTCTTCCCACGCAAAATGGAGCATCTTTCTTGCCTGCGATCTCCCCCTGGTCAGCCGACAATTCATACAGCTTTTGGTCGCACGCGTTGGGGCCACGCATTCCGATGCGGTGGTGCCGCGCACAGAGGATGGTTGGCAGCCCCTCTCCGCTGCCTATCATTCCCGTTGCCGGACGGCGTTTGCACAAGCCCTCGAGGCAGGCCGGCGAAGTATCATCGGGCTGTTCGATGAGGTTCGGGTGGAGGTGATTACTCACGACGAGATGGTGAGCGCCGGTCTGAGCGAAGTGGAGCTTACCAACGTGAACACCCCCGACGATTGGGCGGGAATCGCGGAGCTTTTGAAAGGTGCGCGATGAGTCATGTTGAGCGTGGCCGAATATATCGCGAAAGCATCCGATAAAGGACCGCCCATGCCGGGCATCATTCTGGGAATTCGCATGTCCTGCCTCGCCCTGAAGCTTTTGGAGATCGATGAGCCGGCAATATACCATCGGAAACTGATCGTGGTCGTGGAGACGGACCGTTGCTTGCCGGACGTGGTTGAATTGGTGGTGGGGTGCCGGCTGGGAAACCGCACGCTGAAATTCCGGGACTGGGGCAAGATGGCGGCAAGCTTTTTGGACCTCACCCGCAACCGCGCCGTTCGCGTGGCAGCAAGGGAATCCGTGGAGGCCGAAGCGCTCCGGACTTTTGCGGACCTTCCCCGCGACGAGGCCTTGCGAAAAGCTTATCAGAATTTCGTGGATGATAAAATCCTCCAGTGGCATTCCGTGGTCGTGAACTTCTCGCCCGAGGATCTCCCCGGCTACCACGCGAAGCGAGTCTTATGCGTACAGTGCGGCGAGGGAATCGGATTCCAACGCGAAGTTAGTGTGGATGGGCGCACCCTCTGCCGCGCCTGTGCCGGCGAATCATATTGGCTGCCGGGCGGGACGATATAGCGTCGCCCATCCTGCCGAATCCTTTCTGATAAGACAAAGCAAGCCTGGGTCGAGCGGTTACCTTCCCTAATCCCTTGGAAGAATCTCCCACCGCCGAGCAGCAGGATTTGTGCCAGCCCGGTTAATTGGGTGGTTGCAATACCGGGGGAGTTGTGATAAGGTCTTTAAAATCATATGCGTAGGCCCGTAGCTCAGCCCGGTTAGAGCGCTACCTTGACACGGTAGAGGTCTGGGGTTCGAGTCCCCACGGGCCTACCAGTGATTTCAATAGAAATCCCCGATTTGCCATTGCCAACGCCCGCACCAGCAGGCGCGGAATGGGTCGCAGCATACCATCACTGGCGCAGAGGGTTTCAGATGAGCGAATACCAGTATTATGACTTTCGGGCGATAGATCAGCCGCTGACCAAGGCTGATATCGCTGCCCTGCAATCCATTTCCACACGCGCCATAATCACTTCGACGAGTTTTACGAACCACTACGAGTGGGGAGACCTGAAGGCCGATCCCTCCAAACTCCTGGAAAAGTACTTCGACGCGTTTGTTTACGTCGCGAATTGGGGAACGCGATCGTTCTATCTTCGAATTCCGCTCGAGTTGGCCGACTACGAACAGTACAGTGCCATGCTTCCCGGTGAAGCCACCTGGGTACGGGAGGTTGGAAAACATCTGATCATCGGTTTTGATGCGGAGGTGGATCTGGACGAGGACTGGGACGATGGCAGCGGCTGGATGGGCTCTCTGCTGTCCCTGCGCTCGGACCTGCTGCGTGGCGACCTCCGCTGCCTTTACCTCGGATGGCTCCTTTGCGTGCAATGTGAGGAATTCTCTGGAGAGGCGCTGGAGCCTCCGGTGCCTGCCGGCTTGGGCGAATTGTCGGCTCCCCTCCATTCACTGATGGAGTTTCTTGGGATTGACGAGGACCTCGTCGAAGTTGCCGCATTGGCATCAGCGCCGCTGGGCGCTGGCCCAGGGCGGAAGGAACTGGCGGAGTGGATTCAATATCTGCCCGAAGAAGAAAAGAACGATTTGCTTGTAACCGCCGCACTGCAATCCAGTGAACGCTGGAAAATCGAATTCTTGCGGCGCTTTCAGCAGCAAACTGCACCACGAACCTCGCATGCCCAAGCCACAATTCAACCCCGTACAGTCCACGATCTCCTGACTGCCGCGCAGGCACGGACAGAAGAGAGGACCCGCCAATGGGAAGCCAAACGGGCAGCGGAAGCAGCGCGACGTAAAGCAAAGGAAGAGGCGGACCGCGCACGGTATCTGGACCAACTGGAGAAAAGCGAAGGCGAAATCTGGAATCGCATCACGGCACATATCCAGAAGCGGCAACCGAACGAATACGACAAGGCGGTGAGCTTGCTGATCGACCTGCGCGATCTTGCCGTCCGCAAGCAACGTGTTCCTGAATTTCAATCAGCGCTGGAGGAACTCCGTCGGACGCATGCCGCCAAAGATACTTTTCTACGCCGGCTGGCAAAGGCAAAGTTCTGAAGGAATTGTCAGCGAAGGGTCTTCCAGTAACAACTTAGGAGATTCCGGCGTTTTGGTGTGATAAAGCCCTCGAGATGGCGTCCAAGACTTGATCGAGATATTTGCCGACGTCCTCGGCAAGGAACCGGAGCACCAGAAAGCCGTTCTCCTGAAGCAATGCATCTTTACGACGATCTCGGCGATAGGCGTCCGCGTCACCCAAATGCTGGCCGCCGTCCAATTCGATGGCGATTCGTGAGGGCGCGCAAAGCAGATCGACCTCCATGCGGCCCCAGCCATCGAACGGAAGCGGTAACTCTGCATTCAGACGAAACTTTCCCGTTGTTGCTGCCAAAGTTTCGAGTCGGCGAAATAGAAATGCCTCGCTGGCGCTTCGCGCTCGATTGGCCCCCTCGGCATTCGGAGATGGCATTACGGCAACATTAACAAACAGATTCGCCAGAGGAGAATCTACGCCATCGCGCACCAAGCGGCGTACACTGGCGGCGTATTGGCTCTTCCACTCAGGATCGATGGGAAGGGGCACGTCCGCAGGCCAGCCGGGCACGGCACTACCCGGAAGTTGCATCTTGTAGCCAATCGCCTCATAGCCGCGACAACGGCGATCGAACATCCGTGCCAGCATCGGCACATTGAGATCGGCGTCGTCGTAGACGCGCACTTCGCGCTTACCGTCGTAAAGGCGATGCAACCTACCCACGTATTGCGCGATGGTCCCATGCCACGAAATGGGCAGCGTCAGAAATAAGGTGTCGAGCCGGGCGTCATCGAAACCTTCGCCCACAAAACGACCGGTAGCGATGATTACGCGGGCCTCCCCCGCCGAAATGGCAGCCAAGCGAGCAGGGAGGGAGTCAAGTTCCTTTTTGCGCATCCCGCCTCGAAGCACCACGAGATGTCGAATATGAGGGCCCAACTGCTTGGCCAAACAGTCCAGGTGTTCATTCCGCTCGGTCAGCACCAACGGCGAACGTCCCTCCCGAAGAGTCTGGATCACATCCTGGCAAATAAGCCGATTGCGCTCTTCATCAGCTATGAGCTCCGCATAGAGTTCTTGGAATTGTTGCCGCACATTGGGATTGGCTGGCCGTAGCGGGCGAAAGTCGGTCGGACGAACCATCACTTTATGCTCAAAGGGGTGAGCCGCCGCCTGCTGTTTTGTATTACCTCGATAATGCACAGGACCGCATTGCATAAAGATGATGGGATGGTGACCGTCCTTCCGCGTAACGGTGGCCGACAAACCTGTGACGAACTTCGCTTTCGCCTGACGTGCAACAAGCTCAAAGCTTTGGGCAGAGAGATGGTGGCACTCGTCTACAATAAGGTACCCATAGTTGGCGACCAGATCATCGACGACGCCGTTTCGGGCTAGGCTCTGGATCACCGCCACATCCAGGAGGCCGGTGAGCTTTTTGCGGCCCCCGCCGATCCGGCCAATAGCGCGAACCGGCATTCCCAAGAAGGTGGAAAGTCGCTCGACCCATTGCTGTTGCAATTGCCGTCGATGCACCAATATGAGCGTATTGACGCCGCGCTGAGCGATCAGCCACGCGGCCACCACGGTCTTGCCGAACGCAGTCGTGGCGGCCAGTACTCCCATGTCTTGGGCAAGCATGGCCTGGGCAGCAACGGTTTGCTCGGGACGCAGTTCACCCTGAAATGTCACGTCCAGCGGCTCGCCATAGTTGCGCTGGTCATGGACAACTGGCTTGATGTTCAAGGCCGACAGGGTTTGAAGGAGGTCATCCAGGCAGCCGCGGGGCAATCCAATATGCTGGGGATGATCTTCAGCGCAAGCGATAACTCGGGGCTTGTCGAAGTTCGAAAGCCGCATGGCCTGCGCTTTGTAGAATTCGGGGTTCTGGAACGCCGCCAACCGGATCAATCGATTGCGAAGGGCCGGAGGCAGTGCCTCCTTCGCGATATAGATCTGATTGCCCAATGTGAGATCCAGGGTTTTTGGAAGTGGGCCAGCAATTGGAGCTTCTTTCCTGCGTCGCGAAGGCGGAGCCATCCAGGGCGTTGTTTCGTCTTCTTCGTCCTGAGGCGCTAGACGCACGCCAATAACTTGTCCCCTGGCTTCCGCGCGACCTACCCTTTCTTCAATTTCAACGCGGCTGATTCTGTGCATTGAAGACAAGAACTCCCATTGGTCAGCATAGGGTGCAAATCGTTCATTCAGGAAAACGCTATTGCCCGATTCCCGCGGCCGCTTCTGCAATGGCAAGGCGATTAAATTTCCGAAGCCGCCTTGCGGAAGAGTATCTTGATTGGGAAAGAAACGGTCATAGGAATCCAGACCAATGTCGGGACGGCGTTCCATTGTTTCCGTTAGAATGTGCATCCCCAACTTGCGCGCCAAGGTAGCAGGAACGGCTTCGTCAAAGAAGAACCAAATGTGGCCGCCTTTTCCCGACCGCGATCGCTCTAACGCTGCAGGCAAGCTCATCTGCCGGCAGGTTTGCATAACAGCCGCGGCGTCCTCCCGCCACGATGTCTTGTCAAAGTCGGCGGCCAGGAACAGACAGGTTTCATCCAGCAGCATCGGATAGACGCCCATAACGAAATCACGACCCTGATTGTCTTGACCTCTCAGATGCCACCCAATCGCATCGTCAGTTAACGGAAGAAAACGCTGGTGGGGGCATTCGGAACATTTGATTCTAGGTTTTTCGCAGATTCCCTGGACCCATTCATTACTGCAGACTGGCGAGTAGCCGGCCCTGCCCGTCTTGCGGCTTTCGAAGCGGCGCGGGTAAACATCTTCGCGCCCACGAAACAGGGATCGGAAGAGGGCGATTTTAGCCTCGGCGGGGGAAAGTTGATTCACCCCACCCTGCGCCAAATCAGGAAGTCGGATGGGTGTTTCCACAGGGGCTATCTTACATTCGCATCTCACCGGAGTTCCAGGCACAATCCAAAACCCGTGAAGGTCAGGAGCGGCTAAAGCTGGAACGCTTCCGGCAGGTTTCCCGGTAAGGAAAGGGATCTCCGGCCTTCTTCAGCCACTCCAGCACAAGCTCATCAAGATCCTGCGCCAGCTTGGTCCCTTGGGGCAGGTCCAGCAGGTTGCGAAGCTGATAGGGATCCTCAAGGTTGTCGTACAGGCACCAGGCTCCATCATCCGCCACCGCGTAGGTGTGCCGCGCCGTACGGACGCCGCGAAACAGCGGGGCGGGATTATTTTGTCCTCCGGAGGCATTATCCTTCTGGATATGCATAAGGAACACGCTTTCAGGAGTGGTCATGGCATCGCCCCGCACGGCTCCGGAGAGGTCACGCCCGGCGCGCTGCGGCGGAACTTTCAGCCCCGCCAGGCCACAGAGTGTGGGATAGATGTCGATGGCCGAGAAAAGGGCCTGCGCCTCGCGCCCTGCCGGGACTACGCCGGGATAGCGGACGAAGAACGGTACGTTGCAGGACTCCTCCCAGGGTAAGCGCTTTCCGTAGAAGCCGTGCGATCCAAGCATATCCCCGTGGTCCGTCGAGTAGACAACCATCGTGTTGCCTGCCTGGCCGGTCTGATCGAGCAGGCTCAGCAGGCGGGCCAACTCCGCGTCCAGCGCGCTGAGGTGGGCATAATACCCGCGCAGAGATTGGCGCACCCTTTCGCGGCTGAACTTTTGCGGCCCCGTGGTGCTCTCTTCCGGAACATTGGGACGGAGGCGCAGGGCCGCGGGATCGTATCGACTCAAATATTCCGCGGGCGCGTCTCCATAGTTGGTATGGGGCGGGTTCCAGGACATCATCAACATCCAGGGGCGGTCGCGATAATTGCGGATGAATTCAACCGCCTGGTCGGTCATCAGCGTGGCGTTGTACCCTTTGGGCTGGATTTTGGCGCCCGTGTCGGGATCAAAGGTAAACGAGGTGTCAAAATGCGAGTTGGTGCGTGACCACACGTGCCAGTCGTCAAAACCCTGGCGTCGCGGCCCTGGGGGAATGAATCCGCCGCCCTCATCGCTGGCCGAGAGGTGCCATTTGCCGATGTAGCCCGTGCGGTATCCGGCTCCCGCGAATACCCTGGCGAGCGAAGTTTCGTCACTGCGCAGTTGCAGACCGTTGTCAATGATTCCCGTTTGATAAGGCCAGCGGCCGGTGAGCAGCATCGCCCGATAAGGCGAGCAGACCGGGTAGTTGGAGATACAGTTCCGGAACGTGACACCCTCTTTCTTGAGCCGGGCCAGCGTGGGGGCCTGGACATCGCTGTAAGGCTCACCCGGCAGGGAGCAGGCGCGATGCTGGTCGCTGAAGACATACAGAAGATTCGGCTTGGGCTGGGATGGGGTGGCGAACAGCGGCGCCGCCAAAGTTTTTGCGAACTGCCTCCGGTCCATCTTCATGGGGGCTATTGCCTCCTGGCTACAGCTACAAAATACGTTCGTCAATTTTGGCTGATGTGCCACGCCAATCGTCACGTGGACTTAGCCGCGGACTCGGTTTGGTCAACTTGCCGCTGAGCCAATCATCTTCTAGCACATGGCGCAAATGGGGGCAAGATCGGGGAAAATAGGATGTCGGGGAAAATGGGGCGAGCATCTGCGAAACTCCCTACTAAACCTGGCAATGCTCCCCCGCGTGTACGGGGAGAGTAATTCCTGCGTCCGGGATATACGCGACCCGCCCCCCCGCTCCCAGCCGGCACAGTTCCTGGGCGACGGCGTTTTGCGGTTCCGACGTCGGATGCAGATGGCATTTCTGAACCAGGGCGTCAGGGAGTTTGGAAACGAGCAAGACTTTCACGCGCTCTCCCAAGCGTGCCAGCCAAAACGCCTTGTGCGCGCCCACGATGAATCCGGACCGGAGCTCCCGTTCCATCTGTTCCGCGCTGGAAAATTTTTCCACCATTTCTTCCATGGCCGGACTTCCCGTGCCCTCCCGGCATTCTGCAAAATAGACCAGCACACCGCCCGGGCGCAAGGCGCGCGCGGCGTTTTCCATGCCCTTGTGAGCCTGCCGCAAGTCGATGTCCAGAGGGAAGCCCCCGGCACTCGCCAGGACCAGGTCAAAAGGCTGCTCGACTTGGATTCGGCACATCTGGTCGACGGTTGCGCACGCCGCTCGATGGGCGAGATCGTAATGACCCGCCACCACCCGAACCCATCCGCCGGAGGGCGACATTACGACGTTCAGCAGGAAGTCCGGCTCAAACATTCGACACGCTTCCAGCAGATCTTCATGGGCAGGATTGCCCTCCAAAAGACCCGGGCGGCAATTCGGGTCGAGTATGAGTTGATGATTGAAGGTGGTGGTCTCCGCCCCCGCCACGCCTGGAACCAGGCTTTTGCGCCCTCCACTGTAACCGGCGATCTGATGGTAGATGACCTCCCCGGTTAAGATCACCCGGTCGGCGTCATACACCTGCCGGTTGATCCAAACCTCGTTGCCCCGGCTCGTCCTGCCCAGCGCCACGAGATTTTCCCGGCTGCGGCAGTCGTGATCGTAGAGAGCAATCCGTCGAGCCACTTCTTCACCGACGATGCAGCGCTGCTCCTGCGCAGACTGTTGCCGATGAAGGCCCAACGCAAAGACGATGAAGATGTCCCGGTCGGGCACGCCGCAGGCATTCATTTCGTCGATGAGAATGGGCAGAAAAACTTCGCTGTGCACCAGGCGAGTGATGTCGTTCACCAGCACCGCAACCCGCTCGCCAGGATGCAGGATTTCCCGCAACGGCGGCGTGCCGATGGGATTAGCCAGGGCCTCGCGAACCGCGGAAGTAGGGTCCTGGAGTGGCGAAAGCGCTCGG
>Ga0326728_10007088_pt1 | contig 29353 bp, 21 predicted proteins | sample MB3enrmetagenome_FD_207602 | JGI IMG/M metagenome (GOLD analysis project Ga0326728, IMG submission 207602) | Lab enriched peat soil microbial communities from McLean, Ithaca, NY, United States - MB31MN | ecosystem: Environmental > Terrestrial > Soil > Wetlands > Peat | place: USA: New York... | reverse complement strand
TGAGCTTTCGCAAGCGTGGAAGACCGTAAACCCGCATGAAATCTAGTTTCGACTAGAAGAATTTGCGCTAAATGTGCCTATTTCGCAAAAACCCAGGTTCCACATACTGGACACTTCTTTTTTATTCGTGGATCTTGAATAATCATGGCTCTGACCTCCCTATTGTTGAATGATGTTGTTTTCGTCGATGATTTGAGTTTGGATCAGTCGGGATGAAAGTAAAGTGGTGGATCAAATCTTTGCATGTATTCATATATGTAGCATCATTTCAACGGAGGGAGTACGTCTGGGCCACTAAGTCTGCGAGAAGAGGAACAGTTTTGAATTTACGTCGAAAGTGACCAATGTGGGATCAATGACGGAAGACAGTATAATCGAATGTGCGATCTTCATAAGCAGCTTATGAGACCTCACAAATGTGATGGGCATGGAAAAGTTTAGCGGCGCCATTTTGAAGTCGATGAGCAATCCTGACCTTCGGATGTAGTCTCAATGCAACGCTACAGCCTTGATAGTGGGCGCAATAAGACTCTGGCAATCCTACATGGCTATTCAGATTCTGGAGCTGTCTCGTCTCTGCTTGCACTGTGTCCCTTGTGCACATCTCCTTCCAGGTGTGCGCCTAACTGTCTAAGAAGACTAGGGAGTATGGGGTAAAAGTAGCCAGAGAGCAATGAATACACGATTAGCTTGCTTAAGCCCTCAGGAGTATGTGGTGTCATGACCCAAATGAGATAGCCAAGAGTTCCCGCATTCGTGGGTTTCGGATCAGGTTCTATGAAAAGTATAGATGTATTCAAACTAGTGAGCCCAGCGGCCATAATGTAAAAAATTACGCATGCGGATAACGAGCCGAGGATGGGTTTTAGTAAATACTGAACGGAGTCTTTTGAAGTTTGTGGGGTCGAATCGAGCCCATCGGCTTGCCTGCTTATCGTCAGTAGACCTTCCAGAGTTCCACCAATGCAACCTGCAAGTAGGGCGATAGAGACTCCAGGCAAGTGTGGCAAAAACAGGAGGGGAGACATCTCTAACCCTCTTGATGCAGCATATCCATATAGAGAAATAATGAGTACAGTGAGTATCACGCCAGCAGCAGAACTGAGGAGAGTGGCAAGATGTTTCATGTTGAATCCCCTTTTGCTGAGTAATTTCGAAGAAACTATTAGAAACCACAGGTGCAAATTCCTTGTGGTTCGTCCGTTTGGCACTCAATTTGGTGCATTATTCCGGCTCATACTTGGGACGATGAGCACTCAAAAAAATGTTACTTACAGCGCCAAACGCCCCTACACATGTACTGAAGCTGAAAAGTGGTTCCTCAGGGGTGTCGGCCCCTATAACCGCCGTAACGATCAGATCTCACTCCATGACGTCGAGTGGACCCTGATTTAAGATAAAAGTGGCGGTCTTACCGTTTTCCACCGTGGTGCCATCCATATGCATACAAGGCAGAACTACGACAAAACATCAGTATATTCACTATACTGCACCACTCCATATAATTAAAACTACATACACAACACTTTTATGCAATCCCACTAAACCCACTATAAAATAATTTCCCAACTTCATTAAACTAACTATGTTGAGCCTCATTTGAGACAAGCCAAGCTTAACGGTTGTTATCTTGCACTGCGCTGCTGAATCTTGCCATGCGTTGCTGAATCATATTGGGATCGGTCAGATTTTGGTAAAAAGCTTTTGTGAATGTATTGGACATATTAATGGCTCCAGATGCTACGCCTGCTGCCTCCTTCGCGGGTAAATCTGCAAACTCAAGTGCCGCTGAACTGTATTGGACAAGTCCGTAACCGGTGGGTAGAATATTCCAAAAATTATTAACCAATGTATCGCCCAATAAACGAAATAGTTTTATGTCACCTTCAATAGAATCATGAAGAATTTGTCCTGGGGAAGAATGAAAAAATTTGTACCATAAGTTATGGGGATCGGAATCATTTGGACAGAATCCTGTTAGATCAACCAACGAGACCGGATTCCCCACGGCATAAGCATACATATTGATCCCTCCCACAAAGCCAATCGGGTCTTTTGCAGTCCATCGTCCTGTGTTACTGTCATAATCTCTGGCCCCAAAACGCACAAATCCTGTATCGCGGTCATAAATCCCTCCAGCAAATCCGAAAGGCTGGAAACCAGGATTGGTGTCGTTTATGACATTGCCGAATTCATCGTAGTCCATTTGCTGAGCGACGGCGCCAGCAGAGACATCCAGCACCAATCTGGGGCTGCCCAAGTGATCGGTAATGAGGCGATACGTTACTCCATTTTTGATCATGTATGCCGGGACGTTAACGCCTGTCGCATAGATGAACCGGCTGACCACGTTATTGTTTCCGTCAAGTTCCGCAACGGGCTTAAGACTATCCTGGTACAGAAATCCCTGCACCAGAGTCCCATTCAACATTTTGCCGATGCGCCTGTTGCTGCCATCGATTACGTAGTCGATCTGGTTTCCATTCGGCAAGGTGACGTGCTTTAGATTGCCCAATACATCATACAGGTAGGCGGTTGAGGTGCCGGCGATAGACTTGCTGAGAAGTTCACCGTTGCCGGTATACGTGTAAGCGGTCGAACCGTATTGTGTCAGGCGGTCCTGGTCGTCATAGGTCCCGTTGACTGTTACGCTGTAATTGGTTTGGCTTAGGCGATTGCCATTTGCATCGTAGGCATAGGATGAAATGATGGAACCGTTTTCCTGGACCTGCGTCAGGCGGCTCGCCTGGTCATAGGTGTAGTCGAAGACATTTGTCGTTCCATTGATTGTCTCGGATTTCTCCGTGATGCGTCCAAGCTGGTCCCTGGTATATTGCGTGGAGAAAACGGCGCTGCCGCTGTAGGAAGCGGTGTAGGTTGCCACTTCACCAAAACCGTTATAGGTCAAGGCGTCGGTGACATTGCCAAGCGCCGTAGCGGTGACAAGGCCACTTTGGGCGTCGCGGGTGAGGCTGAGACTTCCAGCCTGGGTCAGCAAGCTATCGGCATCATACTGGAAGGAGACTGCATTGGCCCCGTTGACATTGATTGAAGTCACTCGGAAGTTGTTGTCATATGTATATCCAACCTGCCCCGAGACTGCTCCCGACCAGGTTTGAGTCTTTGGCAAAAAACCATCGTAAGTAAATGCCAGCGTGATTCCATCGGATGTAACTATCTCAACCAGGTTGCCGGTTGTGGGGATATATCCATAGGTGAGTTCTCCACTTGGAATGGTGAGAGTGGAAAGCTTCCCGCCAGTATCGTATGTTAAATTCAAAGTCTCTCCATCGGGACGTGTTATCTGAACCAGTTGCCGGTCTATATTGTAACTGTAGCTCGTAGCGCTTCCTCCAGGCGGGGAGTAAACGGAGGTCTGGTCCACCGATGTGTAGGTGAAGGTATGCGCGGGACGACCAGGCGGAGTTATGGAGGTTAAGTTGCCGTCGCCGTCATATTGAAAACCGATTGCGCTCCCGTCCGGAAGTGTTTGCGAGGTGACCCGGCCAGCGGCATCGTATTGCAATGCCAAAGACCTGCCGAAAGAATCGGTAACAGAAGTCAGATAGCCGGTGTTGGGATCGTAGACGAGGCCCGCCGTGCGTGTATTCGCGCCCGTCCCCGCCGTTACGGTGCTTAACCTGCCATTTGAATCATAGGCGTAGCTTGTTGGTGCAAGGCCTGCAATCTGGCTGGTGCTAACTCTTCCAAGATTATCAATGGTGGATGTCACCTGTCTGCCCGTGGGAGAGGTAGTAGTAAAGGTATTATTCGATGCACTAAAAGAGCTTTGGTAATTTTGACCGTTGATGCTCAAGGTGTCGACTTGACCGGTTAAGCTCATAGGATTCGTAACTGACAAGGTTACAACTGTGCGGCTCATGGCTGTTGTGAGCGAAAGCCCTCCTGGAGTTGTGACGGTCGCACTCTGTGGTAGCGGTATAAGCATGCCAAAGCGTGGGTCCGGGCCTTGGAGCACATTTGAGGTTGTACCGTCAGGATATGATGTGTTTTCGCTGCCGTCCGTGCCGGAGATCTCCTCTGTCCTGGTTCCATCGGGGGATACCACAACACGGTCAATCGCGCCTGTTGAAAGCTGCTGCACGGAGTAGTTGGTGATGCGGTTGAGACCAGTGGTTACGGCGACACTGTAGCCCGTTGCATTGTCTGTACGGGCAAGGCTTTTTGATCCTCCCGCAGGATCGGAATCTTGCGTCAGACGGCCATAGGCGTCGTAGGTAAACTGATAGGTTCCGTTATTGGGAGTGGTCATCCCTACCATAAGCCCGCCGGCCGCATAGGTGAAATTATAAGCGTTTCCGGCAGGGTCGGTAATGCTTGCAAGATAGCCGTTTGAATCCTTGGTCAGGACCGTTTGTTGTCCAAAAGGCGCAGTTATGCTGGTCGGGTTTCCGTTTCCGTCATGGGAGATGGTGAGGACCTTACCGCTTCCATCGGTGACCGATGCGAGGTGACCGAAGCTGTCATAGGCGAACTGATAAAGGGTTGCCCCGGTTAAGGGGTGTACGGTGCTAAGGTGTTTACCTGTACTATCAAAAATGTATATTTCGCTGCCGTCTTCAGACGGAATCAGTAAATCAGTGGTGCTAAAGCCGGGTAAAACTGGTGCAACGCGCCGCAGACCATTGTACGTATCGGCTGTATAGATGCTGCCATCGGGTCCTACTGCAAGAGCGTAGGGCCCCCAGAAGCCTGCCTGAGTGGCAGGGCCTCCATCTCCGCCAAGTCCCTCGCTGCCGCCTTTTCCCGCCACAGTCGTGATGATTCCAGAGGCGTCTACTTTGCGAATGCGACCGTCATTGGTCGATTCTATATAGATGCTGCCATCGGGGCCTATCGCAACACTAGTGGGATTATCAATGCTAGCCTGAGTAGCGGGGCCTCCATCTCCACTATAGTTAGAAGTGCCATTCCCCGCTACTGTAGTTATAATTCCATCAGTGTCCACTTTGCGGACGCAATAATTAAAGAGATCTGAAAAATAGATGCTGCCATCGGGTCCTATCGCAACACCAAAAGGGGAATTCAGGCTTGCCTGAGTAGCAGAGCCTCCATCCCCACTGTAGCCAGAAGAGCCGTTTCCCGCTACAGTAGTTATGATTCCGTCAGTGCCCACTTTGCGGACGCGATTATCGCTTGGAGGGCCACCAGCATATGAGTTGCCACCGACAATGTAGATGCTGCCATCGGGGCCTACGGCTAGACGGATGGGAGCATGCAGGCCTGCCTGGGTAGCCGGACCTCCATCTCCGCTAGAGTCAGGGGAACCATTCCCTGCTACCGTAGTTATGATTCCATCAGTACCCACCTTGCGGACGCGATTATTGCCTGTGTCTGCAATGTAGATGCTGCCATCGAGCCCTACAGCAACGCCAATGGGACGTCCAAGGCTTGCCTGAGTAGCAGGGCCTCCATCTCCGCTAGAGCCAGTAGAGCCGTTTCCCGCTATCGTAGTCATGATTCCATCAGTGCCGACTTTGCCGATGTGATTATAGCCTATACCTGCATCGGCTATATAGATGCTGCCATCTGGTCCTACGGCGACACCAATGGGCTGATATACGTCTGCTCCTGCCACTTTGTTAATGGTCCCAAAGGTCATAGCCCCGGCGCTCTCCTGAGAACCGTCCCCCAGGTAAAGCTTTTTGTCGCTTACGTCATAGAAGTGATGGACATTCAAAGTCCAGCCACCCAATCCTTGTGCCTTGGCGTCCCAAAGGCCAAACGAGCTTTGGAAGTTCTGCCAGAGTGAGACCTCCTGTCTTGCCAGATCACCTGTTGCAGGTGTCCCGTAGTATGAGAAGTGTCCAAATAACTGGTCATATCCGTTGCCTGGTTTTTCAGATGGTGTCAGGTAAACGCCGGAGTACACGTAGCCTATTTGAATCGTGACAGGTTGTGCGCCTTGCACTGTTCTGTTATAGGCGTCCAGGCCATCCCACGTGAAGACAGTCTCTTGATTGGGCGATGCGGGATAGCTGCTGTTGAAAGTCCTCCCCGCCACTGTGATGATAAGATCGACCCGCTTGAGGCTTGCCGGTACACTGGGTCCTGTAAGGGGAATCTCGATAGTGCGATCTATGGTGTGCCCTACTTGGCGGTCGTTTTGATAATGAAACTTCAATCCCGTCCCTGTGATAGAGACGTTTTCACCGAGAGTCTGGGATTCACAGCCAATGATCGATCCGGAGTCGATACATGGTCTATCTATCAGATTCGGAACAGGAGGAGACTGATTAGGCGGCTGAGCATCGGGGGGCGGTGCGAATGGCCAATTGAAGTCCCAGGGACTGAAATGCGGGATAGGCACTCGCCAAAGATTCTGCCCGGCGCCGTAGAGGCTGGCAAGCTGAGTGCGCTCGGCGTCCGTAATGCTGAGAGCAGAAAGGGCCGCTACACTGGCTGCCTGATTGCTTCCGTCGACGTCGAGATCGGCCATTCCGTTGGTGATGCTCAGCAACTTGATCACCAGGCCGTTGGGTGAGCCAACCCACTGGCCTTTCGTCCGGTCGTAGTAGCCTACCGGTACAGCGGTCCCAACCGGGAAGTTAAGGAAGTTCTCCACATAGTGGAAAATGGGACTATTAAATGTAACTGTCTGTGCTCCGGCAGAGAGGGCCTCGTCCGAACTCAGTTCGATGGCGTAAGTGTAGCCGCTGGTCGGTGGAAGAGGGCCGGGCATGGCCTTGACCCCAGTGGAACCAACCGTATATTCGGTCGCCCTCACGTTGAGGGTGCTAAGGGGCTGAGTCGTACCATCGGGAAAAACAATCGAGGCTGAGGTTCCCTGGGGCACGAGGAGGGTTGCCGTCCGTGCGCCGTCGGTATCTGTTACCGTACTTCCTCTGGCCACCTGGATGGGGGTGGAGGCGGTAAGGTCGATGGCGCTGACTTTTGAGTCAACCTGGATCATCACTGCGTCGGGCACAATGGCGTAGTCCTGCCAAGGAACGGTCACCTGCCGATGGACCGGCAGGTAGCCGCTTATTTGGTAGTTTACCGTAACCGGCCCGCCTCCGTTTACGGCCAAGTCGAACATGCCGTCCGAGCGGCTTGAGGTCTGGCCAAATTCGGGGTGGCTCAAGATGCTTATCGTTACGCCGGGAAGAGCGTTCCCGTTACCGGTAAGGACCTTGCCCCGGATGACGGCGGCTTGTTGGGCCTGGATGGTCCCCGTTGAGACGCCGGTCTGGATGGGGTTTGAGCCCGTATAGAGAAATGAGGTGGCCGAGCCAATCGTGGTGGCCACAGTTGGGTCGATGGCCGTGGCCACCGTGCTTGGATCGGGCGGAGGCGAAGGCGGCGGACCTGCGGACACTACGAGGTAGACTCCATATCCCAGTATAATAGAGGTGCCGGCAGAAGGGCTTCCGCTTATGACGTTTCCCGCTGGAACGGTGCCGCTATTCTGGGTGGTTACGGCGCCTACTGTAAGTCCAACTTTGGCAATGGCCGATGCGGCATCGCCCTGAGGCATCCCTACCACATTGGGGACGGTCGCCTTTACAGGCCCCAGAGAGACAACCAGAGCCACCGATGAGCCTTGGGGAACGGATGTGGCTGCGGAAGGGTTTTCACTGATGACATCTCCTGTAGGAACTGTACTGCTGTTTGACGTGGTCACCGTACCGACGGCCAGTCCGACTGAAGATAGAGCGGTTGAGGCATCATTCTGGGTCTTCCCTGTCACATCGGGAACAGTCACCATTACAGGCCCAAGTGAGACGATTAGAGCCACAGATGAGCCTCGTAGAAGAAATGCACCGGCGGAAGGGGTCTCGCTGATAACCATGCCTACAGGCATCGTGCTGCTGTTTTGGCTGGTTACCTTACCTGGCGTAAGTCCGGCTGCTGTAATGGCGGATGTCGCATCACTTTGGCCCATACCGACCACATTGGGCACAGTCATCATTACTGGCCCTAGAGAGACAACCAGAGCAACCGATGAGCTTGCGGTAACGGAGGCGCCTGCCGCAGGACTTTCACTTATGACATCCCCCGCTGCAACTCTATTGCTGTTCTGAGTGGTTACCTCACCTGGCGTAAGTCCGGCTGCCGTTATGGCGGATGTAGCGCCACTTTGGCTCATACCGACCACATTAGGTACCGTGGTTAGAACTGTGATCAAGACTGTATCGGGTGCGCTCGAAAAGGTCCCATTTGATGCCCCCACCTGTTTTGCGGCATTTGCATCAGAAGAGCTGACAATGAGCTGGAACACATATTCTCCAGCAAGGTCGGGTGTGAAAGTCGGTTTTACCGCCGTTGTATTTGAAAGAGCTACCGAGCTTCCTGAGGGCGCATACAGTATTGACCATTTGCAGGTCAAAGGGCTGCCGTCGGCCTCATAGGACTTACTGCCATCAAGTGTTACCGCACCATGCCCCAGAGCAACCGTTTGAGGCGCCCCGGCATTGGCCACGGGCTGAATGTAGGAAGTTGAAATTACTACTGTCTGGGGAAAGCTGTCCATGTAGCCATCATTTACATAAAGCTGGGCAATATAGATGCCATCTTCGTTCGCAATGAAGGTGGGGCTCACCACATTAGGAGACTGCAGAGAGGTCATACTCCAGATCATACTCCAGAGAGGCTGGCTAATTAAAGACCAGTGGTAGGTGAGGGAATCGCCATCCGTATCCCATGACTTGCTGCCGTCAAGGGTTACCTTGTTCCAGACTTTCACTGCCTGCCCCGGTCCAGCATTTGTTACGGGAGGTATTTTTCCAGTAGTAATGCTTACTAAAGCAGGAGAGCTGTTCGATGTACCGTCGTTTACTATGAGTTGAGCCACATAGTCGCCTGGAACGTCCACCTCGAAAGAGGGCCTGACTGCTGTTTCGTCTGATAGGGTGGCCCTGCTTCCGTTCGGTATAGAAGCAAAGGACCACTGGTAGGTGATACGGTCTCCGTTTACATCGCTCGACTTACTGCCGTCGAGGGTTATCGTCTGTCCAGCGTGAGCTGTCTGGTCTGGTCCGGCATTTGCTACTGGAGCGGTGTTACCCGTCGTGATTGTCACTGTGTCGGGCGTGCTGCTGTAAAACCAGTTTTTCACTGTGAGTTGAACCACATAAGATCCAGGGAGGTCCGCAATGAAGGTCGGCGTAGGCGAGTAGGGCTGTGAAAGAAATGCATGGCTCCCTTTGGGAACAGAAACAAAGGACCATATGTACATAAGTGGCCATCCATACGGATCGGTTGACTTGCTTCCGTCAAGATAAACCATTTGCTTGGTGGTGATCGTCTGGCCTGGACCAGCGTCGGCGAAAGGGATGTACTCTGACGAGATGAGGGCTGCGGCTTTGTTGTTCGATTTACTAGACTTCTTAATTACATTTCCGGAATCGATAAAGGCTATGATGCTTTTGTGGAAAAGGGAGGTTGGGGACTGGTAACGGAACGGGATCTGCTCGAGCTGACCTTCTTTCAGTCCAAAGACCGGCACGACTTGTAGCAGTTGGCTGAGAGAGGATCCATCATTGGAAAGGTAGAACGAAATATTGAAGCCACCCGCATCCGCCTTTCCAATATTGCTTACCTGAAGGATTCCTTTGACCATAAGTCCGTCAGGAGTCCAACTGAACCTGCTCCATGTCCCGGTCAGATCCGGCAGGCCGCTGGTGCCTGACACATTGTAGACAGTGCCGATCAAAAGAGACCCCAGGATGAGTCCGCAGCATATCAAGACAGCGGGATAGCGAAAAAATCCTTGCACAGTCCTAATCTTCATTGAGTCAACCTTCTCGAAAGGAGAGTCCTGCATGCAGAAATCGATACCGAATAGAAAGTGCTGATCGCAATCACTGCTTAAACATTTTTTATACTGCAATATTGAGATGTTATGCTGTTATTGGCCAAAAACTACTTACGGTATGGACCTGTCATACACGTTTTGCAATCAGGTTACTGTAAACCTGAGGCTCGTGTTTTCCCGTCCTCATCTCACGATGGGTTTGGCTTTCGCTTGTCTATTGAAAACTTTTAGGGCGTCATCTAATCCCTAATCGAACACTATTGATATGTAAAGAGAATTTTAGTGAGTTGGAATTGGGTATTTTATATAGACGCACGCAAGGAATGAACTCTCTTTTTCGATGGTTAGCTTTAATAATCGAACAATTATTTGTTTAACATTATTCTCGAACTTCACGAAAATGTCACTTTGAACGGCCTTCTCCGACATGTTTTCCTCGCTTTGAAATTGTGATTTCTCCTTAACTTGGCAGAATCTTACACACGACAAACGCGGCTTTAATGACCAGTACCTACATATATAAATACCTAATCTGCATCCAAACTCAAACTCATCCAATAATGCCAATCCCCGAGCCGGAATAGGAGCAAATCCAGCCCCACAACGAAAGGAGGTAACCCATCATTAGACATCACGCATTTCTTCCAATCATGGGAGACAAAATTACCCGCGTCCTTGGCTTCAATCCGGTGATCGAAAACATTCTCGTGATGGAAGTAGCCATCATTCTGATTTCCATCTCCCTTCTCATTCTCGCTTTGTCTTATCACAGATTCAAAGAATCCCTTATGCCGGTCAAATCGAGTTCCAGCAGCACCTTACCCAAGTAATTCCAAGGCATAAGCATTCGGAATGAAAAATGCTGTCAAGGTAAGAACCTGCTTGCCTCTCAGGCCCTCCCGGCTAGCCCGGGACATGACCGTGGCTTTACGTCCCTACCTCACGATGGGTTTGGGATTTGTCTCTTAATGATACTTTGATGCGTTGAGGCGTTGAACGCAAAAGTGCTACGATGGTGGTACTTTAATTTGAATTCCTTACAAAATGCCGCCTCCCGCTTCTGCTTTCTACGGCTCACCGGAAATAGATAGGTACCTAATTATTTTTCTTGACAGCCATCCTCCGTCCGGGCTATTTATTAGGTACCTAATCAATTTTACGGAGATGAGCAACTTCGAATGAAAACGACAATCCCGCATCAATTGTACATTACGCTATCCCGATTGGGTAGGCAGATTAACCGTATGGAACATTTGCCGGCCCGGCGTGACATCAGGGGAGCCAGAAAGCTTTACCGGGGGCAGACTCAATTGCTGTCGCTTATTTCCCGGAAAAATGGAGCAAGTCAAAGAGATTTGGCGGAAGAAATGGATATGCGTCCGTCTTCGATGACTGAGATGCTCCTTAGAGTGGAAGCAGCAGGCTTTGTTACGCGCAAACAAGATGAAAATGACCAGCGCGTCGTGAGGGTTTTCCTGACGAAGGCCGGGGAGGGAGCGCTCATGCAATCCAATGACGCCGTTCCTGATCTGGCGGCCGCATTGTTCGACTGTCTGACGGAAGAAGAACAGACCCAAATGCTGGCGCTCGTAGAAAAATGCAGCGCAGGTTTAGAAATCATGGACCGGTCTTGCATGCCTGGAGAGCATCGTCATGGGTTTCACCTTGGTCGCCATTGGCATCACGGTCGCCATCGCTTCCATCCTTTGTCACTCAAAGCGAAAGACCGCGAGCCGGATGAGGCGTTTTGACTCTCTTTCTTCGTTGGCTGTTTTTTTTCCTACCAAATCGGAGATCTCCGATATGAGCTATCAGATCGGCGCCGGATGCAAACTGTGCGGGAAATGCCAAAAAGTCTGCCCGGCGGACGCAATCATCCTTAGCGATCAGCATTATGTGATCGTTCAGGAGAAATGCAGGTCTTGCGGGGCCTGTATGGCTGAATGCCCAAAAGGGGCAATCGACTTTTCAGAGGCGACGGAGAATTTAGAGTTCCAATATGTAGCTGCAAAGTTGCCGGTTTACGGCAGGAAAAGAAGGCATTTTCATCATGCAGGACACAGACGTTTAAACCTATGCCGCTGCCGACGTAAGGATGAGCGCTTATGACGAAGGCCTTGAAGCACGAACGCGGAACTCCCATGCCGTATACCCGTGCGTCTCACCTTCTCAATCCGGTCAGGGGGCTTTTACTCTCTCCGGGCTGTCTGGTAAGCCGCCTCGGCCTCAAACCGGATTTCACGGTACTGGAACTGGGCCCCGGACCGGGTTACTTCAGCCCGGCGATTGCCCGGGCGCTGCCGACTGGAAAGCTTGTCCTCGTAGACTGTCAGCGGGAAATGCTGGATATGGCCAAAAGCCGCCTTGACGGCAAGGGAATCGAAAACGTCGAGTACCGGCTTGGTGATGCAATTGCGTTGCCCGCGGAAACCGGGTCTTTCGACGTGGTTTTTATGGTGTCCGTACTGGGGGAGGTCTCGGACTGCAAGGCTTGTCTAAGGGAGATTCACCGGGCGTTGCGTCCGAATGGACTTTTGTCGGTCACGGAGTATGGGATTGGGGACCCACACGTCATTCCTGTTCGCGAATTGCAGTCATTAGGAGAGGCTGAAGGCTTTGAGCTTCAGGAGCGGCATAGGCGCCTGTTTCACTATACGCTCGGATTTCGCAAGGTGACTTGACCGTTGCCCGCGAAAACTAAAGGCCTTTAGGCATGTTCTCAGCGTGATGCGGTGCAGGACGCGCTTTGTATCCGGCCATTCATTCATGCTGCTGCGTCAAGTCGCAGCGTCACTCTCGTGATGGTCTTGTTGGAATTATAGGCTATTTAATACCGAGTTCAAGATAATACTAAAAAAGCTCAAAAGCGTGGGGACCATTGGCCCCCACACCCCCTCGCCGCTACGCGGCTCATATGGCGTTGTAGCGGCGGCCACGCGGCACTCGTGGCCAGTCGCCAACAACGCCTAGCGCTCGGCCGCACGCGCCTGCGTGTGGCCGAATCCCGCGTTTCGCGGGAGTGGCGGGGCGCGGGGGAATCATTCCCCCGCTCTTTTCCATTACTTTAATCTTTAACGGAACTTAGTATAACAGATCCCACCGGTGGGGCCTGCCTATCTCCTGTGAGGCTTTCTTACGTGCATGTGCGCTAAGGACCTTCGGTTTTTTCACTTAACCCAAAAATTATTCATGCTTACCCCGATAGGTACCGATGTTTTTTGTTGCGGGAAGCTGCCACAAGAAAATCGGAAACAAGCTGAGAAATGTCAGTGTAATATGCACCTTTTGACTAATTTGCTCGTTATTCAAATTCAGGAATAACGAAGCTTTTATCCGAGCGCTGCACGAAAGGAAAACAAAAATGAGACTCACCTTAAAAAGCAAGCTCGCATTTTGCGCAGGTTCTTTATTGTTTGCCGTTCTTATCGTAACAAATGCAATTGCGGATGAGATTGTAGCGCGAGGATCCGACTCAACCATTACAGTTGTTCAGGCCCTTGCCGAAGCCTATAAAGCCAAGACGGGCACAGCCATCAAGATCGAAGGGGGAGGCTCGTCCAAAGGCGCCAAGGATTGTCTGGCCGGTCAGGTGGACCTCGCATTCATGTCCCGGGAGCCGAAAGATGAGGAAGTCAAGGCTGGTCTCGTCGCTGTGCCCTATGCGGTGGATGCGGTTGCCGTAATTGTTAACAAGGCAAACCCTGTCAATGACCTCACTATGGAGCAGCTTAAAGCCATCTTTACCGGAGAGATGAAGCAATGGCCGGATGGCAAGCCCATCCTGGCGCTTATACGCCCTTCCACTTCGGGTACTCGCGAAGTCTTTGAGGAGAAGGTCCTCGGACATGGCAGCCAATTCGATCCAAACCTCCAGGTAAAACATGACAAGGTGGGCATCGACACAGTCTCCAAGGCGGTTACCGCCATTGCCTTCACTTCCTTCGGTGAGGTAATCAACAATGCGGAGGTTAAGATTGTGACGGTCAATGGAATTAAGCCCTTACCCGGCACACTGCGTGACAAAAGCTATCCGATCTCCCGCACGCCGCACTTTGCCACTAAAGGCGAGGCAAAAGATGAGATCAAGCCCTTTCTGAAGTTCGTTACGAGCGACGAAGGTCAAAAGATTGTAAAGAATGCCGGTTTTGTGGAACTGCATGAAGTAAAGGATTAATACCGGGGAGCACGGGGGCGTGCTACGTCCCCCATCGTGCCATTCCGGAGGCGCAATGATGGAGGGCAGTATGAGCATCCGGAGAAAATTGGTGAGCGGTTTTGCCCTGTCAATCCTCGTGACGGCCTTTGCCGCAGGTACCGGCTGGTGGTTTGCGCATAGGACCTCGGCCAATGTAAAAGTCCTGGTAAAAGTTGACATGGCCGTTCTGAAGAAGATGAACAATGCCGATACCAACCTGCAAAAGGCCAGGTTTGAAGAAAAACAATATCTCCTTTACAAGGACCCGGAATCGTTCAAAAGGGCAAAGGAATATATCTCCGGCGCCATAAATGACTTTAGGGATATTCTTGCAAATTGTTCCGACGAGGATCTCAAGAGCCGTATCCAATCGGCAATCTCGTTGCTAAATGAATACGGTACGAACCTTGAGAGAATAGTACAGTTGTGGACCCGGAAAGGTTCATCCGACAAAGAAGGACTTCGAGGCCAGTTGCGTTCTTCGGCCGATTCCGTTGAAAAGGTTGTCGCTGATGTCGGATTGCCTGAACTGTCCTCGCTAATGCTGACATGTCGCAATTACGAAAAGGATTATCTCATTGGAGGCGATGATAAACAGTTAGGCCTTATCGCTGAGACGATCAAAAAATTCGGCGAACAAATGGATACATTCGGCCTGCCCGGTGACTACAAGGAGACCATGCATAAACTCTTGCAGGACTATTATCGCGACATGGCTTCAATTGTAAAAATTGACGGTGAAATCGCCGTCGCAGTTGCTAAAATGGAACAATTCACCAAAGAACTTGAAAACCAGGTTTCCTCTGCGGTGAACGCCATTTCCTTCGGCATCGACAGCAATGGAGCCACGGTGCTCTCGATGCTGTCCCTTTCGGGCTCCATCCTGGTTTGGATACTCATCGGCGCGGCAGCCGTCGGCATTACGATCGCACTCCTGATCACACGGTCAATCACCGGACCGCTGGGTCGCGCCATCGACGGTCTCACGGCGGGAGCCGAGCAGATATCCAGCGCCTCAGCAGAACTTTCATCCGGAAGTGTTGCATTGGCGGAAGGAGCGTCCAGGCAGGCGGCTTCGATTGAAGAGATCATGTCATCATCGGAGGAAATGTCCTCGATGACCAGACAGAATGCCGAAAACGTCAACAGGGCAGACAGTCTGATGAAACTCGCAAATGACGTGGTGAGCAAAGCCAGCGAATCCATGGATGAATTGACGAGGTCTATGAACGAGATTTCGAAGGCAAGCGAGGAGACTTCCAAGATTGTGAAGACTATCGATGAAGTCTCATTTCAGACTAATCTATTGGCTCTTAACGCTGCCGTGGAAGCGGCAAGGGCAGGAGAAGCCGGCGCCGGATTTGCCGTGGTGGCCGATGAAGTCCGCAACCTTGCGATGAGGGCGGCAGACGCGGCCAGGAATACTTCTGAGCTTATCGAGGGGACAATAGGTAAAGTAAAGGACGGCACCGCTCTGGTGGCCAAGACTCATTCCGATTTTTTGGATGCGGCCACGAGCGCGAACCAGGTGGGAAAGCTGCTCTCTGAAATTGCCTCGGCATCCGCTCAGCAGACGCAGGGAATCGACGAGGTAAACAAAGCGATGGCTGAAGTGGACAGAGTGGTCCAGGAAAATGCAGCCAGTGCTGAAGAATCCGCGGCCGCCTCCGAGGAACTGGATTCGCAGGCCGAGGAGATGAAGGCGATGATTCAACAGGTTGTTCATCTTATCGGGGAAAATGGGAAGAGACATGAAAAGAGAGGGTCGCTCTTCTCGCGCGAAAAGCATGTCAAGCACTCTGCCGCTGTTTCAAAAGCGGTAAAGACGTCCTCTTTTTCCGGCGCGCCCCCGGGAAACGAGAACTCTGAAATTGCCGCCTCGGAAAAAGATTCTTCGGAACTGGAGCCATAGAGAGCCATTTACTCGGAATAGAGCTAAGGGTTCAAAGCCTTAGCCTCACCCTCCGTCTTGTCGACATCATGCGCAATTCAATTCGGTCATGGGAGCCGGGTTAACACCCGAATCAGAGGCTGCCGGACCTTCAGCAACCGTCAATTTACTATGATTTCGTCTCTGTCTGAGTTAGTCTGTACGAGTTTCGGTGCAGCGCAGATTACCTGAATCAGTCGGGAGAATATCTTGAAATTTGAACCGGTAAGGTTTGAGAGAAGTGGTGTTATTCACTGCAAAGCAACAATCGAGGAAGTATTCCCGCTCCTGTGCCCCAAGAGAGAAGAAGAATGGATACCGGGCTGGGAGTGCGAAACGATTTGGTCTAATAGCGGTTATAATGAAGAAGGGGCTGTCTTTAGAACCACAAAGCCTTATGACACCGAGCTTTACTGGACCACTCTTCAATACGACATAATGAGCGGGACGGTGGATTTCCTGATCACGGCCCCACATCTATATATGTTCCGCTTCAAGATTAGCGTTTGCGTTGTCAGTGAAAACCTTCTTTCGATGACTTTCACGCAAGTCTTCACTTCGGTCTCAGAGCAAGGCGACTCTTTGGTTAATCGTTATGCGTGTGAGGATTTCGAGGGAAGGTTGAAAAATCTTGAAGCATTCATGAATTCTCATCTTGAGGGCAAGCGAGGGAACCGAATATCGGATTAACGGCTCTTCTTCCCGGTCACTGATGGCTGGAATCTCTGCGATCGCGGCTTCAGTTAACGGGTATCGATATCGCGTGGCTCGATCAGACCCTCCTCGATGCATCCCGCATCAACTCCACAAAGCGCTCCACCGCAAGTTCCTTATTTTCCAATTGGTTGTGCGTCTGCCGAGAAATAACCCGCAACACGCCGTCCTTGGCGATGAGGTTCGTCTACCGCCTCGCCACCATTTCGTTTCGCTCGGGCGAAAGGCTCGGCGAGTTCACCACATCGAACCACAGGGTAACCCTGCTCGACGCCTTGTTGACGTTATAGACTATTTAATTAGGGGCCTTCCGCCTGATTCAGGTAAGATTTCCATAGTTCCCGCAAGCTTCCAGCGTACTTACGATACGTTACTGTTGACGCTTGTGAATTCGTGTCTTCCAGGATTCCGGCTCACGGTGAAGATGCATTACCGCGATGATCAGCAGAGTATTGCCTCTGACCTGATAAATAATTCCGTAAGGGAAACGCTTCGTTCGGCAACGTCTGGTTCTCTTTGAAATCGGGGACCAAGCTTCCGGGTGTTCAATGATTCTGAGGATTGTCGCTTTCACCTCATCAGAAAATTCGAGACCAAGCCCTTCGGCTTCGGCATTATAGTAGTTGACGGCCTCGGTGAACTCTGCTCGCGCGGGTTCAAGGAACTGGACGTTCATCTGGGCTTTTTGTCCACATGCTCAAAAACCTCTTTGGCGGGAACTGCCTGGATTTCGCCACGGTCAAATGCATCAAGGCGTTCTTCCGCCTCCCTCCCCCACAACAGGTCTATCCCCTCTTGAGATGGCGGGTCCAGGCTCGACATGAGACGTTCCACAAGCTCAGCCCTTTCCTCGGTAGGAAGCGATAATGCCTCTTTAAGAACTTCTGTGCCCTTGGATGACATGGTCGTCACTCCTTTGTTTCGGAATTCTAGCACACCCAGGGAACTTTGAGCGAGATGGTTTTTCCAATCCGGCGAACGTGTGGAGCATTTCCTGCCTAATCAAGCTACGGGAATTCTCTTGGACTTCCCATCTTTTAAAAATACTACGTCGTTTTTTTTCATCAAGCCGCCTAAACTTGGCCGACAGACTGACCCGCGTCTTCTTTCTGATCGGGACCCGCCTTAGCGCATCCTGCATCGATTCCACAACCCCCCCACCGCCAGTTCCTTATTCTCTACCTGGCTGCGAGTCTGCTGAGAAATAATCCGCAACAAGCCGCCCTTGCCGATGCGGTTTGCAAGGCGGCGCATAGTTAATTCCTTCTGTTCCTGCTCGAAGCTTGGCGAGTTCGCCACGTCGAACCAGATCGTCATGCGACTGGACACCTTGTTAACGTTCTAAACTTTTAACAGGTGGTGGTCATCAGGCTCATCTACTTCCAGAGGCAATCATCCTCTATGATTTGGCGCCGATCTCAGGTATTATGCAAGAGTTCCGGAGTAATGCAGGTCACAAGGAGCATATGGTTAGGCCGGCCATGAAGGTAAGAGATCTCATAAAAATGCTCAATGCAGATGGGTGGGAACGGGTGCGGATGCGGGGGAGCCACCGGCAGTTTCGCCATGTTTCAAAACCGGGTACAATAACGGTGGCAGGCAACGAAAACATCGATATCCCGCCGGGAACACTGGCGAGCATCTTGAAACAGGCCGGCTTGAAGCAGGTGGAGGATTAACATGAGGTATATGGTGGTCGTTGAGAAAGGCAAAGAAAGCTACGGTGCTCATGTACCCGATCTCCCCGGCTGTATCGCCGTCGGACAAAGCCGAGAAGAAGTTCTCAAGTTGATTAGGGAAGCAATTGAACTGCATTTAGAGGGACTCAAAGATGCCGGCGAACCTGTTCCCATGCCCTCGTCAATGAGCGAATACGTTGACGTTGATGCGGCCTGACGATGAGGCATCTTCGCCACATCGAACTGAAGAGTCAGGCGTGAACTCATCTTATCGCGCATGCAGTTCGACATGAGGCGATCCACTGTATGGCTGCCATTTTCAGCTTTTTTCTGCACGATGTATCGGCTGGTACTGCAAAATCCGATATTGAAAAATACAGGTCATTGTTGAAAAAGTACAGGGGTATAAAGGCATGGACATTCGACCTATAAGAACGGAAAAGGATTATAACGCAGCGTTGAAAGAGGCTGAACAACTCTTTAATGCTGCGCCGGAGTCTCCTGAAGGGGACAGGCTGGACATATTGGCCACCCTTATTGAAGCCTACGAAGAGAAACATTATCGGATTCCTCTTCCAGATCCAGTTGAAGCTATCCTGTACTACATTGAAAGCCGTGGCCTCTCCCGCCGGGACCTTGCACCATTCATCGGAAGCCGCGCTCGTGTTTCCGAGATCTTAAATCGGAAGCGCCCACTCACTATCGGCATGATTCGAAAGCTTCACAGGGGGTTGGGAATACCGGGGGAAGTCCTTATACAGCCGTACTCACTGGAGGGGTCTGCCGCATAGCTGAAGATAAATGGACCAAGCCCTTCGGCTTGGGCATTATAGTAGTTGACGGCCTCGGTGAACTCTGCTCGCGCGGGTTCAAGGAACTGGACGTTCATCTGGGCTTTGGAGACTGGAAAATCAGTCTCAAAGTCAAATTACTTGCATGTTCGTTTGTGATAATCTATTTTCTTGCGAGTTAGAAAAATTCCTCAGGCAAAAATCCGATTTAAGAGGTTTGCGTTCTCCTTTAATAATAAGGAATGAAGGCATGAGATTTCTGAGTGATAAGTTGGGTGCGCGCAAGTACCGGGTTATCTTTCCGGCTTGCATCCTGATTCTTGCGGGCTGCGTAACCCCGAACAAGATGGTGACAGTTCAACGGGATAAGCAAGTTGATTATAGTAAATACAAAGAATTATTCTTCATTGCATCCCAGAAAGATCCAAGGAATGTTGAGGCAAAAGTTATCGATGAATTGAAGAATTTAGGATTCAATGTGAGGGTGATTGACCCTGGAAAGAATTTTGCCGGTTCACAGGGCACTGGTTTTGTGGTCACAGATCGTGGACATATACTGACGTGTGCTCATATACTGGGGGATGAGAATCAGGCGACTATTTGGCTTTCCCATTTAAGATATGAAGCAAATGTGATTAATAAGGACAAGGACTTGGATCTCGCAATACTTAAGTTGCAGGATTTCCAGCCAACCACTATCTCACCGGTAGTTTTTAGAGATAATAAGGTTTATCGCATGGGAGAGGATGCATATACAATTGGTTTTCCGTTGAGTAATGTTCTGGGTGAGGGTGCAAGAATCACCAAGGGGCTAGTTAGTGCTACGACGGGTATGAAGGATAATCCGGATGAAATTCAGATCTCTACTGAAATTCAGCCAGGCAACAGCGGTGGGCCTCTGCTTGACTCACAAGGTATGGTTTTCGGGGTTGTCCAGAAAACGCTTAATCCCTGGAGGACTGCTGTTACCACAGGCGCACTTCCGCAGAATGTAAACTTCGCAATTAAATCCGATGTTGCACTTGAATATGTAAAAAGGTGTGACTTGAGCGTCTATAATTCGCTAAGGAGAAATCAGAAGTGGTCAATAGAAAAAGCAGCGGAGTCGATTGTCAAGGTGCGATCTGGCATTATTTCAGAGGAAGTGGAAAAAAGTGAAAAACTTGTTGTTAAAGTAGAATATGCGAGTATCCGGGATTTATATGGATTTTATCGATTTAGATATTTTGTTATTTCATTCTATGATCTTAACTCTCAAGATCGTCTCTTCGCCGCGGGGCAAGCCCGCTATGATCCGATGAGCACAGAGTTTGGCGTGATAGAGAACACTCTCGATCAAGTAAGAAAACAGGTAAAGGTAAGCAATTGATTAAACGCGATACTGATGGCGCCTCGAACTGCGATGCGTGAACAGCAACTGCCTAGGCACGAACCATATAACCAGGTAGAGGGGCACAACAAAGATTTTGGCGCTTCATTTCTCAATGAGAAGAAGAGAAGTAGCAACTCTTTCGAAAAGCTAACGCTGTGGATTCAGAATAAACCGGGAACTGATGTGGCCAAAAATTTGGCACGGATGGCAATTGAGATTCCGCCTTATTGAAGTTGATACTCAGCTTCAATTGGCCAGCAAACCCGAATAGTCGTGCCTTCACCAGGAGTGGACTCGATTGAGAAGCTTCCCTCGGTCAGTTCGGCCCTTTCTCTCATTCCGGTAAGGCCAAGACTTCTGGCGGTGCTGGTCTGAAGAATAAGACCCAGATCAATGCCGACGCCATCGTCAGAAACGACCAACGCTATTCTATCCCCGTTCTTTGAGAGTGAAATGTCAACCCATTCTGCCTTGCTGTGCTTGGCGATATTGTTCAGTGCTTCCTGGGCAATTCTAAAGATGCTTATCTTCAGGTTTTCCGGGATTTCTTCTTCTACAACTCCAGCCTCAAGCTCAATGTGGCGTTGGGGATAGAGTCTCATGGATTCCCCACGCAGCCACTCAAGTGTTGCCAAAAGGCCGATGCTGTCCAGCATCGAGGGCCGCAATCCCATGTAGATATTTCTGGTTTCCTCAATTGACCTTTGGAGAGTTGGAACGAATTGCTCCAGGTGGTTCAAAGCAGCGTTGCCATCACCTGCATCCCTTAGATGCAAGGCCATCTCCACCCAAAACTTAAGGGCTGCAAGAGTCTGTCCGATGCTATCGTGGAGTTCGGAAGCAAGCCTTTTCCTCTCTCCTTCCTGAACGCTGATGAGTTTTGAGGGGATTTGCCGAAGTTCCTCATTGGCTTTTTCCAGCGCAGCTGTTCGCTCCACTACCCTTCGCTCCAGTTCGTGGTGGGCTTTTCGCAGCTCTTCTTTCATCCGCCTGGGCTCGGAAATGTCCTCGCTGAAGATGACGATGCCGCCCACCGTATTCGGGGCCGCGTACCATGGATAGATCTCCCACCGGAGCCATTGGCAGCTTCCATCAACCCGGTGGAAGATGTCCTCCTCCCCTCGTTCCACCGCGCCCGCCATGCATCGTCGGTGAATTTCCTTCCATCGTTCCGGAACCTCGGTGAACACATCATAGTGGCTGCGCCCAAGGAGTTGTTGCCCCTGGAGACCGTAGTCAGACAACCAACGCCGGCTGACCGCCACGTAGCGCATATTCGCATCCAGCATTGCAATCGCTGCAGGGGCATGCTCGGCGAAAAGCCACAGTTGCTCCCCGCGCTCGCGCAGTTCCCTTTCGGCGCCCTTGGAGAATGAGATATCGCTTATGGACGTCCGGGCAAAGCCCTTACCGCTTGCATCCTCAGTGAATATACTATCGAGCTTGGCGTAAAATTCCCCACCAGTTCCCGGCGCCAGTCTCACCTCACAGGTCTGGTGCTCCCCCGTCTTGAAGACCTTCGCCAGGTGCAAATGAAAGGCGTCCCTGTCTGTTCCAAGAACGTGCAAGGAAAAAAGCCTATTGAGGATGCGGGATCTTTCTTTGCCCAACTGCTTTGCGGCGGTAAGATTGGCGTCAACTATGAGGCCTTCCCGGTCCAGGGTCAGATAGCCTACAGGAGCAAAATCGTAGAGGTCGGCATATCGTGAACGTGAAATTTCGAGGTCTTCGTGTAATCTCCGGAGTTCTTCATTTTGCATTTCGAGTTCGATCTGATGCACCCGCAGTTCATGAATGAGGGAGTTTGCCTCTTCCAGGCGCACATCATCCGGTCTGTCGGACTCCGATTTCAGGCTTTGCTCGGCTCGCCTCCTGAGATCTTCCGGAGCTTTCGGTTCTCTTTTGCCCTTTATCATCGGAACCTCCAGATAAGATTAGTATGCCCTATTGACCTCATTACGCCGCCATCGATATTCAGCGGCCGGGATTCTTCAGCTTCCTCATCTCGTGTACGGAAATCATAATCATTCCCATTAGAGATGCTTCTTATGAGAATATTTTCACCGCTAAGTCGGCTTTAACCGGTAATATCTTCCATCGAGAGGAGAATCATCCCCGGGCGATCACCCTCTCCCTGGATCAGGTGGGCATTGAGGAGTATCTTCTTAACGCCGAGTACCGAAAAATCGTGCTCGACCTCGAAGTCATCGACAGAGTTGTTATTGGGTACGATTTGCTCCAGCAGTTCCCGAAGTCTTTCGATATTCCATTGGCCGTTTCCAAGATCGTAGATGAGCTTGTTCTCCGTTTCACCCCGCGTCATCCCGAACTTACGGCAGAACTGGGCGTTGGCGGAGATTACCTTAAGGTCATGGTCCAGGACCAGCAGCGGCACGCGCACGGTCTCCACGATTTTTTCGGCGAAGTTTTTGGCCGCGCGCATCTCATCTAATGCCCGCTTTCGATCCGTTATGTCAATGAAGGTTATCACCACTCCATCTATTACATTTTCTTTCGTCCGATAGGGCAAGATACGCATTAAAAGCCATCTGCCGTCTTCGGCTATCACCTCGGCTTCCTTTGCCTGGAGGGTATCAAGGACCGTTTGTGCGTCCTTATACAGGTTCGTGTACGATATTTTGGTGGTCAAATCCTGGATGGGTCTTCCCACGTCGGAAGTGATGAGGCTGAAGAGTTTCGTCATGGAGGGTGTGAAACGCTTGATCCCCAGGCCGGCGTTAAGGAAGATGGTCCCTATTTCAGTGCTCGCGAGAAGATTATTGACGTCGTTATTTAGAGTGGACATCTCATCAATTTTAGCCTGAAGCTCGGAGTTGACCGTGACCAGCTCTTCGTTGGTGGACTGGAGCTCCTCTTTGGCGGTCTCCATCTCTTCGTTCATGCTTTGCAGTTCTTCGTTGGTGGACTGCAACTCTTCGTTGGTCGACTTGAGTTCCTCATTGGCCGCCTCCTGACCCTCGATTGTAGCCTGGAGGTTTTCACGAGTAACTTGAAGCTCGCTTTCCATCTCTGCTATGCACGAATCAGTCTCGAAGGTGGACTTCTTAGTCCTGCGTTTTTCTGAGTATGGTCTGTCGGTAAATACCAGGAGAACGAGTTTCTGAGAATCAGGCGGCATGCGCAGAGGGCGGATGGCAACATCCACCGCGTGCGCGCGTCCTTCCAGCTTTAGCCGCAGTCCATGAAGAACGGAAGGCGCCCCGTCCCTGATTGCTTTGTGGATTGCCGTCGGCAGCCGGTGGCGCAGTGGGTCCGGGACAATCCTGAAAATATTGGAACTCGGCTCCCCTTTGGGATAGAGCAGGTACCTGCCGGTCGGTCCCTGGGAATAGATAACATCGAACTTTTCGTTAATGAGGACGCTTGCCGGCGCATACTCATCCAGCACGATTTTTTCCACAAACTCCTTGACGCTTGCCACTTTGATGTCATGCCTTTCACGGTTTGACCTACCGGCTCTGGTGGACTCACCCGAAGACAAAGCAGGTACGGCCTGCCGGGCGAGAAGCTTCTTTGACCTGAAGATCTTCGCCTTTGCATCAACAGTTGAGAAAAGGTCGGAGAATTGCCCTATCGATTCCGATGTTCCAAGAAAGAGGTACCCGTCGTCATTCAAGGTAAAATGGAAAAGGTCCATTATCTTCTTTTGCAGGGGCGGGTCCATGTATATGAGCACATTTCTGCAACTAACCAGGTCCAGTTTGGAGAAAGGAGGATCGGCTACAAGGTCCTGGACTGCAAATACGATGGAATCGCGAATTTCTTTTTTTAGTCCGTAGCCCCCGTTCTTCCTGATGAAGAAGCGCTCCAACCGCTCCGGCGAAATCTCCGAGGCGATTGATTCGGGATATTCGGCGCCCCGCGCCCGCTGAATAGCCTCAGGGTCCACGTCGGTCGCAAAGACCTGAACAGGTGCGCGCCCGTCAAGCTTATCCATGGCTTCCATAAAGAGCATGGAGATCGACAGGGCTTCTTCTCCGGTGGCGCACCCCGGCACCCAGATGCGCACCTGTGATCCGTCCCGATGGTTGGCAAGGACATGGGGAATCACTCGGGCAGCCAGAACTTCAAACGCCGACGTGTCTCTGAAAAAGCTCGTCACCAGGATTAACAGCTCTTTAAAAAGTTTATATATTTCGGCGTGGTTCTCCTGGAGGTAACGGTGGTAGTCCGCCACGTGTTCGATCTTGTGAACTGCCATGCGGCGCTTGATTCTGCGGTGGATGGTGCTCTGCTTGTATCCAGTGAAATCCCTGCCGGTAACGGAGCGAATAAGCATCAGGACCTTCTGCACGTAACCTGCGAATCGTTTCACCTCTACCTGGGGGTTTTCGGGATGTTTGAGGTAGGGTTGCTGTACATAGCTCAGCAACTCCCGAGGGATTTTTTCAGCGGGCAGAATGTGGTCCGCAAGCCCGGCCAATATCGCGCTCCTCGGCATTCCGTCATATTTTGCGCTCTCCGGGTCCTGGACAATGGTCATCCCGCCCGACTCCTTGATTGCCTTGAGCCCCAAGGTGCCATCACTGCCGGTGCCCGAAAGAATAACGCAAAGGGCCCCCTCCCCCCGGTCCCGGGCCAGCGAACGCAGGAAGTGATCGATAGGGAGGGTGATTCCTCTTGTTTTGACAGGCTCTGTCAGTTGGAAAACACCGTTGAAAACGCCGACATCCATTCCTGCGGGATTGAGATAAACGCGGTTTGGTTCGACCAGCATCTCATCTTCCGCGTCCATGACCTCCATTGGCGTGTGTTTTTGCAGAATAGCCCCCAGCATGCTTTTCCCTTTAGGGTTCAAGTGCTGGATAACCATAAAGGCCATGCCTGAATCAGCCGGCATGTGGTCGAAAAAAACCTGAAGAGCTTCGAGCCCGCCGGCGGATGCCCCAAGAGCGACGATGGGGAAAGATGTTTCAGCGGTCTCGCCTTCGGACGGCTCTTGCGTGATCATCTTCTTCACCTTCATCCTGATCCTGGTCCCCTGATTAACCGGCGTTAAGAAAGCTCGGATGCATGTTCCGCCAAAAGAACTATTGCACTTAGTTTCGATATCATAATCCACTCTGGAATTATAAATAATTTTTAACCGCATTTTAAACTTGCGGTTCAGACAAATGCCAACAAAAACAAGCGTCAAAGCGCACATATTTCCGGTGGGATGAGTCCGTTTAATCTTCATTGAATAAATGCTGTTGTATGATACATTACGCTACTGGTCTTTTCTATCTCTTAAGGGACACGTCTCCCGTTGAATAGCCCTGTGGGATCGCAATGTAATATCTGGAGCGACATAGCACCACCCGCCATGTTTCTCCCGGAGGGCGCCATGCAAACCAACACCCGCTATTCTCTGGCCGACCACAAAGTCGATTCAGTATTGGAAATCCTTCGAAGCCGTTCGCGGGGAATCTTGCTTCCCGAAAATGGTTCGTTGCTAAAAGATGTATTGGATGACCTGGCCAATGCGATGGAAGAGCTGCGGGCCGCTCACGCGGAGGTCGACGCGCAACGTGAAGAGTTGGACAGGGCCTGTCAGGACGCGCGTCGTGAGCATCAGAGGTATGCCGAGCTTTTTGAGGACGCTCCCGATGGATACGTAGTCACCGATGTTAATGGAGTTATAAGGCAAGCGAACCGCGCCGCCCTTGAACTTTTGGAGTCCGCGGGAGACTCCGTCCTTGAAAGACCATTGGCTCTTTATGTAAACGAAGATGATAAGCCTGCGTACTTCAAGAGATTAAACGAGATCGACGCTCCCGAAACCGTGACGGATTGGGAGCTTCGCTTCCAATCCTGGAAAGGGAAGCCATTCTGGGCATCTGTAAGCATCGCCAAAGTTCAAATCCCGGAGCACGAAGATATCAGTTTGCGTTGGCTCATCCGCGACATATCAAGCCGCAAGCAGACCGAGGAGGTCTTGCGTCGGTACGCGCTTCTGGCCAGCCATAGTCGCGACATCATTTTGTTCATGCGCCGGGAAGACGGCCGCATCCTGGAGGCAAACGCCGCCGCCGTCAAAGCTTACGGATACAGCCACGAAGAGTTCCTGACTCTGACAATCCACGACCTGCGGGCGCACGATACGCGGATGCTGACTTTGGAACAAATGGCGCAAGCTGAAAGAGGGGGCACACTATTCGAGACTTTTCACCGGCGCAAGGACGGCAGCGTGTTTCCTGTGGAGGTCAGCTCGCTGGGCGAGACAATTGGAGGCGTCCGCACCCTTATAAGCGTCATCCGCGACATGACCCAGCGCAAGCAGGCCGATAAGGAACTGCGCGAGAACCAGTCCAGGCTCGATCTGGCGCTGCGGTCTTCGGATATGGGGGTGTGGCGCTGGGACATAGTCGAAAACAGACGCCGGTTTGACGACCGGGTCTGTCATCTTCTCGGGATCAACCCGGTGGAGTTCACCGGGACCGAGGATGAGTTCTTCAACATAGTGCATCCCGACGATCGCCAGGCGATCAGGGAGGCCCTCGCACGGGCCGTTGAACGGGATGGACCGTACGAAACGGAATATCGCGTGGTTCACCCGGATGGCGGTATCCATCACATAGCCGCGCGCGGGAAGCTGGTCCATGATGATAATGGCCGGCCGGCCAAGCTTAACGGCATCATCTGGGACATCACCGAACGCAAGCGGTTGGAGGAGAAGGCGGCCCACCTGGCGGCAATCGTGGAATCCTCCGATGACGCAATTATCAGCAAGACTTTGAGCGGGGAAATTATTTCCTGGAACCGAGCCGCTGAAGAAATCTATGGCTATTCCGCCGAGGAACTTATCGGCCGATCGATCTCGATTCTGGTCCCGGAAGGTGTTCCCGATGATCTTCCCGCGATCCTTGAGAAGTTAAGTCGCTCGGAGAAAATTGATCACTATGAAACCCGCCGCCGTAGAAAAAATGGTGAAGTGATCCCTGTTTCCCTTTCTATCTCTCCGATCAGAGACAGATCTGGGCAGATAATAGGAGCCTCGACCATCCCCCGTGACATTACCGAGGATAAGCGAATTGAGGAGGAACTGTGCAGGTCGCGTGACGAATTGAAATTGCGCGTCGAGGACGGGACCGCCCAGTTGTGTAAAAGCGAGGAGCGTATTCGCGCGGCCTTTGATTTGTCCGCGGTAGGGCAAGCTGAGTTTGACATCCGAACAAATAGATTCCAGCGTGTCAACCAGAGGTTTTGTGAAATAACCGGCTATAGCTGCGAAGAACTCTTAAATAGGCATTTTGGCGACATTACACATCCGGAGGACAGGGCCGAGGATTTAGCCAAATTTGCAGAGATGCTTCGTGGTGAAAAACGTGAACACTTCAACCGCAAGAGGTATATCTGCAAGGATGGGTCTATAAAGTGGGTTGAGGTGCACGCAACTCTTTTGAGGGATGAGGACGGCGTACCAGTCAGTTCGGTAGGGGTTATTACCGATGTTACGGGAAAGAAGGAAGCGGAGGACCGGATCACAAGCTATGCGAAAAAACTTGAACATTTGAATCAGGAGTTACAGGAATTTGTTTTTGTTGCATCGCACGATCTCCAGGAACCCCTGCGCAAGATACAAACGTTTTGTGACATGACCCAAAAGAGATCCGCCCGGGTTCTGGACACTACCAGCCAGGAATACCTTGATCGGGTCCGCAAATCGGCAAACCGCATGAGGCAATTGTTGCGGGACTTGCTTGAGTTCTCCATGGTCGCTACGAGACGGGAGTCGCTCAAGAGAATGGATTTGACAAAGATTGCACGGGAAGCGGCGGAGGTCTTTGATGCGACACTCGACCAGTCAGGCGGCCTGGTTGAGATTGAAACACTGCCCAGCATCGTGGCGGATAAGAGCCAAATGTTGCGTCTCTTTCAAAACCTGATCGGCAATGCTCTCAAGTACCGATCAGGTGAAAACCCTCGAATTGTTATATCCGCGAAGCCTTCCCGAGATGGGATTTGCGAGATATTTGTAAAAGACAACGGCATTGGGTTCGACCAGGAGTTTGCCGAGATTATTTTCAGACCCTTCCAAAGACTGCATAAGAGCGGTGAATATGAAGGCGCCGGAATTGGGCTGACCATATGCCGCAAGATTGTTGAGCGGCATGGGGGCGGCATCAGGGCCGAGAGCGTTCCGGGAAGGGGATCGACATTTATAGTCAGTCTGCCCGTAAAACCGGGAGAGTTGGTTGGACAGGCAGCGGCAAGGAAAGGTCAAACTACAATCCTGATGGCGGATGACGATGCCGATGACTGTTTTCTGGCGACCCGGGCCTTTGCCGAAATAGATGCACAGGGCGCCGTCACCTGCGTTATGGATGGTGTCGAACTCATGAGCCGCCTTACGGAGATCTCCCGTTCCGATCCCGGAGAATTGCCCAAACTGATCCTGCTCGATCTAAACATGCCTCGAAAGGACGGCCGCCAAACCCTTACAGAAATCAAAGCCCAACCGGATCTTCAAAATATTCCAGTAATTATGCTGTCCACCTCACGCAATGCGAAGGACGTCGATTTCACCACGAACGCCGGAGCCAAGTTATTCATTACCAAACCGGAGACTTTCGAGGAATGGATTGAGATGATGAAATTCCTTGCGGAGAGGTGGCTGAGACAGTTGGGTGAGGAATGAGTCCGGCAAAAAGGCGCTCTGTCCCGCGCTGGTGACAAACCCTGATGTGACTGCCAAACTCCGACTCCGCGATATCCCGCATATCTAGCCAACCTAATGATTTTGCAAATAGTGAACGTATGAAATGGATGCTTTCCAGGACCTGGGTTTTTGCGGCGTAGGCAAACACAGTCATAAAAAGGCTACAATTCTAGTGGCTTACACAGGAAGGGCAAATCTGTCGTGTGCCTACGTTTTAGAGGGTGCCGAATTG
>Ga0326728_10007087_pt1 | contig 29360 bp, 25 predicted proteins | sample MB3enrmetagenome_FD_207602 | JGI IMG/M metagenome (GOLD analysis project Ga0326728, IMG submission 207602) | Lab enriched peat soil microbial communities from McLean, Ithaca, NY, United States - MB31MN | ecosystem: Environmental > Terrestrial > Soil > Wetlands > Peat | place: USA: New York... | reverse complement strand
GACGTTGCAACCGAGACCATTAAACAAGGCGGCACGCGCCGGGGCGCAAACATGGGCATTCTACGCGTAGACCACCCCGACATCCTGAAATTCATAGCCTGCAAAACTGAAAACGAAAGGATGACTAACTTCAACATCTCGGTCGCGGTTACCGATGATTTTATGAAGGCGGTCGAAACCGGATCGGATTACCCTTTGCTAAACCCGCGCACGGACGAGGAAGTCGAAAAGCTATCCGCGCGCGACGTTTTCGATAAGATAGTCAAATCCGCGTGGAGAAACGGCGAACCGGGCATCATTTTCATAGACGCGATGAACCGGGACAATCCCACGCCCCAGGTCGGACGGATTGAAAGCACCAACCCCTGCGGCGAGCAGCCTCTGCTCCCTTATGAGTCCTGTAACCTGGGTTCGATAAACCTGGCCGAAATGTATACCGGCGAAGATATTGACTTTGAGCGCCTCAAGGCAGTGGTATGGGATGTGGTGCATTTTCTCGATAATGTCATCGAGGCAAACAGGTATCCGCTAAAAAAAATCGAGGAGCTGACAAGAGCAAACCGCAAGATTGGCCTGGGCGTCATGGGGTTTGCGGATCTTCTTATTGCGCTGCGCATCCCTTACAATTCAGAGCAGGCGGTTGAGACTGCGGAAGAGCTGATGAGCTTTATACAGAAGGAATCCAAGGCCGCATCCGCATACCTTGGCAAGACAAGGGGCAGTTTCCCCAATTACCCCGGCTCGGTTTATGACTCGACCGAAACTCCCTTTATGAGGCATGCCACTACGACTACAATCGCCCCGACCGGGACCATTAGCATAATCGCTGGGTGTTCCAGCGGGATCGAACCGCTTTTTGCGATAAGTTTCGTGCGCAAGGTGCTGGATGGCGAGGAACTGGTCGAGACACATCCTCTGTTCCGGAAAGTCGCCCAGGAGCGCGGCTTCTATTCCGAAGATCTAATGAAGCGGATAGCGCAAAAGGGAAGTATAAAAGATTTGGCCGAAATTCCTGAAGATGTCCGGCGGGTTTTCGTGGTGTCACACGACGTGGACCCCTCATGGCACATCCGCATTCAGGCGGCATTCCAGAAATATACCGACAATGCGGTGAGCAAAACCATTAATTTTCCGTTTTCGGCCACCCCGGAAGAGGTATACCAGGCTTATATCTCAGCGTTCAAGCTGGGCTGCAAGGGCTTGACAATCTACCGCGACGGAAGCCGTGAGGCGCAGGTGCTCAATATCCAGCGCAAGCCCCAGTATCCACAGGTCGAGCCGCGTCCGAGGCCGGATATGACCCAAGGCATTACGGAGCGCGTAAACACTGGCTGCGGCAAGCTTTACGTGACCATAAATTCGGACGAATACGGATTTTGCGAAGTTTTCGCCCAGATGGGCAAGGCTGGGGGCTGCGCCTATTCCCAGATCGAGGCAACCAGCAGGCTCATATCCCTTGCCCTTAGATCCGGCGTAAAGGTGGAGGCGGTGATAAAGCAACTCGTAGGTATACGATGCCCTTCGCCTACATGGAGAAACGGCGAACAGGTCGTTTCCTGCTCGGACGGAATAGCCAAGGTACTCAACCACCACGCGAACGCCAACATCAGTGCTCGGTTCGCGGACGAGATGGGTGCGTGCCCTGACTGCGGCGCAGCAGTGGAACACGAGGGCGGATGCATCGTCTGCCGCTCCTGCGGGTTTTCGAGGTGCGCGTAGAACTGCATCAGGAATTAGGAATGAAGCGGGAAGCTGTAAGAATGCACTGAAAACCAAAAGTATAAAGCGCTCTCCCGTTTCTCTTTTTTCCCTTTCCACGGTTTCGAAGCACATCGGGTTTGGATTTGGAACATAGCTGGACTCTGTCTCCCAAAGAAGCCATAGCCCTGCAAAAAACGCTGGCTGTGCAGGTTCGGATACAGCCCCTTCCCCCCAGGCTGGAAATTATCGGGGCTGCGGATATATCCTATTCGAAGCACAGCGACCTCCTTATTGCAGTCATTCTTACATTCAGGTGGCCAGAACTCGAGTTGATCGAGTCTGTCCATTATGTTTGCAGAGCCGCTTTCCCTTACGTGCCTGGTTTGCTCTCATTTCGGGAAGTCCCGCCTCTTCTAGAAGCGTACCGGAAAATAAAGCAAAAGCCTGACGTCCTGCTCTGTGACGGCCAGGGAATCGCTCACCCCCGAAAGCTGGGATTTGCCGCGCATCTGGGATTATATCTTGGAATACCCACTGTAGGCTGCGCCAAAAGCAGACTCTGCGGGGACCACGACAGCTTTCCATTGAAAAAAGGTTCAAGCAAACCGCTCCTTCTCAATGGGGAGCAGGTGGGGTCTGTTTATTGTTCCAGAGACGGCGTAAAGCCGATCTATATCTCTCCGGGTCATCTCGCGGACGTTCCATCGTCGAAAGAGCTTATCTCTTGCTGCATTCGGCGCTACAGGATACCTGAACCACTGAGGCTTGCCCACATTGAAGCAAATAAACTCAGAGTGGGGAATAGTGAGCAGGGACAGGGCAGTGAGGGCAAAAGTTAAAAAGGGAAAAATAACTCTGCCTTTGCTCTTTTTACTTTTTCCTTTTTACCGCATAATCATCCTTTCTGAATATGCAGTCTCATATCGATTTTTTTCATGGAGAGGAAAATGACAGATCCGGCTGATAAAATCGAAACCTACAGGGAGGTTCTCAAGCTGGACCGCAGGTCACGGGTGTTCGCCCTGCTGGCCGAAGAATTGTGCGCTGCCGGCAAATGGGAGGAAGCCGCCGAAGTCTGCAAAAATGGTCTTCTTTTTCATCCCAATAGCCTGAGATCGAGGGTGCTGCTGGGATGGGCGCTAATGGAAATGGGTGAGGCCGATCAATCCGAGCGTATCCTGCTCAAGGCGGCGGAGGATATCCGGAAAAACTCCATAATCTTCAAACTGCTTACGGAGTTCGCGACCGCGTCGGGCAACGTTGAAAGCGCCGGTGAATATTCCAGGATTTATGAAGCATTCCAAAATTCGGGCGACGCCGCCCGATGTGAAATCGGCGCCCCGGCTGAGCCCCCCTCCGAGCCTGTCTTGCCGACAGATAGGGAAGCCTCTGAATTGGATAATTTCAAAGCCCAGGCAATTGAAGAACTCCAGGAACAGGAAGAGGACCCGGACGGCGGAAAAGTTTCTTCCGAGTTCCCACTTAGGAACGGTACACACCGGATCGGACTTGACGATATCCTGGTGCACCTGTCGCAAAGAATCGATGGACGCTTTACTCGGACAGCTGCGCCTTCAACCATTTTGTCCGAGGAGGACAAAGATTTGCTCAAACAAAAAATCGTTGAGGTTCTGAGTGCTGGATGATGAGAATCTTTAGTTTTAAGTCTTTATGATTTTGGTGAAGATTTTTTCTTTCCCCCGGCCCATTTGGACAAGGGGAAAGAAACTGAGCGTAATCCGGCCTTGGCAAGGTTTACCGGCTCTCATGAAGACTTTACTGTTATCTTCCTCGGTTTTGCCGCCTCGGCTTTTGGCAGCACCAGCTTGAGCACGCCATCTTTCATCGACGCCTGGATTTTCTCCCGGTCGATGTCGCTCGAGAGAGTGAATTGTCTGTAGTAATCACCGTATGCGTATTCCTTAAAAATTACCTTCCCCTTTTCTTCCTGCTTGGGCACCGTTCCGCGCATTGTGAGCTGGTCGGAATCCAGGTCTATGTCCACGTTTTCCATTGGGACTCCAGGCATGTCTGCAACCAGGGTCAGGGAATTCTCCGATTCATATATATCTACGGCAGGGACAAAAACCGGGACGTCGCGAGTGCTTTCCCCGGTCGCCTGCGCCTCCTTTTTTTCCTCGATAAGCAAATCCGTGTCAGCCATAGCATAATCTCCTCTTAAAAACGTCTCTTATTCGCCCTTAATTGTTATTTTTCGGGGCTTCACATGTTCGGGCTTCGGCAGAACAAGCTTCAACACACCATTTTTGCATTCGGCCCGGACAGCTTCCGTATTGACATCCTCCGGCAGATTGAGCGCCTTTCTGAAGCTGCCCCATTTGCGTTCCCTGCGATGGTAATTGACGTTTTGCGTCTCTTCGGGCCTGCGTTCTCCACTCAACGTAAGAGTCCTGCCAACAACCGAGATGTCCAGGTCTTCAGCTTTGATTCCAGGGATTTCGGCTTCAACGTAAATGGTGTCCTCATCCTCGGTTACGATAAGCGGCGGAAATACGCCCGACGACGCTGCACTGGAACCGCTCCCCGTGAAAACGGAGAGAAGCCTGTCCATCTGCTTTCGAGCTCTTTCGAAGTCTTCCAGGGCGCCGGGGATGTCCGGCCAGCGCCAGTTTGGATACCTGAAAATGGCCATGGTCAACCTCCTTGTATGTTGTAGAATTTTGGTTGGCAGCCACAAGCTAAGACTGCTAATCAATTGTGTCAACATTCCTGTCAAAGAATCGGCTCGCCTGCTTGCAGCCTCTGCAAAACCGAATTAATCGGCTGGAGCCGCATACCCAAAAGTGATATAGGCATGTGGAATTTATAGGATGTAGAGGACATGACCAAACTACCCGGCAAGCTCCTGCGAATTGCCCTCGTGTTTCCTCCTGCTATGCCGCCGACGAGTCCTCCTCTGGGGATCGCAGGTCTCAAATCCTACCTTGAAGCGGAGGCAAATGTTGAGGTACGCAATTTCGATCTGAATCTCGCCTATTTCCAGCAGGCTTTTGGCTGGATCGACGATCGGCGGATAAGGATGCGAATAAAAAAAATGGATATCGAAACGACTGCCGGTAAGGTCGTGGCGGCAAGAAGTTCTTTCCTTGGCAAAGAAGGCCTCAGCAGATTTTTCGATCTGACTGATTACAATGAGCACGCCGGGACCTATGCCGCGTTCAGTTCGGTTTTTAACGGACTTTTCGACAGTTTTGCCAGGAGGGTTCTTGTCGGGCTTCCAATACCACCCCTGGCAGGCAGATTTTTCGATGAACTGATCGAACCGGTTAGAGCTTTCAGGCCCGACTTGGTAGGTTTTTCAATCCTTTTCAGCCAGCAGCTTTTTTTCGCTCTTGCGCTTGCAAAATTGTGCGCCGCGCCGCCGACGTGGTCCGGCCACGCTCTTGCAGGATCGCCACGCGCTTTGGGCGAAGCGCCGCAGATCGTTTTTGGCGGGGCGACCTTCTCGGTGATGCCCGATCCAGGGCGGTTGCTCACCGGACCAGTTCCTGTCTATCTGGGAGACGAGCCAAGGGAGGTGAATATCGGTCAGCTGATCGACTATCTCATTGTTGGCGAAGGTGAGCGAGGGCTGGAAGCGCTGGCACGGCGAGCCGCGCGGGGACAAGCCGCAGTAGCCGGGTCGCAGGCTTACGGAATCGCCGCCGGCGAGCGAAATGACGCGGACGAAAGTATACCCGGGCTCCTCCATATTAAAAATGGAAAAGCGGTGAGAAACCCTGCGGAAGCCGCATTGGACCTGAACGCTTTGTCTCTTCCCGATTTTTCCGACTTTCCTCTGGACCGGTATCACTCTCCGGTCCCGGTTCTGCCTTATCTATCCTCACGCGGATGCCCCTGGAGGCGCTGCGCTTTCTGCACCCATCAAAAGACCTATCTCAACTACCGTGAGGAAGATGCGGCCACCACTGCAGAGAGGCTTTCGGCACTTCAGGAAAAGTATGGCGTAAGCCATTTTTGCCTGATTGACGAGATGGTTCACCCGCGCCGCTTGGGGCAGATTGCGGCGCATATCATTCGAAAAGACGTTCAAGTCTATTTTGCCGCTTACGCCAAGCCGTCGGGGTTTTCGCCCGAAGTCTTGGAAAGAGCGCATAGAGCAGGCCTTCGGCTAATGATGTGGGGGCTCGAATCGTCAAGCCAGCGCATACTTGACCTTATGTGCAAGGGGACAGACGCCAATAAGATGGCGACCATTCTCGAGTCCTCAAGCAAAGCAGGCGTGTGGAACCTGCTTTTCCTGATCTTCGGCTTCCCGACCGAAACCAGGGAAGAGTGGGTTAGCACGCTTGATTTTGTCGAGTCGCTCGGTAGTTCGGTTCACGCCCTTTCCCGGTCCCGGTTCGTTTTACTCGAGGGTTCGGAGGTCTTTCTCAACCCTCAACACTTCGGAATAAAACGAATAATCGACCGCCCTCAAAGGGACCCTGTTTCCATAGCCTACGACTACGAAGTGAGCGAAGGCCTCACCCAGGAGGAGGTGTCGGTGATGTTTCGGGAGGTTTTGGTCAGACTGTCGAACGTTGGCCGTTCACCCTGGTTCGGACAGTTTCGGGAGCATATGCTCCTCTTTGCTTCAAAAAGGAAATCCTGTAGACAGGATTAACAAAATACGGGATGAGAAGGGAAGGGGAGGACATCGACTCCGCTCAGCTTAAATCTTCAGCGCGTGGTGTGTAGGACGCGAGGTCCCCGATGCCAAGGATGTTCTCATAGCCGTTGAGTTTGCGGATTATTTCGTCAAAGCCGTTTTGTCCCAGGAGTTCACTTTCGGTTCGATATAACACAGAACTTAGCTCGGCAAAGGATTTTGGAGGCACTATTGAACGCAACAGGGGGAAAAGCGCCGTGTCTTCCCATTCTGCATGGGCCCGGCACATGCGGCTCAGAAGGTGTATAGCGCTTGCCATCGTACGGCGCTTCTCCAGGTCCTTTGCCGAGAACCCATCGCAAAGCCCCCTCAGGATCTCGATCAGCCGGGCCCCCGCTGCGTGCTGCTCGCGCAGCACTCCGACAAGTCCGCTCATCTTCCCCTGGGCATCAAAAACAGGGAAAATGTATTTTTCTTCCATCTGCTGGTGAATATCCATCACGAACGTGCGGATTATTTCGACAGTCCCGCCTATCATTTCCGGAGGAAGGTCCATCCGCGCATTCATCCCGCCCCTTATTTCCTCCAGGACGGCAACGGCCCGGTAGATCGCTCCATGATGGCGAGCCAGAATCTCGACCGGCGTAATGATGTCTGTCTTCGGTTGGTCGGGTTTAGAGCACCCTGCCATGACGACGGCGCCTGTTGCTCCAGCCAATGACATAAAGTTTCGACGGGAAAGTGGGTTTTTGGGAATCACGGGCTCTCCTTGGAAAAAGATGACCTGACTTAATGGATTTCAATCTGTCTGTCAATATGGTTGATTTGAGCCGGTAGCCGATCGATAATGCGTAGCCAACAGGGAGAGCGTAGGGTTAAAATGAAAACTCTCCCAGATCAACTCGGCACGGACGATCCTTTTTCGGTGGTGAGGGATGGACCCACAAAAGATTTCCGCACTGAAAATTACTACTGAAACCGGGCAATTCTCGGTTAGACGCTGGAGGCTCAGGACCCTGCAGGTTATAGTCGTTACGGCGATCGCAGCAGCCGTCGTGATATATCTTTTTAAGACAGGCCTGCTCACTTCGGCCACCAGTGTCCGTACTGCTGCCGCTGAGTGGGTTTACCCCTCACAGGTAATAACCCAGTTCAATGCGAGCGGTTATGTCGTTGCGCAACGGAAAGCCTCGGTGGCATCCAAAGGGACCGGTCGGATCGTCTATCTGGGAGTTCAGGAAGGAAGCCGTCTAAGGGAGGGAGACGTAATCGCAAGATTGGACAGTGATGATCTCAAGGCCGAAAAAGCACAACTCGAAGCGCAGCTCGTGGTGGCTAAGTTCGATCTGGAGCGCGCTGAGACTGAACTTGCGACCGCCGAGACGAACTTCAAGCGGCTTAAGGGACTTTTGGGACAAAAAGCCGCATCGCAGTTAGATTTGGAGAACGCTCAGGATAGATTTTTGAAGGCGAAATCGGCCATCGACTCCGGGAAGGCTAACATCAGGGCGATACAAGCTTCGATTCAACGTGAGAGCGTCCTCATAGAATATACGATAATTCGCGCTCCGTTCGATGGCGTAGTGTTGACTAAGGATGCCGACCTGGGAGAAGTTGTTGCCCCATTTGGTTCCGCCACAAACGCGAAAGCGGCGGTAGTTTCGATGGCGGACCTTTCCTCTCTTATGGTGCAGGCTGATGTTGGCGAATCATTTTTGAACAAGGTCCAAATCGACCAACCGTGCGAGATTCAGTTGGATGCCGTCCCGAATACCCGTTTTGCCGGTCGGGTGCACATGATCGTGCCTACAGCCGATCGAATGCGAGGGACCGTCATGGTCAAGGTGCGTTTTGATGAGCTTGACTCGCGTGTTCTTCCGGAGATGAGCGCCAAGGCGGCGTTTTTGTCGCGTTCTCTTGGTCCGGACGAGAACAGGCCCGTGCTGGGCGTACACCGCGATGCGCTTGTATCGATAAAAGGCGGACAGGGAGTTTTCCGCTTTGATAAAGGGAAGGTCGAATGGGTCCTGATCGAGGCCCCTCAATTCCTGGGAGACTATCTAATGCTCGGTCAGACGGTCGAGCACGGAGACAGAATAGTCATCAAACCGCCCAGTCGCCTTATGCCTGGCGACAGAGTGGAGATTTCCGAATAATCGTCCAGGTGCTTTGGAGCATGGAGAACGGCTCGGATAACTACATAGTAATCGCGGAACGTGTTTACAAAAGCTATTCACGGGGGAATCGCCAGGTACCTGTATTGTATGGGATCGACCTAAAGATAGCTGAAGGGGAATTTGTCTCTCTGATGGGACCGTCCGGCTCGGGCAAAACGACTCTTCTGAACATGATTGCCGGGTTGGACCGCGCCGATTCGGGGAGACTGGTCGTAGCCGGCGTTCCCATTTCCGATCTGACGGAAACCGACCTCGCCCGGTGGAGGTCCGTTCACGTAGGATTCATATTCCAGTTCTATAATCTCTTACCCGTGCTGAGCGCCCTTGAAAATGTCGAACTGCCTCTGCAGCTTCGTTCGCTTTCCAGAAAGGAACGCAGGGAGCACGCAGTGACGGCCCTTGAGCTTGTCGGTCTTTCCGACCGGCTTCGCCACCACCCCGGAGAGCTATCCGGGGGCGAGCAGCAGAGAGTCGCAATAGCCCGCGCCATAGTCACCGATCCATCACTCATCGTTGCCGACGAACCTACCGGTGATTTGGACAAAAAATCTGCCATGGAAATCCTCTCACTGCTCGGACAGTTGAATGAAGAGTTCGGAAAAAGCATCATAATGGTGACCCACGATCCCAAAGCCGCTGAGACCGCCGGGCGAATGTGCCACCTGGACAAGGGCGTGCTCAACTCAGAAAAGTGCGAGCGGTGACCGAGAAGATGTGCCCTTAGTACAGAAAACAGCTTCGGCCTCGCTTTGAATAAGACTCGTTATTAATTCAGATCCCTTCCCGGCTTTGAATTAACTTTGTTTTCCCGGCTTGCCGGGAGCGTGAAAAAAAACGTGGACCCTGAAGACATGCCCTTTCGAGGACTTTCAACCCAGATAGCGCCTCCATGATTCCTTACAATATGACGGCAAATCGCGAGCCCCAGGCCGGTGCTCCCGGATTCCTTGCCCCGGTACCTTTCAACCCGGAAGAATCTTTCGAATATCCTTTGCTGGTCATGCTTTGGAATTCCAGGGCCTGCGTCGCTAACCGCTATAATTACTTTGCCGTTTTGAACACTTGAAAAGACCTCAACTTCCCCTCCGGGCGAACTGTACCTGACGGCGTTTTCCAATAAATTCCGAAAGACTTGTACCAGTTGATCGAAATCGGCCATAACCATTGGTCCATCAGATGTGAGATTGTTTTGAAGGGATACCCCCCCCTGTTCCGCAGCGGGCGTACAAGCCTTCCATGCCTCGATCAGCCCGTCATCGGCCCTGACCGGCCTTATGTCCATAATGGTATTATAGTCCTCAACCGTCGCAAGCTGGAGAAGGTCGTTGACCATTTTAATTATATGATCCGTGTTTTTAAAAATGACCTCGAGGCACGAGTTGCGAACATCCGGATCGGTTTCATCCGACATCAGCACTTCCGTATAGCCTTTGATGGAAGTCAATGGCGTGCGAAGCTCGTGGGAGGCATTGGCAACAAAGTCACGCCGTATTTTTTCGAGGCGTTTAAGCTCCGAAATATCGTGAAGCGCTATGATCGCGCCGTATTCGTCTTTCTGCTGCTCTATACGGACTATGTGCACGTGGTAGAACTGATCGGCCCTTATAGTCACCTCGCTGTGAAATGAATGGATTTCGTTTTGCAGCACTCGATTACAGGCCGCCTGGAGTTCGGGGCTTCGGATTACCTCGAGGGGCCTGCGCCCTTTGAGTTCAGGAATCGATGAAAACATACTCCTGGCCGCGCGGTTCGATGTATCGATCCTGCCTGTGGAATTCAGCAGCAGGATGCCCTCTTCGATGCCATCCAAAATGCTCTCCAGTTGAGATTTTTGTTCCGTGATCGTTTGAATGTAGGACTCAACGCGCTCGGCATTTTCTTTTATCGATTTTGCTAAAGGATAAAAATAATGGCTGGGGTGAAATTGCAAGAGGGCCTTCACATTCCCTTGGCCGATCGAATCGACTGCTCTGGAAAGCAGACTAACCGAGCGGCTCGTACTTACCATTAGGCCAAGACTCATTATCGCAAATGCAATGAAGCCGATTAGGATTATCAGGCGTTGAACGATAGCAATATTGCGCAGGGCGTAAAATATGCTGGATAGAGGGATGCCCACACGCAGAAAACCGGCGGGAATTTTCCCCCGGGCGTCGATTCTCTGTGCAACGTAAAGCAGGTTGGCATCCGTTGTGCCGTCATGCCGTAGGCTTGATCCCGTGATCTCGCTGTATGCTTCGACTATTTCCGGACGATTCGCCAGGTTGTCCAGGGTGGAGGTCCGGTCAAATGGCACATCGGTATCCGCTATAACGCGGCCTCCTTCGTCCAGGTATGTTATTCGCGCCTTCAGAGGGTCGGAGACCCTGCGAAGCCAGGCGTAAAGCCGTTCCGGGCTCGTGAATATGTCTTCTCGCGACATCAGGTCTTTTACCAGGGACAATTCCCTGACGGCACTCGCCTGAGTTTCCAGCAGTATCTCGTTTTTCAAATAGCTGTTGAAGTAGAGCGAAGGCAGAAAAAGGGCCAGGAGGAAAATCCCCCAGAGCAGGAGCAGCAGGCGAATTCTCAATCTGAATTTCAGGCTCATTTCATCCCCGAAACCGATAGCCTACACCCCGTACCGTCTCAATCCAGTCCGCGCATGAGAGTAACTTCTGTCTAAGCCGGCGAATGTGAGTGTCCACGGTGCGTGCATATCCTTCGAAATGATATCCCCACACCCTGTCAAGAAGTTGTTCCCTGTTAAGGACTTTTCCCTGGTTGTTTGACAGTTCGGTGAGCAATTTGAACTCCGTGGCCGTCAGGATAATCTCCTGCCCGTCGAGATTGACCCGATGGCCCTCGAAGTCTATTTCCAGCCCCGATTTCTTAAAGACCGCCTTTGGCTGATAATCCAGTCCGGAACGACGAAGAATCGCTCGCACGCGCAAAAGAAGCTCTCTGGGGCTGAAAGGTTTGACCACGTAATCGTCGGCTCCCAACTCCAGGCCGATGATGCGATCAATTTCTTCTCCACGGGCAGTCACGATCAGGACCGGAACCGCGGCCGTCTTGGGTTCGCGCTTCATTTGCTTGCAGACCTCGAACCCATCGATACCGGGAATCATCAGATCCAGAATAAGCAGATCGGGCGGATGTCTGCGGATCAGATTGAGCGCTTCGTAGCCGTTTTCCGATATCGCAACTTCGAAACCGGCTTTCTTCATGGTGATGGCCAGAAGCTGCGCGATATCATGATCATCTTCAACGACCAGAATCTTGGACTGGTTCATATCTTCCTCACTGGGGTCTGGACACATCAAAGAGTATAACACACAACATATCAACTATCTGGGACTTAAGGAATTGCCCCCTGTAATGGCAGTTTGCTATTCTACAACCATTTATCGTACCTAATTGTTACGTGATTGTGACAGTTGTGTCACGAAAAATTATTTTTTGCCGATTCTGTGGCAGAAATGAGTGAGTGCAAAAATGGGGAGCTAATCCTCCCAGGAGATGCACTCCGTCGGGCAGGTTCTTATTGCTTCCTCGATGCAACTCCTATCCGTGACTTCGAATATTACAACGCGAGCTTTTCGGGTCCTGTCATCCATAGAGAAGACTTCCGGGCAGAGATCCGCGCAGGCGCCGCACCCAATACAACATTCATGATCCAGATCTACCATAAGAAAGTCCATTGCAGGAAGGCGGAAACGGTGAAAAAGAAGGGCTTGTCTGTCCTTTATAAACTGTGTCAAACTTTATGCAACTTATAGCGTCCCGGTTGACTTGTGAGACAAACGACGGTGGCAAACCCAGCAGTCTCGGTCTTCATTTATTTTCGACACCAGATCCTCGTGGCAGCGGACACAGTTTTGCCTGAGAATTTTTGCTCCTTTTTCGGAGAGCCGAATATTCTCCGGGACCCTTCCGGAAAAAAAGACGTAAGAATCCCACATTCCTTCCAGTCCCTTCCCGACGATGTGGCGAGCCCTGGTTTCATTGGGCAGGTGACAGTCGATGCATTTCTGCCGGCGATGCCCTGCATTGTGGAACCAGTCCTCATACTCGGATTCCATCACATGACAGCTCGCGCAAAACTCGGGAGTCTCCGATCTTGCATACAGTCCCGGCGGGCCGAAGCTCAGAAACACGCCCAGACACAGAGCCGCCAGAGCAAGCAGCAATAAGTATCTAGGGTATCGCTTCCTTCTCTTCGGGCGAGGGATATAAATCATGGCCGCTCTCAATTATAGGTTGAGCTTACATTTACCTTTATCTCGAATAAAACTCTATAACCATGGACATTTCACACAGCAAGGGGACCTCCGCAACCTTGGGGACATAGAGAAGTTTTGCCGACATTTCTTCTCTGGACCGCTCGAGGTAAGGAACCGTAACGCGTGCAACCATCTCTGCGGCCGCCTCGACAAATGGCACAAGCCTGCGGCTCTCTTCTTTTACCATAACGAGATCGTTAGCCGCCAGACGCTGTGAGGGAATGCTGACCTTTTTCCCGTTAACCAGGATGTGACCGTGCGAAATGAACTGCTGCGCCGCATAAATTGTACGGACAAGTCCGGCGCGGTAGACAATCGCGTCCAGGCGTGTTTCAAGCAACTGAACCAAGGAATCCACTGGGTTCCCGGTCTTTTGCATGGCGATTCTTACATAGTTGCGCATCTGTTTTTCTTCGATATTGTACTGCGCGCGAAGACGTTGCTTTTCTACAAGATGGCGCTTGTAATCCGACCCTTTAAGCCTGTCTTTTGTTCCCCCGTGCTGTCCTGGAGGTTGAGGCCGCCTCTCAAGCGCCTTGCCCGCCTTGGACGTAATCGCAATGCCCAACTGGCGAGATAACCTGATCTTAGCTCCTCTTGTATTCATAAAGCTTATACTCTCCTGTTTTTGAATTTACTTTATAAATATTAACCAATCATTCAAGATTTTTTAAGTCCACCCAGTAAAATATCGGTTGCTTAGCACGGGGCACCGATGGGGCTGTTCGATCAAGTTTCAGATTTTGGGCCCTCAGCGCACAAATTGTGCCATTCGCCACTGCGAAATCTAATTTGACCAAAGTCATCGCTGTTAAACAACTCATAGAACTAACCGGACATCGTATGACTATCACTGCAAAGGGTGCCGGGTCACTGTTTATCACTGATCCTTATCAGTCTGTTCCGGATATCGAAACACTTGTTCAAAAATTTCTTAGCTCCAGACTGCTTAGGAGGAGTGCGCAAAGTGGATATTTGGTCCGGCGTGTGACTTAATAAAGGCTATTGGATGATAATTTTAAAAGGCGGAAAAGGAACGCCATGTTGCAAGGCTAACACGTTACTGCCCTTCATTCTACTCTGGGGAATCTATACGACCTTGTCGCGAGAGAATTGGTTTGAGATTTTTCAAGCGATTATTATTGACTTGATGTTTTATTTTGCTTAATAGGTTAAACTACTTTGGGGATGATCTTATCACTTTGCAGTTGAGATCTATGATTTTATTCTTTGGGAGGGAAAAAATGAAGAAACTGCTGGACATTGCTGCTGAGATTGTTCAGGCTCAGGCCTCGGTCGGACAGATGTCCGCCGAGCAGATCGAACAATCTCTGATCAAGACCTTTTCGACCCTGCAAAGGATGCAGAGGGCCGAAGAAAAAGGCCTCTTCCTCGACAGGGGCTCTGCCGAGGAAGTGATGGTCGATGAGGCACAGGCAGCAAAAAAAGAGCCGCGTGATTCAATTCAAGATGACAAGATTACTTGTCTGGAATGCGGAACTGAGATGAGGCAGCTCACAACAAAACATCTTAGTTCGCATAATCTGACTCCTCGAGAGTATAAGCAAAAATGGGGGTTCTCCCTTAAACAACCCCTTTCGGCAAGGTCTTTGACCAAGGCGCGAAGCAAAGCTGCTAAGAAGAGAGGGCTTCCTGCGAACCTGGTCAAGTTCCTTGAGGAGCGGAAGCAGAAAAAAGCCGAAGCAGCGGCTGAAAGTGCCTATCCAACCGAACAAAGAGAAGGCAGGCCTGCTGTAAAAAGAAGGCCAAAGGCGCGTAAAACCGCTTAGAGCGGGCGGTTGATGCTTAATTTGATGAATCCCGATGCGCGCTGACGGTCTGGCCGGCAATATTCAGGACCATGACCGCCGAGCGTCTGCCCATTCAGGTTTCGAGTCGTGGAGCAGGCCTTCAGGCCTGCCCACCTCTTTGACACAGTAATGAAACAAAAGGGCAAAATTCGAATTGGGACCTCCGGTTGGAGTTACGGTCACTGGAAGGGGTCGTTTTATCCTGAAGATATCTCAAATGTGCAGATGTTGCCCTTTTACTTTCAGCGACTAAGTACCGTTGAGATCAACAGTTCTTTTTATCGTCTGCCTTTGAAAAAAACATTTGAAAATTGGCGGGCATGTTCTCCCGACAAATTTATTTTTGCAGTAAAGGCTAGTCGTTACATCACTCATGTCAAAAAGCTGACAGATTCTGTGCAAGCCGTAGAGAGGTTCTTTGAGCACGCATCAGGGTTGGGCGAAAAAATCGGCCCGGTGTTGTTTCAACTTCCGTCCTCGCTTAGGATAGACCCGGAAAGGCTCGGAGTATTCCTGCGGCTTCTTCCCGTGAGCAGGAGATACACTTTTGAATTCCGCAGTTCGAGTTGGTTTCACCCGCAGATTTATTCTCTCTTATCCGATTTCGGGGCCGCTTTTTGCATATACGAACTGGGCGAGTTGATTTCTCCCCTGCAGGTGACGGCGGATTTCGTTTACATACGCCTGCACGGTCCGGAGGGAAAGTACCAGGGCCGCTATTCAAGGGAACAGTTGCGCTCATGGTATGAGAGGTTCGAGAAGTGGACCGCACAGTCACTGGATGTTTTTTGCTACTTCGACAACGACCAGAACGGCTATGCCGCCCTGAACGCCCTCGAGCTTCAAGAACTATTCACCCGTGCCGAAGAGTAGTCGACTGTATTTGCGTGCCCCAGGAGGCCGGTTAACAAAAAAAATTTTTTCCGTTACGGGTTGGAAAATTATATTCGCATAAGGTGTTTCCCTGATATAATGCAATTCTCTCCTGGAGGGTTGTCTATTTTTCAGGTAAACCGCACAAAAATCGTGGTGGATTGCCTCCTTGACAATGAGTGAGTGGTTATTTAGCGTTAGTTACATCTCCAGACTTAATTTCCATCCGGGAAAGTACAAGGCGTTTAATCCTGGCTAGAAGATACACTTAATTCATTTTGCGGGTGACCTTGGATGCCGGACAGTATGAAGCGAATCCTGGTCCGCCGGTGCAAGAAAATCTCCTAACTTTTGAGTGTGCGAAGAAGGAAAGGTATGCAGATCGAGTATAAGAATATCGATCCAAAGCTTGTGGTAAACGAAATCCGAAACGGAAGATCGCTGGAATCTGTTCAGAAAGTGTTCGGACTAAGATTCAAAAGCGAGGTTCAGGACCTCTATCTCAAGGGACTTATGGAATTGGGTGAAATTCCACAGGTCGAGTTCAACAAATCCACTCAAAGTCCCGTCATCCATGGCCCCGAGAACCATGACACTCTGTTTCGCAGGCGCGAAAGGCACAGGCCTCCAGTTTCCAATCCTACCGTAGTGGTCAAGACCGGCAATTTTCGAACGATCGGCCAAAGCGGCAGCGTAACGCTGAACAGGACACTTTTGATCGAGATGCTGGGCTTTAGGGTAGGTGATTCGTTTGAAATTTACAGGGAAGATGACATGGTGGTTTTAAAAAAGGCGCCAAATCCTTTGAGTTAAAGATGTCCTGTTTTTCTTTTTCCCAAAGCTCCTGTGAAATATGCTCTAGATTTTCTTCCTGAGATTATTCAAGACATGCAGGAACCGCCACATGGCAGTCAAGTTGGTGCCGAAAGCGAGAACGACCAATACGCCTTTCAGGGCCAAATCCTTAACTGATTGGATGGCGAGACCGGCGACGAGAAGGTTTATGAAAGGGTTGAGAATTCCGGCGGCCCCGAGCAGTATGATCCTCTCTCCTCTCTGGAATACGCCCACCAGGCATCTTTCGCCCAGCCCTTCAGCTCGAGCCCTGGTGTAGCTTACCATTAGCGAGCCGAAAATAATGAGCAGGATAAGCAGTGAGTAATAATGTGTTTGGGCATTGTCATTGTTGCGGTGGAAATAGAACCAGATGCCCAAATAGATTATGAGTTCCGTGTAGCGGTCGAGGACCGAATCCAGGAAAGCCCCGAATTTCTTGCTTTGCCCCGTAGCTCTTGCCAGTGAACCGTCCAGGGTATCCAGAAAACCTGTCAGAAGCGTGAACAATCCTCCCAGAAGGGGCAGGTAAATGAAGGAAAGCCCGGCCAGCATACTGATCAAAAGCCCTCCGTAAGTGATGTGGTTCGGGGAGAGTTTCCATTCAATGAGTTTGGGAACTATACACGATTCAAGAATCTTGTAATAGCCGGTTTCGATTGCCGTTCCCCTGAGCATAAGAACCTTTGTATTCAGACCTTTGAGTTTCCCTGATACCTCGCAGGGTGTGGAGAGACTGGAAGACACTATCACCCTCGACCGACGATGGAGCCACCAGCGTTCACTGGATACCAGATTTTGGCTGTCAGATCAAGTCCGGCGCCACGCTTATGCGGGCAAGTCGAGAGCGGCGGCCAAATCCGCAAATCAGGACAAACGATCTGCCGATTTGGAAGACCCTGAAAAATTTAAAACTGCCCAGCTCGCCAGAGCGAAGTCGGGAACCTTTACCTTCACCATGCTGCCTTCTGCAACGCAAGTATCCTGAGGCCCCAGGAGAGAGTATGCCGTGCAGTTCCTCAAATATGAAACCTTGTTTCGGTGCTCCTCGGTTTCGGTCTGGGTGGGGGTGAACGCGCAAGTCGAGCCCCTCATTTCAACGACGCCCTCGAATGCCTTGTAGAAGCCCTCTTTTTTTCTCATCGCCCCAAGGGTGCATGCATCGAGCGCGAATTCTCCAGAAGCCCCCAGGCCCAGAAAACTCCGGATCATAGGCGCCGCAATTTCTTCATAGACTATCCTGCCTGCCCGTGGATTTCCCGGAAGGCCGATAAAGATGCGCCCACCTCCGGTCGCCATTGCGGTCCCTTTCCCCGGAACTAAGTTGAGTCGGTCGAAGTGAGTCCTGAGACTCAGCCTTTTCCAGACCTCGGCTATGAAATCCCTGCTCCCCTGACCCATACCCCCGGTTGTAATCAAAAGTTCTGCCTCAACTTGTTCAAGCCGGGAGCATATTATTTCGGGATCGTCGGGGGCTGCTCCGAGTTCGACCGGTTCTCCACCCGCCACCCTGACAAGATTTGCAAAAAGATAAGTGTTGTTGCAAAAAATGGCGGCTGATTCTTCGCTGCGGCCGGCCTCCCGGAGTTCGTCTCCCGTGGCGAGGATTGCCACTCTGGGACGACGAATTACGCGAAGTATCTGTCGGCCCGCTGTTGCTGCAAGCGCAAGTCGCGAAGGGGTGAGCACATCGCCTTCGCCCAGTAGAAGATCGTTCAGTCGCGCCTCGCTTCCGGATGCAATCACCCCGGATCCGGGCTTGAGCGGTCCGGTTAAAACGAGTCTTCCATCACAGATCTTTGCATCTTCAAAGGGAAGAACTACATCCGTACCGCCAGGAAGCATGGAGCCGGTCATTATTCGAAAGCATTTGCCTCTGCTCGCTTTGGCGGGCTTTTTCCCCGCCACCGCTTCTCCGTGGGCGAGTTCCAGGATCGCAGGGTTGTTTGGGTCGGCGGATTCACAATCGGCGCTCATCAGGGCATAACCGTCCCATCTTGACCGGGGACCGTCCGGAATATCCCGGCCCGCCGATATTTGCTCAGCCACCACGCGCCCCAGAGCCGAACCGAGTTCGACCTGCTCCCAATCGAGCCTTTTCGCATGGTCGAGCGCTATTTTTCTAGCTTCCAGCAAGTCCATCGATTTCGCTCAGGTCGGAAAGAGTGTTCACGTTCTTGAAACTGAGTGCATCGGGATCCACTTTGCGCCATTCCCCCTCTGTAATTACGCGAACTTTGACTTGTCGATAGATGCCTATGACCTGGCGCTTGTCAGGCTGTTTGAGCAGGCGTGTGATTGCAGGAAGGCACCTCCAATTGTACATGGCCAGAAGGGGTTCATAATAGCCGCTCACTTCTGGAACAACTGCGTCGAATCCCTCTGATGACTCAATAATTAGAGAGGCCAGTTCAGGAACGAGAAAAGGCATATCAGTCGCCTTTACAAAAACCCATTCGACTGGGCTGAAGAGCAGGGCGGTATAGATTCCTCCCAGCGGCCCCTGGTTTGGAATTATGTCCTGCACGAGCATCACTCCAGTGTCCAGATAATGTTCGATGGTGCTTACAACCACCATGACAGGATCGCAAAACTGACGCAACGATTCGATTGCCAGATCAACGAACCGCTTGCCGCTTAGCTGCTGGAAGGCTTTGTTCTTTCCGAACCGTAAGCTCTTTCCTCCGGCCAAAACCGCTCCCGTTATCAATCATCCTCCCCCAACCGGACATGGATCGAAATAATTCGAGGTTTTCCATATCCCCGCAGGCTCGACAGCATGCCTTTTATTGCTCCGACAACGAAATCCTCCACGAAATCATTCATCGGCATTTGTTTACCATCGAGTTGAACGAGAATTTTCCGCTTTTTCTTTCCTTTTAGATACCGGTTTTCAATGAAATCCGCTACCCCGCGCCATTCAGCAAATGAAAATTTTGGGACTTGAGTGTCCACTGCGTCGTCAGAGACAATAGCGATGAGATTATCACCCTGGCCGCAGATCGGCTTCGGCTCCCTGGTGGAGCGGAATATCTCTATTTTCGGAAAACGCTCTCTCTTAAACCCTTCGGTAATCAGGATATCCTCGGTCCAGAAGAAGCGCGCCGCAATTTCTTCCAGACTCATTTCTTCGTCCGTCTGGCGGATCGAGGCGAACTGGTCCTTCGATGAAATAGCTGTTACAACGGCGCCTGCCCGTTTTAATCGCCAGGTATCCTTGCCCTCGCGATCAATCTCGAACCCGTGTGCATCGTGCTTGACGGCTCCAACCCGATACCCTCTTGCGGTCAGCTCCGGGATCAACTTCTCGAGAAATGTCGTCTTACCCGAATCGGAAGCCCCCACTATGGAAACTATCGGCAGCATCGTTCTCCTTTCAGGCTCAAGCCATTGGTTTGCAATCGCACAGCTTTAACCGGCAATCAATCAGGTTGACCCGAAGTGTCGATAATGCGAACGATTTTCATGAACCGTTCGTTCTGTTCCATAATTTCTGAAGCGATTTCTTCAAGGATCTCGCCAGGCTCTTCGCATCCGGCCTCCCTGGCCCTGCTTGCCCAAAGCCTGTATGAACGGGCGTGCTCCTCGTTGTGACTTATCCAGTGCTCCACCATTTTTCGGAGCTTTACGATTCCCGTGACGGCCTCCCCTCCTTCTTCGGGCTGATGTTCGTGTGTATGCTCCTTGCCGTGTCCGTGTTCGTGATGCCTGTCGTTCATAAAGTTTACTCCTCAGGCTTTTTCAAAATAGCACATTTAAGTTTGGCACATGACGGATGGCAAGGAACAGAGAATAGATTTTCATTCCGAACCTCATCCTTCTAACCGGTTTTCCGTCCTTCGTCATCCGACTTCCTTCCTTCCCTCAATTGACCCCGGCATCCGGGTATGATAGCCTTTTTGTCAAAGGAGGAACTAAATGATTCCTTATCCCAAAATAGATCCTATCCTGTTTTCCATCGGTCCGGTCCACGTAAGGTGGTACGGGGTGATGTATGTCCTCGGCTTTATAGCTGCCTATTTTCTGATTCAGAAACAGGAACGGTCAAAGCAAATAGGACTAGTCGGTACGGCGGCCCAGGACCTCGTTTTCTATCTGGCGATAGGAGTGATCGCAGGGGGACGGCTCGGCTACATCCTTTTCTACGAATATAATGACCTGATGGCATATATCAAAAATCCGCTGGAAATCATAGCCACCTGGCACGGAGGGATGTCATTTCACGGCGGATTTATCGGTTGCATTATTGCGGGCTTGATTTTCGCCAGGCGGAAAAAAATGCCTTTTTCTGTCATTGCCGACTCGGCCATTGTAACCTGCCCGATTGGGCTGGGCCTTGGCCGGTTGGGCAACTTCATAAACGGCGAATTGTTCGGCCGGCCCAGCGATGCTCCCTGGACGATGATATTCCCTGCCGGAGGCCCGATCCCGCGCCATCCCACTCAGCTCTACGAATCCCTCGCAGAGGGCCTTCTGCTTTTCATCATAATGTGGACGTTGCGCAAGAAACAGTTCAAAGACGGGATGATGGTTGCTTTTTTTCTCCTTTTTTACGGGGTTTTACGGTTTATAATTGAATTCTTTAAGGAACCTGACCCTCAAATAGGCTTTTTGTTCACTTGCCTTACTATGGGGCAGATCCTATGCATCGCGATGGTCCCGGCCTCCATCGTTTTGATGTTATTTCTGAACCGCAAAGGGGTGAAGGGTCCAGGGTGAATAGTGCAATGGCGAGCAATCAAATAGCGGCTTCCCGGCACGATTCTTCACAGATTGTTCGCGAATGGCGGTCGATTTACGAGCGACGCAGGAAAAGCGCCCGAGAGGCGATCGATGTGGTTCGAAGCGGGTACCGCATCTTCGTTGGTTCCGGATGCAGCGAACCGCAGCACCTGACCCAATGCCTTGAGGAAAAGCTGCCCTTCCGCGCTGATGTGGAGATTCTTCACATCCTGAGTGTCGGAAAGGAGCGGTTCACTGAAGGGGGCTATGACCAGTGCCGCCTGAAGTCGTTTTTTGTAGCTTCAGCAATTCGCGAGGCAGTGGCGGAGGGACGTGCGGACTACACACCGATAAACCTCGTGGACGTTCCGGGTCTTTTTCGCTCGGGCGCCATGGCTGTTGACGTCGCTTTGATCCAGGTATCTCCTCCCGACGAACACGGGTTCTGCTCCTACGGAATCGCGGTGGACATCGTCAAGTCCGCTGCACAGAACGCCGGACGCGTAATCGCTCAGGTCAATCCCCGGATGCCGCGCACCCTGGGGGATTCCTTCATTCACGTGAGCCATATTGATACCTTCGTCGAATACGAGGAGCCGTTGCTTGAAATTGAACTTCCATCCATGAATCAAATCGCGGTGGACATAGGAAAACATGTGGCAGAGCTTGTCGAGGACGGTTCGACTATCCGGGCAGGGGTGGGGAGCGTTTCCGCCGCGGCCTTGTATGCCCTGGAGGGCAAAAAGGACCTTGGAGTCCACACCGACATGCTCACGGACGCCTATCTGCACCTCGTCAAGAAGGGAGCCGTCACTAACGCTCGAAAGACCCTTCATCCGGGAAAAATAATAGCAAGTTTTTGTCTCGGATCGCGTGAGCTTTATGACTTCGTCGATAATAATCCTATGGTGGAACTATATCCTATCGATTATACAAATAATTTCCTTGTGATCTCCGAAAATGACAAGATGGTCACCATTAACTCGTGCCTGGAGGTGGATCTTTCCGGACAGGTCTGCGCGGACTCCCTCGGTTATGAAATATATAGCGGAGTTGGAGGGGCAGTCGACTTTCTGCGGGGCGCCAGAGGGTCTGAAGGAGGCAAGACGATAATGGTGCTCCCATCGACCACCATGGACGCATCGAGATCCAGAATCGTTCCTGCCCTGACCGAGGGCGCGGGGGTGGTCACCACGCGCGGCGGCGTAGAATATGTGGTTACTGAGTACGGGGTTGCCTGTCTTGCGGGGAAGAGCCTGAGAGAAAGAGCGCTGTCGCTTATTTCCATTGCGCATCCCGACTTCAGGGGCGAGCTCATGGAGGCAGCTCACCGGATTCATTACCTGGAAAAAGATGCAAGGCGTCTGGCAACCTCCAGGGCCATCTATCCGCACGACTGGGAATATTCGCAGACGTTCGTTGGGCCGGGTAATGTTTTTTTCCGGCCTGCAAAGGCTACCGATGAACGGTCCGTCAAAGAGTTTTTCTATTCGCTGCCCCGTGAAGAAGCTTACCTTCGGTTTCTCTCTTTTATGAAGGTCTTTCCCCATTATGACGTCAAGTCCATGGTGAATATAGATTATTACAACGATATGTGTGTCCTCGGACTTGCCGCTGAACTTGGCTCGGAGATCGTTTCGCTGGCTTTCTATCACCTGGATGATCAAACGATGGAGGCCGAAGTCGATTTTGCAGTACACCCGGACTATGTGCGTTGTGGCATCGCAACGTCGATGGTCGGACATATCGTTGAAAAGGGCATACAGAGGGGCATCAGGACAATTGTGTCATACATATCCCCTGGGGATGAACATGTATTTGGAGTATTCCGAAAACTCGGCTATGCGGTGGAAAGCACACTGTCGGCGGGTCTTTATCAAATAAAAGTCCGGCTGGACCAGCCTGCAGCATGAAATGAGTTCTAAAAAGCAGCGGAAATGGATCGGCTGGAGCTCCTTGAAAGACAGATCGCCAGACTGAGCGAGAGAATCGATGCCCTGGAGCGTTCCATCGAATTCTTCTCCTCGCAAATCGGACACCCGGTCGAAAAACGCCTTCGGCAGCATGGATTTCCAGTCAAGAACCACGGGGGCCGCGCACAACTTCTCTTTCCGCCGGACATTTCCTGCTCGTCGCTTTTGTATTTCTACCACATGATGAGGCGCTACTCCTTCAGGCTCTTCATGAGAGACCTTATCCAGGTCCCCGAAGGCGACGACCTCGGCCCGCTTACCCGTTTCTGCTCGCCGAAAACTGTTAAATCCTACCTGGGGATCCTGGAGAAGATGGGCATTGTTTCTTTTTTGACGAGCAATGGCTACAGGCTCGAAAGGCAAGTCCCAAGTTTCGGCCCGACGCTCGAATGGTACGTCTGCGAGATTCTCAGGCGAGAGTTTCTCTCACCGGCCCTCTTCAACGTGAAGCTTCAAAATACCAGGTTCGGCGGCGACTATGATGTCATCTCCCTTGTAGCTGGATATCTCGTCTACATCGAGGTCAAGTCCTCACCGCCGCGCGGAGTTGAACACCAGGCTGTCGAGGCGTTTCTGGGAAGGTTCCTCGACCTGAAGCCGGCCATGGCCGTTCTGTTTGTAGATACTGAACTGCGCATGGGCGACAAGCTTGTCCCGCTTCTTGCCGGAGGGCTCGAGAGCGTTGGAAAGACCGGTCCGGATTGGGTGGTCGTGAGGCTGATGAACGAGATTTTCCACGTGCGCCACTCCATTTATGTGATAAACAGCAAGAAAGGCGTTTATAGCAACCTGCGGACCTGCCTTCGTGATTTTATGCTCCGGGGAGGTGAAGAGCGTTCAGCTCTGTGATAGCCGTTTTGCCGAAATGGTCCTCAAGTTTGATCCATATAAAGCCGATCAAGAATTCAAGTCGGGATTTTATTATAATTAGTGGCCGGAAGTCTCGAATTGCGCCCTGAGGCGGCGAACCTGTTGTTGCCGCAAACCTTGACATTAACGGAGAAAGATATACAATTCTAAAGCCTGATCGTCTCGGGATTAATCTATCCATCACTTGACCTAAACACACAAAAGGGGGCGAAACGGGTTCGACGGAGGTAAAGAAGCTTAAGTTGCATGCCGAGGTCCCTGACTGCTCGTTAAACAGTTGGGAAATAAAACAAACGCAGACGATTACGCGTACGCTGTAGCCGCTTAATCGCGGCTGCCGTTTCCATGTCCTGTTCCCGCGGGGACATGGAGGCGTCGACTAAGTGGGATGGCTACCGGCATGATGTTCGCAGTGCCGGTGGTGACATTTAGCGAACTGGCTCTGGCGAAATCCCGCCCGCAGGAGGTCTCCGGGGCAAGATACAAATTGCGGAATAAGCATGTAGAAGCTTAGGCGGAATGCTTTCGGACGCGGGTTCAACTCCCGCCGCCTCCACCAGTTAAGTGTTTGAATGCATTTTGTTATTATTGTGATCTATTATAGAGGCCCGGAGCGGCTTAGCGCGGTCCCCTCGCTTCCCTCCTTTCTGTAGCGATTCTGGGTAATTGATCGGCAATCTCCGATCGTCACAGCAACGATTCGAATTCTTCCGTGGTGAGCCGTGCCTGCTTGAGTATGTGAGAAAGCGTCGAGCGTTTGATAGGGCTGTGTGCCGGGATCGTCAGCTTGAGTATGCTTATGCATACGAATATGGCTTCCTCTCTGCCGGATGACGACCCAGCCATGGCGCTGAAGCGCTTTGACAACTTTTTCGTAGCCCAAACAGGGGAGTTTTGTCATATGGCTATTTCGATGACCTCGGCTCCTGGAACCGAAGAGAGGTCGTCATCAACCGGTTCCAGATAAAGCTCGATGGCTTCCTTAATATTTGCCAGAGCCTCATCTCTCGATTCGCCTTCGCTGATACAACCGGGAAGGCTGGGTACCACGGCGGTGAACCCGCCTTCTTCACTTGGCTCCAGGACTACTCGAACCTTCATATTATTTCACCTCGCATCGTTTCGGGTTCCCGCCTCTGGCAGCATCGTTGTACTAAGTAGACCGTCGGTTCGAACTCAATCCCTATTATACTTATGTCGCACCTGAATGCGAGTGCGTAGTATGGAACGCCGCACCGACATGCCCATGCAGCAACTGCTACATGCTTATTCCAGGAAAAAGGAGAACGAAAATCCCTGGTTCCCCGATGTTTATTGATTCAAACCTGCTGCGGCAGCGCAACGGTTCACCCCCCGCCACCACCACTATTGGGTGGAATTAAGTCAAGAATTTCAATCCTGCGCCTCCAACTTTCTCCGGTCGCCATAGCGAAAGCGGAGGCTTTCCCTTTTTCAACTGTCGAAGTCATTGCCAAAATACTCCAAAATCTTGTCCGCGTCCTTTTGGAGACCTTCCACGTAATTACCATAGACTTCAAAGACCATCATCTTCAAATCATTCCGCATTTCTTTAAACCATATACCTGTCGCAGTTAAAGTGGCCATTCCGGGGTTGAAAAGCACATCTTAAGCGTTTTAAATGCCCAATCGGACCACTCTTTTCCTTGTGCAGCCCCGCTCTAGCGAGGTCCGGCTCCGACCCCAAACGAAAAGCTTGATGAATTTGTTAATGGCGCCCACAACACTCTGGAGATGGCTCCCTCGGAACGAGCGGACTACAAATACGTCGAGGAAACCCTCTGCTCGAACAGGCGCTTCTATACTCCTGGCCATTTCATTCTGGTCGGCCATGGTTAGCACCCCCTTCCGACTTAAAGAAGGACGTAGCAAGCTCTCGGTTATACGAGCTAACCCGTCCACCGGACTGCGAACCCCGATAGGTTTTGAGAATACCAGTAGGATACGACTCAATGGACACGGCGTCAATTATGACATGCCTGATCATGCGACGTCTGATTTGACGCACTCTTGTGGTAGTAGCGGGGATTCCGGCTGTTTGTAGGGTAATGAAAACGTCGGAAGTGGACTGCCCAGCTCTCAGCATCTTGCCAAGACATTAACCCAAGCTGGCCCACCGAGCATAACGCATTATGATTCGGGAATGCGAATCCCTCAAATGACAGTCCTCCGATCGAGAAATAGGAGATGTATCAATTTCTTCAGGAAAGCTAACGCTGTGAGCCAAGACCTTTGGAATGGTGACGAAATCATTCTCAAAGTCCCTGAAGAAGTTTGCAGAGGAAGGTGCTGTGATTTTCAAGAGCACCACGATGCAGGCAGGAGAAGCTTATGTATGTAAAGCAACGGTTGAGGTGGAGGTTACAGTCGGTCCAAGTTTTTGCCCTGTCAGAGGCCTCAATCGCTCAGCTCGAAGATGCTCACAAGTCGTTGTATTTATAGTGTTAGATATCGCTTTTAGGTATGTCGAATCATCATTCTCTACCCATCAAAATACCTATTGACATTACTAATATTAATGACAAAAGATAAAATGCATACAGCATGCTAGCCTGGAAGATGATTTAGACTGCCTGATTTAACCGCCCAACGGCAATTATTCGGCTAGATTCGGCGCTTAAAAGGCTAGAAGTTATGGATAGGATATCTTGAGATGCGCGAACGCATAGAGCACTTTAACTGCCGCCAGATTGCAAAGCTTGCCAAACCGCTTTCTCTGCACATCGACGTTAACACCGGAGCGGATGAGTCTTTAAACGGAAGCACCAAAAGGGCCGCATTATTTCAGGGTATAATCGGCAATTTATGTCGGTACCTGTTTTCGACAGTCATTCTGCTTTGGTTTTTATCCTCGCCGGCCCTGGCGCAAATAGTGCGCCCTCTTATCAGTGGGCCGATTGACGAAACCAAATTGACCGTTCTCAGCGGCAACACACATCCAGCAGCCAATGCCGCCAACGATCGCGGCGTGGTTGCCGACCGGTTTTCGTTAGATCATATGATGCTCCAATTGCGCCGTTCCTCGGAGCAGGAGGCTGAACTCGAAGCGTTCATCGACCAACTTCACGACCGAAATTCGCCAAACTTCCATAAGTGGCTCACTGCTCAGGAATTCGGGAGAAAATACGGCACGGCCGAGGAGGACCTGAACACCATCAGGAGCTGGCTGACATCCCACGGCTTTAAGATCGGCGGAACCTACACGAACCGCATGGTCATCGATTTCTCAGGCACGGCCGGCCAGGTGCGGGAGGCATTCCATACCGAAATCCATCACCTCGAGGTGAACGGCATAAAGCATATTGCAAATATGAGTGATCCGCAAATTCCGGCCGCACTGGCGCCGGCGGTCGCCGGGATCATGTCACTGAACGATTTTCGGCCCAGGACGATGCACCACGCGGTCTCCAACTATACCTCCGGCAATGGCAGTTCCCCGTACCTGGTCGTTCCCGCAGACCTGGCAACAATTTACAATTTCAATCCAATCTTTGCCGCTGGGTACACGGGCCAGGGCCAGACGATTGTGGTAATCGAAGATACAGATGTCTACAGCACAGACGACTGGAACACCTTCCGAACGCAATTCGGTCTTGCGGCAGCCTATCCCGAGGGATCATTCACACAGGTTCACCCGCCCGCCGCCGGTGCAGGTCTTTTCGCTGAGAATTGCACCGACCCGGGCGCTGCAGGCAACGGGCTTGATGCAGAAGCCACCATCGACGCGGAATGGTCAAGCGCGGCGGCGCCGAGCGCAGCGATCGTACTGGCTTCATGCGCCGACATTGAAACAGTTTTTGGCGGATTTATCGCCCTCCAGAACCTCGTCAACGCAAGCGGCACACCGCCGGCCATCGTCAGCATAAGCTACGGCTGGTCCGAGCCCGAAAACGGGGCGGCAATGAACCAGGCGATTAACTCGCTATACCAGCAGGCGGTTTCGGAGGGGGTTTCCGTTTTCGTTGCCTCCGGCAATCAGTTGGCAGACGGCACTGACGGAAACGCAGGGGCAACGTACGCGACGTCCGGAATCAGCGTAAACGCGTTTGCCTCGACCATTTACAATGTAGCCGTCGGCGGGACTGATTTCGGGGACGTCGTTGCCGGGACCGGCAATACCTATTGGAGCCCGACAAACGGGGCGAACTATGGTTCGGCCCTCTCGTATATTCCCGAAATCCCCTGGAATGACTCCTGCGCCGGCACGCTGCTGGCTACCTATTGGGGATTCAGCTCAAGTTACGGTGCAAACGGGTTATGCAACAGCGGACTCGCAGGCTCAGAAAACTGGGTGAATTTAAGTGGAGGCAGCGGCGGTCCCAGCGCCTGTGCAACAGGTGCGCCGTCGCCGCTCACGCCGGGCGTCGTCAGCGGCACCTGTGCGGGATATCCGAAGCCGAGCTGGCAATCCGTTTTAGGCAATCCAAATGACGGAGTTCGCGATCTACCCGACGTATCGCTGTTTTCTTCGAATGGTTTTTGGGGCCATTACTACGTCTATTGTTTCTCAGACACCAGCAATGGCGGGGCTTCCTGCGCCGGCGCCCCCTCTACGTGGGCCGGAGCTGGCGGAACATCTTTTGCCTCTTCGATAATGGCCGGCATCCAGGCGCTGATCAACCAATATACCGCGAGCAGTTGGGGCAATCCGAATCCCAACTTCTATTCTCTCGCCCGTGCCGAATACGGCGCGTCGGGCAGTTCCTCTTGCAGCTCCAACGATGGTAACAGTGCGGGGAGCAACTGCGTTTTCTACGACATAACCATAGGCGATATCGACGCGCCCTGTAACGGCGCCAACAATTGCTACACGCCATCCGGCACCTACGGGGTACTTTCCACGTCCAACTCTTCGTACCAACCGGCTTATGCGGCAACCAACGGCTGGGACTTTGCGAGCGGAATCGGCACGATAAACGTCTACAACCTTGTGACGAATTTCAGCTCGGGTGCCGAAGTAAACGGCTCCTGCGGCACGGCGAGCGGCCAGGCATCTTACACGGCCCCGACATCGAACCTTTGCAGCGCCGGCACGGCGTCTACGGTTACCGGGAACGGCCCCTGGAGCTGGACCTGCCAGGGAGTGAACGGCGGCACGACTGCGAGCTGTTCGGCAACCCTTGAGGTAAACGGCTCCTGCGGCGCGGCGAGCGGCCAGGCATCTTACGCGGCCCCGACATTGAACCTTTGCAGCGCCGGCAAAGCGTCTGCAGTTAACGGGAACGGCCCCTGGAGCTGGACCTGCCAGGGAGTGAACGGCGGCACGACTGCGAGTTGTTCGGCAACCCTTGAGGTAAACGGCTCCTGCGGCACGGCGAGCGGCCAGGCATCTTACGCGACCCCGACATCGAACCTTTGCAGCGCCGGCAAAGCGTCTGCGGTTAACGGGAACGGCCCCTGGAGCTGGACCTGCCAGGGAGTGAACGGCGGCACGACTGCGAGCTGTTCGGCAACCCTTGAGGTAAACGGCTCCTGCGGCACGGCGAGCGGCCAGGCATCTTACA
>Ga0326728_10007086_pt1 | contig 29360 bp, 22 predicted proteins | sample MB3enrmetagenome_FD_207602 | JGI IMG/M metagenome (GOLD analysis project Ga0326728, IMG submission 207602) | Lab enriched peat soil microbial communities from McLean, Ithaca, NY, United States - MB31MN | ecosystem: Environmental > Terrestrial > Soil > Wetlands > Peat | place: USA: New York... | reverse complement strand
GAGGATGCCGATTACGCAGATATTGACGCCCAACTTTTCCTATAAGAATGACCGCAAAGTCAACCTGCCGGCCTCGCTGGCGGGCGTTGCGCGGGGAATTCCCGGCTACTGGCGCGGCCTGCGCGCGTTGAAAGCCCTCGTCCGCGAAAGCCGGCCGGATGTCATCATCAATTTCTTCGAGCCGCTCACAGGCATTTACGCGCTGACCTGCCGGAACCGTCCGCCGGTGGTCGCGGTCGCGCACCAATTCATGTGCGGGCATCCCTCATACGTCCGCGCCCCCGGCAAGCGCCTGCAGCAGCTTGGCATGAAATGGTACATCCGCCTGGTGGGGGCGGCTTCCACGCGCCTGGCGCTTTCACTCTACGAAGCGCCCGATCTGCCGGAAGAAAACCTGTTTGTCGCCCCGCCGATTCTGCGCCGTCAATTATTTGAACTGCAACCCAATCCCGGCGGGAATTTCGTTCTGGTCTATTTGCTCAATCACGGTTACGCCGGACAAATCATTGACTGGCACAAAAAACATCCGCAGACGGTGCTGCATTGTTTCTACGACAAACCGGACGCGCCGCCGGAATTGCGTTGCGACGACACGCTGACCTTTCACCGCCTCGACGGCGAAAAGTTCCTGCGCATGATGGCGGAATGCAAATGCGTCGCCTGCACGGCCGGTTTTGAGTCCCTCGCCGAGGCGGCCTGGCTGGGCAAACCGCTTTTTCTGGTGCCGGTCGAAAATCACATCGAGCAACAGATCAACGCCATTGATGCGACGCGCCTCGGGCTGGGCATTGCCGACACGAGTTTCAATCTCGACCGGCTGGCCGAATTGCCGGACCAGTTGGACAACTCCAGATTTCGCGCCTGGCTGGCCCGCGCCGACTCGCTCCTGCTGCAAACGCTTGACCGCGCCGTTTCCAAAACCCGGGCCGGGCGGCCTGGCTTTATTCATTTGACGGCGGAAGGTTCAAAGGCCATCTGATCTGTCATGTCGCAACCGGCAAAGAACGGGGAGTTGCTCAGATTTCCCGAACAATTCTTGTGGGGAACCGCAACCTCCCCGACCCAAATCGAAGGATACATCAATAACGAGTGGACTGATTTCGTCGCGCGCGACGGCCGCACCTGCCGCATCGCCTGCGACAACTATCACCGATACGCCGAGGACATCCAATGGATGTCCAGGCTCGGGGTGAACTCCTATCGCATGGGCATCGAATGGTCGCGGCTCCAGTCCCAAGCGCGCGCCCCGTTGGATCAGGCGGAGCTGGCCCGCTACTTGGACCAGTTGGACCGGCTGAATGCGGCGGGCATTGTTCCCATGGTCGTGCTTCACCATTTTTCCAATCCGCCCTGGATTAACACCATCGGCGGCTGGACCAATGCCCAAACCGTTCCGGCATTTGTTGACTTTGCAACCCGGCTGGTGGCCGCGCTGCGCGGCCGCGTCCGCCTTTGGAACACGTTCAATGAACCCGACACCTATGCGTGCTGCGGCTATTTGATCGGCGAATTCCCCCCGTTGCAAAAGGGGCGCTTGCATTCGTTTCGCGCGGTCGTCGGCCACATGGCGGAAGCCCACGAGCGGGTTTGCCGCCTCATCCGCGAAGCGGGCAGCAGTCTTGGGAAGGTCGAAGCCGGCTTCTCAAAAAACTGGACCTGATTCCAACCTTACAACAAGTATTCGCCATGGGACGCCTGGATCGCCGCGTTCAGCCACCGGCAGATCAACCGCTTCGTGCTCGAAAGTTTTCTGGGCGGCGGGAGGAACACAGCCTCGACCTTTCTGGGCGTGAACTACTACGGGCGGATTCGTTTCAAGAATCTCAAACCGCTGGTACCGACTTTTGGGTTTTCACACCGGGACCTGGCCCGATTGGGGGTTGAATGCGATGACATGCTGGAACGCCATCCCGCCGGCCTCCAATCCGCCTTGCAGGAACTGCATCGGGAATGCCGCCTGCCGATTTATCTCACCGAACACGGATGCTCCTCGGCCGACGAGGCCTTTCGCGAGCGCGACTTGAGGGACAACCTGGCCGCCCTGCATCGCGCGATCGCCGGCGGCGTGGACGTGCGCGGATTTTACTACTGGTCGCTGCTCGACAACTTCGAGTGGCAGTTTGGGTATTCCAAGAAATTCGGATTGCTCGACGTGGATTTCAGCGACGCCCGGTTGCCGCGCAAGATGAAACCCCTGGCCCACATTTATCGCCGGGTCTGCTTGGAGAACTCAATCGGGCGTTAGAAGCCTAAAATGAAACGTTGAGAATCATCGGACACAGCAGGCAGAGGGGATTCTTTCTGGCGATCGCGGTGACAATGGGGCTTTCAATTTCGGCGTGCCCCCAGCGAATGATTTTGGGCCGAAATGCCCCGGCCAGGCGGCGTTCCAAATCATTGTCATACTTTGGCTCCGGGAGTTTCAAAAGGCCCTCCCGTTCAATCCGGTCAAACAACGCGATTTGGGCCGGCTCGGCCCCGAAACTCATTTGACTTGAAAGAGCGCCCGCAGGGCGGGGCAGGGAATCTGCCACCCCTTCAGCCCTGGAAGGCAGTTCCTGCCATTTGAATTCAGGAGGAGAAAACAAATGTTCCCGGAGCGGCGCGAGCCGTAATTGGCAGGAATTCAGATGCAAGGCAATGGCCGGTGCATTTTGCTCCGGTTCCGCGGGCAATTTCAGCGTCAGGCAGGGAAGCGATCGGGCTGCCGCGGCAGTTGAGTTGGTCTGTCCGAAAGAAACCGGGCAGGGCAAAACCAGAGTCCACGCGACCAGGAAAATCCTGTTCATAATTCGCCTCTCACGCCGTATGCCATGTCCCAACGACCTGTCATAAGGCCGAACTTTCCTCCTGACTGAATGCACTGTCAAGCTTCGCTCCTCCGAGGGGCCATCCACAGTGTAGTGGCGCAAAAGGCCGGCTAAATCATTGCCCTCTGCAACCGTGGTTACTACTCTGGGGCCATGATCGCTCTTGCCGCCGCCCTCGGCCTGATGCTGCAGCCCGATTCCGGCTTCCGCCCGCGCCAGACGGTGGATGCGACGTCGTTGCACAAGAAAGTGTTGTGCGGCTATCAAGGCTGGTTCCGCGCCGGCGGCGATGGCGGCACGGAATGGGATCATTGGAATCGCGATTGGAGCACGCCGCCCAAAACGAACGCGCTGGATATGCTCACGTTCGAGATGTGGCCGGACGTGAGCGAGTACACCCACAAATATGCCGTGCCCGGCTTCACACATCCGGGCGGGGCGCAGGCGTATCTGTACAGCGCACAGGACCAACAGACGGTGGACAAGCATTTCGACTGGATGCAGGAATATGGCATCGACGGCGTCGTGGTGCAGCGTTTCGTGACGCAGACCCCGCCGGACAACGTCCAGGCGTGAAAGACCAATGTGCTTGGTTATGTGCGCGCGGCGGCGAACCGCACGGGGCGGGTTTTCTGCCTGGAGTACGACATGAGCGGCGCCAATACGAAGACGCTTTTCAGCCGGTTGACCAACGATTGGATTTATCTCGTGGACGGTCTCAAGGTCACGCAAGACCCGCGTTACCTCCGCCACAACGGCAAGCCGGTGTTGATGATTTTTGGGTTTTATCCGGAGCGTTTCCCCGACACGGCGCTCCCGAAGCAGATCATCGCGTGGTTCAAGACGAACACGATCTGCGGGGTGACGCTCATCGGGAGCGGTTGGTGGGACTGGCGGGCCGGCGCCACGGGTGAGTGGACGAACATTTACCGGAGCTTTCATGGCTATTGCCCGTGGAACACGGGGAATTATTCGCTCGTGGTCAGCAACGGCGTCACCAACAAATACGCGGCCACCGCTTATTGGCCGGGCGATGTGGCCGCCGCGACGAAGGCGGGGATGTTTTATCTGCCGCAGGTCTATCCGGGTTTCAGTTGGGACAATTTGAAGCGGCTCGCGCCGGGGACCTCCGGGATTCCGCGCCTCGGAGGCGATTTTTTGTGGAAACAATTTTACGACGCGGCGCGGGCCGGCCTGGACATGGCATTCGTGGGGATGTTCGACGAAGTGGACGAGGGCACGGCCATTTTCAAGGTTACGAACTCACCTCCCACCCAGGGGCGCTTCGCCACCTACGAGGGGATGCCGGCGGACTGGTATTTGCGCCTGACCGCCGAGGGGGCAAAGGTGTTCCGGGGGGAACGGGCAAACCAGCGGGCAATGCCAATAGCGCCGTGAAGTCGCGCCGCCGCGTCACGGCTCAATCACTGCTTTTCCCATCACGGCGCGCTGGCGCAAGGCTGCGTAGGCTTCGCCCGTCCCGGACAGCGGATACGCTTTATGGATCACCGGCCTGATTTTGCCGTCCGCCGCCCAGTCAAGAATCGCAATGATGTCTTTGCGGTTGCGCCCGTAACTGCCGACCAGCTTTTGTTCCTTTACAAAAAACGGCCAGAGCTTCAGCGGCGTCTCCCGGCCGCCCGTCGCGCCGCACGTCACAATGGTCCCGCTCCGCGCCAGGCAGGTGAAACATTGCCGCAGCACTTCGCCCCCCACATGCTCCACCACCAAATCCACGCCGCGCCTTTGTGTTATCTTGCGCACCTCCGCCGGCCAATCCGCCTGGCTCGTGTCCACCGCATAATCCGCCCCAAGACCCGCCGCAAAACGCCGCTTCGCCTCCGTCGAACCGGTGCTGATGACGCGCGCGCCCAATTGTTTGGCAATTTGAATCGCCGCCGAGCCGACGCCGCTCGTCGCCCCGATCGCCAGCACCCAGTCCCCCGGTCGAACCTGTGCGCGGCAAGTCAGCATATGCATGGCCGTACTGCCCGCCAGCGTCAGCGCGGCGGCCGTGGCAAACTCAACCTTCCCCGGCAATCGGACCAGCGCCGACGCCGGTACGGCCACGCGCTCCGCAAAGCCGCCGTCGCGTTGAACGCCCAGCAATTCGCCATTCAAACAGAGCGACTCTTCCCCCCGCGCGCAAAATTCGCAATGACCGCAAAAAAGATTGGATTGGACCGCGACCCGCTCCCCTTTGCGCCAATTGGCAACGTTCCTGCCCAGCGCCAGGATCTCGCCGGCAATTTCGCAACCGGGGATGCGCGGCAAGTGGAGCGGGATCGGCAAATTACCCTCTTCAAACCAGAGATCGAGCCGGTTCAGCCCGCAGGCCCGGACGCGCACGACCGCGTCATCCGGACCGGGAACGGGATCCGGCACATCGCCGTATCGCAATTGCCCCGGGGCGCCATGAGCGACAAGTTGAACCGCATTCATCCGCCAATTATATCCACCCCGCCCATTTCACCAGCCCCGATTTCCGTTTCCAACTCCTAATCCTAATTTTAAGATTACGATTAGAAGTTGGGATTGGGCAGGGATGCCATCACGCGCGCCATCTCCAGCGCGGTTTGCGCGGCTTCCGCGCCGCGATTGTGTTCTTTGTCAAGACAACGGACTATGGCCTGCGCCTCGTTCTCCAGCAGCAATACTTCGTGGATGACCGGAATGGCGCTCTGGATTTGCAGTTGGGCAAGGGACAGGCTGACGGCGTCGGCTATTTGTTGGGCGTGGCCGGTTTGACCGCGCAAGATCACGCCCAGGCAGATGATGGCGGACCAGGCGGGGGTTGACCGGGCCAGCCGCGCCGCCACGGCCGGCATCTCAAAGGCGCCCGGCACTCGTATGACGCGAACCGGTTTTGCGCCGGCCTTCTTCAATTGCCGCCGCGCCGCCTTGACCATCGCATCGACGTAGCGGGCGTTGTAGCGCGAGGCAATGATGGCAAAGCAGCCGCGGGAGGCGCGGATTCTTGATTTCCTGGCGGGGGTGAGCATCGGGTTCCTGTTGTTAACGGGCGCTCGGCATTCTCAGAGCCAGTGGCCCAGTTTTTCGCGTTTGGTGCGGAGATATTTTTCGTTGTGCGGATTGGCGCGGATTTTGATGGGGAGCTGTTTGACGATCTCCAGCCCGTAGCCTTCGAGGCCGACCACTTTGCGGGGGTTGTTGGTCAGGAGGCAAATGGTTTTCAAACCCAAATCCACCAGGATTTGAGCGCCCAAACCGTACTCGCGCAGGTCCATGCCGTAGCCCAGCTTGAGGTTGGCTTCGACGGTGTCGTAGCCGCGTTCCTGCAGTTTGTAAGCCTTGATTTTGGAGGCCAGTCCGATGCCCCGCCCTTCCTGTCTCATATAAACAATAACTCCCTGCCCCGCCGCCCCGATCAGGCGCATGGCCTGGTGCAATTGCGGACCGCAATCACAGCGGCGCGAACCAAAAACATCGCCGGTCAGGCATTCGCTGTGGACGCGAACCAGAACGTTCTTTTTCCCTTCCACCTGGCCCTTGACCAGGGCGAGGTGGTGCTGGCCGTCGGTGTGGGAACGGTAGAGATGCAGATTAAAATCGCCGTAAGCGGTGGGGAGCTTGACGACCTCGATGCGCTCGACCAGTTTTTCGCGCGTGCGCCGGTAATAAATCAACTCTTCGATGGTGCAGATTTTCAGCTTGTGGCGGCGGGCAAAGCGTTGCAACTCGGCCAATCGCGCCATCGAACCGTCCTGGCTCATGATCTCGCAGATGACGCCCATGGGGCGGCGGCCGGCGAGCTTGACCAAATCGACCGCGGCCTCGGTGTGCCCGGCCCGTTGCAGAACGCCGCCCGGCTTGGCGCGCAAGGGAAAGACGTGCCCCGGTTGCACCAAGTCTTCGGGAACCGTGGTCGGGCCGGCCAGGGTCTTGATGGTCAGCGCGCGGTCGGCGGCGCTGATGCCGGTGGCGATGCCCCGGGCGGCATCGACGCTGACCTGAAAATCGGTGCGAAAATTTTCCGAGTTCTGCACGACCATTTGTTCGATGCCCAGTTGTTTGAGGCGCTCGAAAGTGGTGGGAACACAAATCAGACCGCGGCCTTCCCTGGCCATGAAATTGATGGCGGCGGGAGTCACGCACTCGGCGGCCATGACCAAATCGCCCTCATTTTCCCGATCGGCATCATCCACGACAATGACCATCCTGCCCTTGCGGAGATCGGCTGCGACCGATTCAACCGAGTCGAATTTGCGTTTCATGGATGACTGTTACTGTTGCTCTTAATCTTAATCCCAATCCTGATCTCTGAGGATTGAGAGGATTATGATTAAGAGCAAGATTAAGATTAGGATTCAGAATCAACTGCGGCAACGGATGCAGCCTTTAAAAAAGGACACCAGCGCGCCGTTGGCACAAAAGCCGGCGGGTCTTACGTCGTCCTGTGTTTCTTGTGCTTTTTGTGTGTTTTCTTGTGTTTGGTGAGGGTTATTCCGGGTTTGGAAATATCGCCCGCCTGGGCGGGAGTGCCGGCCAAAGCCCAGGAAACCATCCCGAGCAGCGCGAATGAAAGCAGCTTTTTCATTGTATTCAATATCAATCCGTTACGACGGTTGTCTGGAGAGATTATAACACAGTGGCAGAGGAGGGTGTCCAGCCTTTTTTTCGCGAAAGCGTTTTCCAACCTGCCCGGGAGCTAATTGTTTTCGGCCATTGTCTGGGCGGTTACCTCGGAGAGATGCTCTTTTTCGCGCAATCCCATGTAAACCACGCCGCCGATCAGGCTCCAAAAAATTCCCTGCGCCGAGGCGAGCAGGGAAAGCGACAGGGCGGCGGTCCTGGGAACGGCAATGACCGCCAGCATGAGCACAAAGAGATTCTCACGCACCCCCAGCCCGTTTGGGGTGATGGGCAGCGCGGAAATGCAGAGAATAATCGGCACAATCACGAGCAAAGCCGTGAAGGAAATGCTCAGGTCCAGCCCGCCGCCCAGTACCGAGATTTGCAGCACCCATATGATGTTCAAGACCAGCGAGAGCGCGACTGTCTTGACCAGAAACACTTTCCTTTTTCCAAACTGCCGGCACGAATCCAGGGATCGTTCCAGCAACTGGCCCTTGGGCAGCCGGCGCAAGTAATGGCGCGCCCGCGGGAATGGCTTCGAGACTCCTCCCCAAAAGGCCAGGCTCAGGACGATGCTCACCGCCGCCAGCATGGCCAGGATGAACAGAGCCGGCACGGCCAATTCACGATGTTGCCTGAGCATGGGCAAGTTGGGCAGCATCATCATGCCGGCGAAGAGCAGCATGGCCCACAAGCCGACCAGCCGGTCCACGAACACGGTCGTCACCGCCTCCGTTTTCCGGTGATGCGTCTCGCGCGCCGCATAGTAGGCTTTGATCAAGTCCCCGCCCGTTGAACCGAGCAGGAACGAGTTGAAAAACTGCGCCACCAGGGAGATGCGCGTCGCGCGCCCCAGGGACAATTCAAGCCCCTGGGCTTCCAACACCAGGCGCCAGCGCACGACGCCCAACCACAATGCCAGGCCCAGCAAAAGCATGGAAAGCACCAAAGCGCCAGGGTGAACCAGATACAATGTGTGCCACAAGTCCTGAGGCCCCTTGCTCCACGCCAGATGCCATTGTTGCCCCCGGGACATCAGCTCCCAGCGCCATCCTTCCCGCTGCGCCCACAGCCGGCCTTCATTAAGAAATATGGAATGAAAAATCCACAGCAACAGCAGCAGGCACACCGCCACCCGCCACCCCGCGCTCCACCATGCCTTGAGACTTTTCATGGCGCACCCCAAACCTGATGAATATGCGCCACGCCTTTCACCACCTCGTCCAAGGACAGGCTCGGGCTGAGTTCAAAGACTTTGATGTGCCCGGGCTTCACCATCGGTTTCAGCGCGGCAAAATCGACCGTTCCGCCGCCCGGGGCGCGATGGTCGTGTCCCGGAAATGCCACGTCATGCACATGAAAACCCAGCAACCGGGGCGCCAGGCATTCCAGGTGCAAGCGATGGTTGATGAACCCGAGATTTTCCTTGATCTGCGCGTGACCGCAATCATGCCAGTAGCCAATGCCGGGACGGTCGAACTGGCGCAGCAGCGATTCAATGTCCGAATCCAGCGGAAGTTCTTCCAGGGCCTGGCGGTTCTCGATGCCCAACGCGACGCCGCGCTCCTCGGCCCGGCTGGCCAGCCGCTCCAGCATTGCACCGGCCAACTGCGCGTGGCGCTCTTTTTTCTTCTCCGTTTTTTTCAGGACCTTTTCGCACAGGGCGGAATACTTTGAAGTCTGCTTCTTCCCCTGCCCGGCCATCTCCAGGAGTTTGCCGGTGTAATCCTGCATGTCGATGCAGCCCAGGTGCAGGATGACCACGCCGGCCTTGAGCCGGGCCGCCGTTTCGATCGTCTTGACGGAATGTTTATAAGCATTTTCCCGCTCGCGCGAGTCCAGCGACGAAAAGAGATACAGATTCGGCGCGGCATGATTGACACCCATCGGCAGCGGGCAAAAATTGTGCAGCGACGAAATCTTGATCTCCCCGGCGTCCACCGCCTCGACGATGCCCGGCAGGAGACTGACGCGGATGCCGTGGCTCAATTCCGCCCACTCGAAGCCGAGGGAGCGGATTTCGCGCAGCATGGCCCGACCGTCGGTGTGGCGGGGGGAGTTCCAGCATGTGGAGAATGAGTACATGGCGGCTAAAAAAAATGCCGGGCGCAGTCTTCGACCACACTCGGCGGCGAAAAATCACAAGGCTTCACATCACAGATCGGCGTAGCGGGCGCTCAACATGGCGGAAAAGCGGGCCGCTTTCATTTTGCGGCGCTTGCGCTCGCTGGGTTTCTCAAAATGCCGGTGGTTGCGCACTTCCTTCAGCGTCCCTTCGCGATCGATCTTTTTCTTCAATCGCCGCAGGGCCTTGTCAACCGGCTCGCCTTTTTTCAATCTAATTTCTGTCAAACATTCTCACTTCCTCTCTCGAGTTTACGGTGAATCCTCATGAAGCACCGTCTTAAGATGAGCCGTTAGAATGCAATCCCCCGGCCCTGCTGTCAACTGCCAAAAAAATCAATGCCCGCGCGCCAGTCCGATTTTGCGCCGCCCCCATTTTTTGACCGCTCTTCTTAATTGTCTCAAGAGGACATTGCAAATTGTAATGCAGGGTGCCCCGAAATTTTTCGGGGTTGGGGAAAACCGTGAATTTTTTGGCATTTTATCCGTTAAATGTTCACAACCTATTGTCAGCAAAGCACTTAGAGCAAAGGCTGAAGGCGGATGGCTGAAGGCTAAAGTTGAAACGTGTCAGTGTGCAGGATTATTGGCGAAAATGGGTTTTGGCTGGGTGTTTTGTTCCGGCCATGATCTTGCCCGACATGCGCCGGGTGGCGATTCGCGCATTTGAAATCTGAAATTTCAGATTTGAAATTCGTTTACATTCGGCCGCCAACGGGCCATTTTATGCGCTTTTATGACGGATACGGATCTGGCTTTTTGGGGCATGATTGTAGTGCCGCTTGGCGTGGCAATTTGTTTCGGCCCGGCGCTCTTGGTTTGGCTGCGCGATGAACTTCGCGCCCGCGCCGCCGAAAAGCAAAACCAAGACAGCCAATGCTGATGCGCCTTACCGAGGAGGAGGCGGGGAGTTTGTTGAATCGTCGAGCAGTGACTGAAGAGCAGGCGGCAGCGGCGGCCCCGCTCCACTATCCAACGGGTTCGGAATGAGGAGCTCTGACGCCGACGCCTGCCCTTCCGGCGTCTGCGGGAATGAGAATGGCTGCGCGAATGAGAATGGCTGCCCTGAACCGTTTAGAATGATGGATCCCGCGTTGGTCTTGGTCACAAAGTATCCCCCGGCATTGGTCGTGTCTTGCAGCATGGCCCCGTAACCTTTGGTGGTCGCTCTCCCATCGCCGTTGCCAAAGGTGACCTGCAAAAGGCCCGTTTTTAAATTGATTGTTCCAGTCAAGGAGTTGGTGGGGGTGTCGGTCGCATTGACCAAATTGTCAGGCTCGTCGATTGCGACCGTGTAATCCAGGTCCAGGTTGGCGTTGGAAATGGCCAGCGTGTTGTTCGACGACAGCGTTATGACGCCGGGATTGGTCCAGGTCGAGCCTGTGGTTGCCAGCAGGTTGGTGAATCCGTCGGGGAACAGAAGGGTCGGATGCGCCGGCGTTCCCTTGATCCACATCAAATCGTACGGCGCGTTGGTGTTGTCAAGGTTGGTGAGATTGAGCCAGCCGAACAAGAAGCCGGTCTTGGAATACAGGCTGACATAAACGGGGACATTGTTGGATGGCGATGCCGGGACGGATTGACTGAAGGTTGTGCCATCAGCCAGGCCGCCGCCAAGGGTGACCGTTCCCCCGTGATCAACAAGCGACGCATAGCCATAGCCGGTTGGAATCGCCATGTTGGTCGGCGCGCTGGCCGGCGGCGCCATGAGGAGGGTGTAATTGGTTGTGCCAAGCGTGACGGCGGCCAGGCCGGCCCACAGGTAAGCATTGGTCGGCCACGCGGCGTTGCTGACGGTGCCGGTGATGATGCCGGCGCCATTTGTGTCCAGGTCCATGTCAATAATCAGGGGTCCGCCAAGAGCCGCGGAACGGGCCACGGAGTGGTTGGTGACGTGGCCGAAGGCGTCGAAGGACCCGCTGAGGCTGTAGCTGCCGCCGGCAAGGAGGAGCTTGCCGCTAAAGGCGCCTTGTTTGCCGACGACCAGGTTGTCGAGCATCCCGGCGCTTTCGAACGCGACTTCGTTCGTGTAGATCGAGTTCGTCGTGACAACCTCGTTCGTCGAGCCATTGGTTCCCACAACCGGGTTTGTGACAAGTTCGTTGGTGACAAATTCGGGCAACACATAGAAGAGGCCGTTAAAGGCGCCGTGAAGGCCCGGTCCCAGGAAAATATTGCTGACAAAGAGGGCCTGGATGGCCGTGTTGGATTCCATGATGAATTTGAGCGTGTTGCCGTTGGTGACGGTGACGGCCACATTGGTCCCCGAGATGTTGGTGATGGTCCAACGGCCCAGCAGCGAGTCGGGATCCGGCGCGGCCACGATGGAATAGCCTTCCCCGATGTTCAATGACGCGCCATTGGACGGGGCGGTGTCGCTTTTGATGAAGGCGCGGCCGGACAGCGCGCCGCCGCCGCCATTGCTCAGGATGGTCAAGCTCAAGTTGGTCGGAACCTGGTAAAAAAAGCGCCGGGAGAGAACGGCTGAAACGTTGCTGGAAAAATCCACGCTTTGCACCGCCAGAATATTCGTGCCCGGCCACGGCGGGTTGGTGATGGACCAGAGCTTTGTTATGCTGGGAGCATTGAGGTTGGTGCTGCCGTTGGTGGTCAGTGTGGCATAGCCAAACTGGACGTTCGTAGCCGGGTTCAGGCCGGCATTGAAATTGGTAAACCAATACATGACATTGGTGACTTGCGCATTGTCCGTGGCGGTTCCCCCGATGGCCAGGGTATTGGGAGTATTGGTCCGGGAATTGGCCAGAGGAGACGTCATCGTGATTGTGGGACGCTTGGTGTCAGGCACAATGGTTAGACGAGCCACTTTGCTCGTTACGGCGCCATAGTCAACGGAATTAAAGCCGTTGGAGACGATCACTGAATAACTGCCGGCGTCCACGTCTGTGGCCGGGTTGATCGTCAGGACGTTGCCGTTGGTGCCGGAGTACTCGCTGCGGCCGGGCAAATTGGTTCCATCCAACAACCATTGATAAAAGTAACCTTGCGGGTAAACCCCGACATTCACAGTGAAGGTGACGATGGATCCCACCGGCCGGTTGAGCTGGCTGGCGGGCTGCTTCTGGATGGAGGGCGCATTGGTCAGGACCAACAGCATCGGCGGCGCGCTGGTGACAGCCCCTTCCAACAGAGTGGGGCTGATGATGACGGTATATTGTCCTTCATCGGCAGGGGAGACTTTCCTGATTGTCAGGATATTGCCGGTTGTGCCGGAATAATTGGCGTTGTCGGAGATGTTGGTGCCATCGAGCCGCCATTGGTAGCCGAAAGGCGCGGCGCTGGTGGCAACCACCGTGAAGTTAGTAGTGTCCCCGGCGCCGGTTAGATTGGTGCCGGGACCGATGCTGGTGATCGCTGGCAGCACAGCGTTGCTCAAGATGGTAATGGCGTTGTATTCGAAGGCCCCCGCGCTGGTCGGCGTGCCGCGGTCCCGGAGGACCTCGTCCGTGGCCGGGAAAGTGGACCCTGGAACGCCCGGCACGAAGCCCGCGGCGGGGCTGCTGCCGGCAATCTGCAGCGTCAACATCGGCTGCGAACCCAATGTACCCCCGATTGTGGCCCCGCCAACGGCAGTCAGCCCGGAATTCAGCTCAGGATTGGTGTCAAGCTGCGTCGTCGCAAGAGTGGCGCTCCTGGCGGGGGTGGCGTCGGAACTGATGTTGTAGCCGGCATCGGTCACGCCGACCGCGTTTGGGTAATTGGTGCCGCCGTTGACGTACGACAAAATGCTGGCGCTGAGATCGAAAACCCCCGCCGACCCGCAAATCAGATAGCCCGATGCGGCGCCGGTTGCACCGGGGGTTCCCCCGGCGCCGTTCGCACCGCCAGGCCCACCATACAAAAGATTGGTTGCCAGGGTGCAAAAGCCCATCTGTGTCAGCGTGGCGCCGCTCCATACTGCGCCGCCCTGGACCTGGCCGCCATCGCCCCCGGCATAAGCGCCCAGCGTGTTGCTGCCGCCGGCGCCGCCGTAACAGAAATTAGTGAAGAAAATGGTGTTTTCGATGCAGGCATTGGCCACCCCGTTTGCAATAAACAGGCCGCCGCCCAAGACCGAACCGCCGGGGCTGCCATCGGCGCCGACGCCGCCGGAATCCACTTCAGCCGGCCCCGTGCCGCCGCCCACCGCATAATTGGCGACGAAAAGACAATTGGTCATATGGAGCGGACCTGCGGCAAAAGCCGCGCCGCCCGCGCATAATCCGCCGAGACCCGGCGCGCCGCCAGCCCCTGACGGCCCCTCATCGCTGTTGGTGGCATAACTGCCTCCCGCCCCGCCAGAGCCGGCGAAGCATTCATTGCCGGCGAATTCGGTCATGTAAATGACATTATTGCTGCCTGAGGTGTAGAGCGCGCCGCCATAAGCGTTGCCGCCAGAGCCGGCGTTTCCGCCGTTGCCGGCCGCGCCCCCGCCGCTTCCGCCATTGCCCCCGTTGCCGGCTTCAACGAAGTTGTTGTTCAGAATCGAATACGAAATAATCACCGGGCCGGTGCTGTAAATGGCCCCGCCCGCCGCCAGACCGCCGTCGCCGCCATTGGTGCCGTCGCTGTTGAGGAGAATCGGTCCGCTGCCGCCCACGGCGCCGTTGGTGTTTGTCGCGTAATTGCCCGTGAGCAGGCAATTGCTGAGGATGAGCATTCCATCATTATAAATGGCCCCGCCGTTGGTGCTGCCGCCGTTGGTGAGCAGGAGGTTGTTGAGCGTCAGCGACGCGTTGGAATGGACATAAAAGAAGCGCGTCCCGCCATTGGTGCCATTGCCCTGAAAGATGACGGAGTTGGTGCCGGCATTGATCGTGACATTGTTCGTGATCTGGATGGTGGGCGCCAGCGTCGTCGTCAGGTAGATGGTAAGGGGCGTCTGAAAGTTGGTGACGTTGGTGACGCCGGCGTTGAGTGCGCTGACCAGGTCGTAATAATCGGTGATGGCATTGCTCTGCGCCGAACCCTGCCGCGCCAGACCAAAGACCAAAACCGACAACAACGCCACAACCCTCCGGCGCGAAGGGAATTCTTTCAAGCACATCTCCATACGATTATTAATAGCAGACTCGAAGCGTTGGAGAAACAACAATTCCTTGAAGAATGGCGGTCCCCTGCAAAGAATGCTTCAAAATGCCTTGTCCTTCAGGCCGGCATTGCTTTTTCAGCCGCATTTTTGCAAAGTGAAGACCGGAAGGGGATGGGTTTGCACAATGTCCAAATTCATCCTCCCGGCTCTATGAAAATACTGAAGCTCAGGCCTCGTTGGCGGCGCAAGGTTTTTGCCGCCGGCGCAATGGCCCCGGCCCTCCTGGCCGCGGCTACGGCGGCGATGGCCCAAACGGACATCCGCCGCGACGCCGTCGTGCAAGCCGTCGAGAAGGTCATGCCCTGTGTCGTCAACATCGCCACGGAAAGCGTGGTTGAGTCGCTCGACCCGTTCGAGGAGTTGATACGCAAATTCTACGGCTCCCGGCACAGCGCCCTGGGTTCCGGCGTCATTATTTCCGACGACGGCTATCTGTTGACGAACTTCCACGTGGTCAACCGTGCCACGCGCATCCAGGTCAAACTTTCCGATGCCGCCGGCGGCGGGGTTTATGACGTGCAGCACGTGTATGTCGTCAACCCCAAACAGGATGTGGCTTTGCTTAAAATTTTTCCGCAAAAAAGCGGGCAAAAGTTCAAGGCGGTGCGATTTGCCAAAAACGATGATTTGCTCCTGGGCGAAACCGTGCTGGCGCTGGGCAATCCGTTCGGATTGGGCGAATCGGTCAGCCGCGGCATCCTCAGTTCCAAGAGCCGCGCCCCGGCGCGGGAGAATCAAGGGCTGAGCATGGAAAACTGGCTGCAAACCGACGCCTTGATCAATCCGGGCAACAGCGGCGGCCCGCTCATCAACCTGCGCGGGGAGTTGATTGGCATCAACGTCGCCATTTTGGAAGGGGCGCAGGGCATTGGCTTTGCCATACCGATCAAGGAGGTGCGGGAGGCCCTGGGCGAGATGTTCAATCCCGAAACCGCGTCGCGCTGGTTTGGGGCGCGGGTGGGCGTGGATTGGCCGCTGGTGGTGGAGTCGGTGGAAAGCGGCAGCCCGGCCGGCCAGGCGGGGCTGGAAACCGGGGACACCATCTTGCGAATCAACGGCCAAGCGCCGGGCGGTTTCATGGAGTTCAACCGGCTGCTGCGCGAGGAGCCGAAACTGAATTTCGTCTTGACGGTGGAACGCGGGGGCGAACGGCGCGACCTCAACGTGCCTCTGGTTCCCTTTGCGGACTTATTCCGCCAGCGGCTGGGCGCCGACCTGCGGAACCTCACGCCCGAATTGGTGGATCAACTGGGACTGGGGCGCCTGGGCGGAACGGAATCCGGCCTGTTCGTCGCGCGGGTCGAGAAGGGCAGTCCGGCGGACGAGGCCTCGCTGTCGAAATACTGCGTCATCAACGGAATAGGAGATCGCAGGGTGAGAAACGACCTGGAGCTGTTCAGGGCTATTTCGCAAGTGGGGAGGGGCAAAACGGCTGACCTGTCCTTCCTGGTTCCGCGAACGCGCGGGGAGCTGATTTTAGGCTATCAAGAGGAGACGGCGACGGTTAAACTGCGGTAAGCGGGCCGGGGTGTCCGGTCTTGCTCCGTGTCAATGCCCATGATGATCGAGGTTTCAAACCTGACCAAACGCTACGCGGGAAACACCGCGGTCGAGGACGTGTCTTTTACGGTGGCGCGCGGGGAAATAGCCGGGCTGCTCGGCCCCAACGGCGCGGGCAAGACCACCACCATGCGCATTCTTGCCTGCTTCACCCCCGCCACCTCGGGCCACGCGCGCGTGGCCGGATTGGATGTATTTGCGGACGCGGACGAGGTGCGGCGGCGGATCGGCTACATGCCGGAGAACAATCCGCTCCACCCGGACATGCGGGTGCGGGAGTACTTGAAGTTTCGCGCGCGGCTCAAGGGCCTGGGCCGCAGCCGGACGCGGGAGAGGGTCAATGCGGTCATTGCACAGTGCGGGCTGGCTGAAGTCAACAAAAGAATCATCGGCCAGCTTTCCAAAGGCTACCGCCAGCGGGTCGGGCTGGCCGACGCGCTGGTGCATGACCCCGAATTGATCATTCTGGACGAGCCGACCATCGGCCTGGACCCCAACCAGATCCGGTCGGTCCGCCATCTCATCAAACAATTGGGGCGCCGCCACACGGTCTTGATTTCCAGCCACATCCTGCCTGAGGTGGAAATGACCTGCAACCGCGTGCTCATCTTGCGGGAGGGCAGGATTTTGGCGGCGGATACGCCGGAGAACTTGCAGAAGAGCATGGGCAAGAACGGCCAGATCATCGCCGAAATCGCCGCGCCACTGGAAGAATTGAAAACCTGCTGGGCGCAGATGCCGGAAATCGCCCACTACAACATCGCCGCGGCGGAGGGCGAATATCACCGTTGCGCCCTGACGGCCGTCGGCGGCCAGGACCTGCGCCCGCTGATTTTTGCGCTGGTCAGGGAACGGGGCTGGAAGTTGCGCGAACTGTCCCTGGCGCGCCATTCGCTGGAAGACATTTACATCCGGCTGACGCGGCCGGAAAGCGAGGAGGAAAAACTTTGACGCAGGTTTACCGGACGCTGACGCGGCGCGAGTTGGGCACCTTCTTTTACTCGTGGATCGGGTACATCGTCGTGGCCGGGGCGGTCTTTCTGATGGGCCTGTGCTTTTACACGCTGCTGGACAAATTGCAGGGCGAGGCGATTCCCATGCCGATCACGGAATTTTTCTTCAACTTCTTTTTCTGGCTGATCCTGCTTTTTGCGGCCCCGGTCCTCACGATGAGATTGTTCGCCCTGGAGAAGTATTCCGGGACGTTTGAAACGCTCATGACGGCCCCGGTGGGGGACATGGCGGTGGTGCTGGCCAAGTTCACCGCCGCGCTGATATTCTTCATGATCATGTGGCTGCCGTTGCTGGGGTGCGTGTTTATTCTCCGTTATTTCACGCGCGGCTCCAATCTGGTGGAAGCGGGCACGCTGTGCAGCGCCTTTTTGGGCATTTTCCTGCTCGGCGCCCTTTACATGGCCATCGGTTGTTTTGCCTCGGCCCTGACCCGCAACCAGATCGTTGCCGCGATGATCAGCTTTGCCATCGGCGCCGCTTTTTTCCTGTTGAGCTTTCTGGCCGACCAGTTCGCGCTGCAACGGACGTGGGTGACGCGGGTCCTGGACTGCATTTGCGTCTGGCGGCAAATGCAGGAATTCGCCCGCGGGGTGGTGGACACCCGCCATATTGTCTTCTACGTGAGCGCCACTGTTTTCTTTTTGTTTTTGACGTGCCGCGTGGTCGAAAGCCGCCGCTGGAAATAACATGTCCGCGCCTGACAGCCCAAAACAGAGCTTTTCCAACGGCCGCCGCTGGCTCAACTGGCTGAACACCCTCCTGGCCGTCGCCGCGGTCCTGGCCCTGGTCGTCATGGCCAACTATCTGGCGGGCGGTCATTTCAAGAGATTTCAATTGGACCGCGATTCGGCCTTCAAACTTTCGGAACAGACGCTTCGTGTCCTGGACAGTCTGACCAACGATGTCGATGTCACACTTTTTTTTGAGCCGCACGGGGCGAACGAGGAGATTTACGGGCTGGCTTCCGGTTTGCTGGCCGAATATCAACAGGCCTGCCCGCGCCATCTCCACGTCAAGACCCTGGACTATGACCGCGACATCGGAGAGGCCAAGGAGTTTTTGGCCCGGCACAGCCTGAGCGGACTGAAGGAGAAGGATTTTGTGCTCCTGGAGAGCGGGGGACACACGCGGCTGGTTTATGGCAAGGATTTGGCGGATTACGATTTCAGCGATCTGATTGCGGGCCGCAGCAAGTACGTCCGCCGGAGCGCCTTTCTCGGCGAACTTTACTTCACGGAAGGTATTTATGACGTCAGCAATCCCCGGCTGCTGAAGGCTTGTTTTCTCCAGGGCCACGGCGAAAACGACCCCGAAGACAACAAAGACAAGGCCGGCTATTCCAAGCTGGCCGCCATCCTCAAGGACGAAGTCGATTGCGACTGGCAAAAGCTTTCCTTGCAAGGCGCCAATGTCATTCCGGCGGATTGTCAGTTGCTGATCGTCGCGGCCAGCGCGCGCGAGGGGAAAATGACGCCCGATGAACTGGCCAAAATCGCGGCGTATTTGAAACAGGGCGGACGGATGCTGGCGTTGCTGACCGTGCGTTCCGGATTGGAGTCTGTCCTGGCCAATTGGGGAGTGGGCGTGGCCGACAGCCGTGTCGTGGACATGGACAAGAATTTCAACCAGGGTGAAGGAACGTTCCTGACCGCGAAATTAATTCCTCATGCCATCACGGCTCCTTTGGCCAGTGAAAAAATGCCCCTGCTCATGGTTTTCCCCCGTCCGGCCTATGAATTGGAAAACCGGTCCAAGATGCCCGGCGCGCCGGAAGTCACCATCCTGGCGGCGACCAGTTCCCAAGGGATGAATGAAGCCCGGCAGGCCGGCGTTTACCCGCTGCTCGTTGCGGTCGAGCAAGGGGGCATCCAGGGCGTCAATTCGCCCGGCGGCCGCGGCACGCGCATCGTGGTGGCGGGCGACTCGGATTTTTTGGACGACCAAGCCATTGACTTTGTGGGCAATCATGTTTTTGCGCAACTGGCCCTGAACTGGCTGTTGCAGCGCCCGCAAATCATGCTCAGCGGCCTGGGGCCGCGGCCCATCAAGGAGTACAAGCTCTACATGACCCATGCGCAGAGGCGGGAGATCGGCTGGCTTTTCCTGGCCGGCTTGCCGGGCGGCGTTCTTTTTTTGGGCGGATTGGTTTGGTTGCGGCGGCGGAGTTGATCTTGTGAGCCGATTTGTTTTGCACCCGTGCCGCGGCGAAAGGAGGCTTCCATGAATTGGAAGTCCACCGGGATTTTGCTGGCCGCGGCCGCGGTTGTGTTCGCCTTCATTTGGCTGGTCGATCTGCCCCTCCGCCGGGAACGCCTTCGCCAGGCCAGCCGGGTCATCCTGCCGGCTTTTAATCCCGCGTCTGTCAACAGCGTCGAAATCAAGCCGCGCGGGGCAGCCGAAATTCACGCCCGGCGCACGGACCCGACCAATGAACTGTGGCAGATGACCCAGCCCATCACCTATCCCGCGCAGGGCGCGCCGATCCTGGCCCTGCTCGACGCGCTGGCCGGATTGCAGTGGCAGGAGCGCATTTCCACGGAGGAGTTGAAGGACCAGCCGGATGCGCAGGAAAAATTCGGGTTCACCCAGCCGCAATGTGAAGTCTCCCTGCATGGTTCCGGCGCGCCGCACCCGATTCTCATCGGCCAGTCCTCGGCTTTGGGCGACCAGGTTTTCCTGGAGGTCGTCGGCAACCCGGCTATTTACCTGGTCAGCGCCGCCTGGCTGCAATTCCTCCCCTCCGACAAGGACCAGTGGCGCGACCTTTCATTGCTCAATCCGGCCCGGCTCCCTTACCGGTCCATTCAAGTGCGTTCTCCGGGCAGGGGCTTCGAGTTGGAACGCGATGCCACCAACCACCTGTGGTGGATGAAAAAGCCGGTCACGGCGCGGGCCGACAGCGCCCGGATCAACGAATTGCTCCAGCGCCTGCAGGAGGTGCGCGTCCGGCAATTTGTTTCCGACGATCCGCGGACCGATTTGGAATTGTACGGCTTGCAAACCTCGCCGCAGACGCCGGACCTGGACTTGTCGTTTTGGAGAGGCTCCAACTTGACGGCTCAATTGCAAGTCGGGGCCAGCCCGTCCAATCAACCCGGCCTGGCCTATGCCCGGCGGCGGGACCCCGGCAACGTGGTGGTGATTGACCGGGAGGCGCTGCGGCCCTGGCAAGGCGCCTACACCAATTTTCTGGATTATCATTTCATCAGCCTTTCCCCGGATTCCATCGGCGCGATTGCCGTGCAGGGCGAAGGCTCTTTCGCCGTCCAAAAACAAACCAACGGCCAATGGCTGGTCCGCTCCGGGACAACTTTCCCGGCCGATGCGGGCCTGATGCGCGATTGGCTGGCCTCCTTCACCAACATACAAACACAAATCGAGAAAACCGTCGCCACGGATGTTGCGGACTACGGCTTGACGCACCCGCTCCTGCAATACACGCTGCAAGCGGACGGCGGCGCGGGAGGCCCCTCCAACACGGTCATTGCCCGGATCGAATTTGGCGCCGGCAAGAACGGCAGGATTTTTGAGCGCCGTCCGGATGAATCGTTTGTCAACCTCATCAGCCCCGATGATTTTGACCGTCTGCCGCGCGCGGCCTGGCAATTGCGCGACCGGCGCATCTGGTCGTTCGATTCCAGCAATGTGCTCAGTCTCACCGTCCACCAACTCGGCGCGACGCGCAAATATCTGCGCGATCCGGAGGGGGAATGGACCTTCGCCCCCGGCTATCACGGGCCGCCCGGGGTCAATTGGCCGTCCCTGGAAGAAGGGGTGCATCGCCTGGGCCAATTGAGCGCCGTCTATTGGAGCGGGGTGGGCGGGGACCAGGGGCGGGATTTCGGTTTTGCCTCGATGGATTTTGGCTTGACTCTGGAGGTCAAACGCGGCGGCACGACCGAGACTTGCTCGATTGAATTCGGCGGCCGTTCCCCTTATTCCTATCCCTACGCCTCGGTGGTGCGGGACGGGCAGCGGCTCATCTTTGAGTTCCCCGCGGATCTGTACGACAACTTCGTGGAACATGACATGACAATCCCCGCGGCGCTGCGGTATCATCCGTGAGAGATGCATCCGTTTTTTCAACACCCGGGGGTTCGCCGCATTCGGATCCTGTTCCGTTGGTTGCGCATCTTCCTTTTGTTGATTCTGTTTTTGGCGGTGGCCGCCGTTTCCTATTTGCACTTGATCGGGTTGCCGGATTTTGTCAAACGGCCCTTGTTGCGGCGGCTGCTGGCGGAAGGCGTTGCGGCCCAGTTTAGCAACATACAGTTGGGCTGGGCGTGGGGGCCGTCGATCCTCATTGAAAACGCCGCCTTCAGCCGTTCCGATCAGCCGCTCAGCCCGCGCCTCTCGGCCAGCCGGGCCGAATTGGCGCTCAGTTGGGACGCCCTGCTTCATTCCAAAATCCAATTGCGCTCCCTGCAGATTTCAAGCGCCCAATTGCAGCTCCCCATTTCTCAAACCAATGGCGACGCCCTGTTGCTCACCAATGTGGCCCTGGACATGCGGTTCCATTCAAACGATGTCGTGCAGCTCGACTGCCGGGGTGCTTTCACCGGCATCCAGTTGGACCTCATCGGAGAGGCCAGCCATGCCGGCGACTTGCGCCACTGGAAGTTCCCTTTGGGCGGCGGCAACACCAATGCCGCCTTTCAAGCCCGCTTGCGGCAAGTGGCGCGGACTGTGGAAGAAATCCGCTTCGCCGGGACACCCCGTTTGCGGATCGAAGCGTGGGCCGATGGACGGGATATGAACAGCTTCCGCGCGGAATTGAATTTCGCCGCGGCTGCCGCCCAGACTCCGTGGGGCGATGTCACCAACCTGGTCATGGACGCGGCCTGCGCCCGGCTGGTTCATTCCGGCGATGAACCGTTGCTCAAGGTGGGAGGCTCGGTGGCCAGCCTGGCCACCCCTTTGGCCCGGGGCCGCCAGATTTTCCTCTCCACGACTTTTTCCCGCGGCGCGAACTCGAATTTCGACGCGAAAATCCGGCTCGATGCCGCCCGGTTCAGCGCCGCCTCGGACTCCGCCGGCAGCAATTGGTTTGGCGCGGCCCGCCTTTCCTGCACTGGCGCCGCGACTCTGGCCTCGTCGAACTTCATTCCCCTGCTGGCCGCCGGAAACCTGCGCGCGGCGGAACCTCAATCCCCGTGGGGTTCGGCCCGTGAAATCTCCCTGGAATGCCGCGCGGCGCGTGTCCGGGACGTGCCGCCGCCCGGGGCCGCATGGGGGCCGTGGACCCGGATCGCTCCCTGGGCGCTCGATTGCCAGGCGGAGATGCGCAACATGACCAGCCCCAAACTGCGTTTCGATCACCTGGCCTTTTCCGGCCATTGGCTCGCTCCCCTGCTCGTCATCGAAAATCTGCGGGGCGAACTTTACCAGGGGCAGGTCAACGCCGGGGCGATTCTGGACGTCGGCTCGCGCGAACTGCACTGCAACGGCGTGACCGATTTCAATCCGCTTTCGATTTCCCAATTGTTCAGACTTCCGGCCCGGGAATGGCTGGCGCAATTTGACTTTGCGACACCGCCAAAGGTCAATGCCCGGTTGCGCGTGGTGCTGCCCCCGTGGACCAACCGGCCCGCCGGCTGGTCCGCCGACATGGGGTCCACCCTCCAGCTTGCGGGCGATTTCACCACCGGACCCGCTTCTTTTTGCCGGGTGCCGGTCCGTTCGGCCGCGTCTCATGTCACTTATACAAATCGCGTCTGGAACATCTCCCGTTTGCACGCGGTCCGGCCGGATGGCGATATTGACCTGGATTACACCACCAGTCCGCAAGCCTTTCACTATGTGATTGATAGCCGTCTGGATCCCAAGGCCGCCCTGCCGTTGGTGGCGCCCCGGCAGCCGCATCTCCTGGATGAATTTGCCTTCGGGCAACCGCCCAAAATCAAGGCTGAGATTTGGGGGCGCTGGCATGGGCCAGGGGTCACGGGCGTTGCCGCCACCGTCCAGGCCGCTGATTTCATCGCGCGCGGCGAACCCGTGGCGGCCCTCAGCGCCCGCGTCGAATACACGAATCTGGTCCTGACCGTCCACGACTTCCATGTGTCGAACGACCAGTGCCAGGCGCAATCGCCCCGGCTCCAGGCTGATTTCGGGACAAAGATGGTCAGGGTGACCAACGTGACCGGCACCCTGGATCCGGCCGTTCTCCAGCGCGTCCTCCGCGGCAATTCCCCGGGCTGGCTGGACGTCATTCATTTTGACAAGCCTCCTTCCGTCTCGGTCTCCGGCTCCTTTTCCCTCACCAATCCGCTGGCGGCGGACTTGCGCTTTCTGGTCAGCGGCCAGCGCCTCCATTACACCAACCTGCTCGCCGACCGCGTCACAGGCGGGGTGGAGTGGAGCGGGCAGACGGTCACATTGACCAATATTTCGGCCAGTCTCTATAACAACGGCGCATTAACGGGTTGGATCGTATTTGGCGGCGGGCCAAACCACGGTTCAGATTTCCGCGCCGATTTCACCGCCAGGGACATCGACCTCTCCTCGCTGGCCACCGGAATCACCGGGAAGGCCAATCATGTGGAAGGCCGCCTGGACGGGCATCTGGCTTTGAACGGTCCCAACAGTTCCGACGGAAGCCACTGGCAGGGCCGCGGCGACATCCACGTGCATGATGCGCTGCTTTGGGACATTAAACTCTTTGGCTTGTTTTCCCCCGTGCTCAACATGATCTCGCCCGGCTGGGGACACAGTCGCGTGCGCGAAGCCGCGGGGACCTTTGTCATCACCAACGGCGCAATCTCCAGCGACGACCTTGTGCTGCGTTGCCAGGGTTTCGTGCTGAATCTTCGCGGCACGGTGGACAAGAACAAAAAAATCAACGCGCGCCTGGAAGCGGTCTTGTCGCGGGAGGCGCCCGTGGTCGGATCCTTTCTCAGCCTGGCGTTCACCCCGTTGAGCAAGATGTTTGAATACCACATCTCGGGGCCTGTGCGTGATCCGGTGCTGGAACCGGTTTATGTTCCAAAGTTCATCCTGTTCCTGCTGCATCCCTTTCACTCGTTGAAATCCATCGCCGCGCCGGAGTCGCCGCCCGATGCCGCCCCGCCGTAAATTGCTCCTGATCTTAATCGCAATCATTTTCCAATAAACAGACATTTCGCCCGCCCCTTCGCCAGTTCGCTCTTCGCTTCATTCTTGCGGCGCCGGCGCGGAGTTGGTACGGTGCGGGGACATGAATCGGCTGCTCTTTGGCGACAACCTGCCCTGGCTTCGGAACAAGGAAATCTTCCCGGACGCCAGCGTCGATCTTGTCTATCTCGACCCGCCTTTCAATTCCAACGCCGATTACAACGTCCTCTTTCGCGAAGCGTCCGGCGAGGCGAGCCAGGCGCAGTTTCACGCCTTCACGGACACATGGAACTGGGCCGATGCCGCCGAAACTTACAATCGCTTCATTGACGACTGCCCGAATCTCGTCGTGGTGGACATGATGCAGGGCTTTTACGGCTTTCTCAGAAGTTCGCCCATGATGGCTTACCTGGCAATGATGGCGCCGCGCCTGGTGGAGCTTCATCGCATCCTCAAACCGACCGGCAGCCTCTACCTCCATTGCGACCCGACCGCCAGTCATTACCTGCGCATGGTGTTGGATGGCGCGTTCGGGGCGGAAAATTTCATAAACGAAATCGTTTGGAAACGCACCATGGCCAAAGGCCTTGCGAAAAAATGGCTGCCCAGAAACCATGATGTCATCCTTTCCTACCAGAAGAGCGAAGCCGCGTTCTGGAATATGGATGCCATTTTCCAAACTTACGACGCAGACAGTCTGGACGAGAAAACCGGCGCCAAATACTGTCACCGTGATGCGGAAGGACGAATTTATCGGCTGGACAGCCTCATCAATCCGAATCCCAACCGGCCAAACTTGACCTATGAATTCCTCGGCGTGAAACGCGTTTGGCGCTGGACACGGGAGCGGATGCAAAAGGCCTATGACGAGGGCTTGGTCGTGCAAACGAAGCCCGGAATGGTGCCCCAAGGTGTGCGGTATTTGGACGAACAGCGCGGCCATCCGCTGGATGATGTCTGGTCCGACATACCGCCGCTCAATTCACAGGCCGGGGAACGCCTGGGTTTTCCCACCCAGAAACCTTTGGCGTTGCTGGAGCGCATTCTAAAACTTGCCACTAAAAACGGCGACATGGTTCTTGACCCGTTCTGCGGCTGCGGCACGACGATTCATGCCGCGCAAAAGCTCGGACGGAAATGGATTGGCATTGACGTCACTTACCTGGCCATCAACCTCATCAAACGCCGCCTCAAAGATGCCTTTGGCGAAGAAGTTCAGTTTGAAGAGTGCGGACAGCCCACCGATTTGGGCAGCGCGAAACGGCTGGCGCAACTGGACAAATTCCAATTCCAGCATTGGGCGCTTTCGCTGATTGGCGCGCGCCCGTTGCGCGAGGGCGACGGCAAGGGCGCGGATCGCGGGGTGGACGGGTTGCTCCATTTTTACGAGAGCAAAGAGAAGCGCGAGAAAATCATCGTCCAGGTCAAGGGCGGCGGCGTCAAACGCAGCGACGTTGCCACCCTGCTGGGCGACGTGAACAACCAGAAAGCCAAAAGCGGCATCCTCGTCACGCTGGAAAAACCCTCCAAACCCATGCGCGGAGAAGCCGCCGCCGCCGGCCGCTACACCTCGGCCCTCTGGCATGACAAGGACTATCCGAAAATCCAAATCCTCACCGTGGAAGGATTGCTGGACAGAAGCGAACGAGTCGATGGCCCCCCGCAAATGAACCCATTCGCCAAAGCGCAACGCGAGGCCAGGCCCGAGAAACAGCAGGACATGCTAAGAAAAATGTTTTAGAGGGCCAGACTTGCGTTGATTCTCAAGTCCCTGCTCCGCAAGCATTTCAGCCTGTTTTCTCCAAAAATCACAATTGTTAAAAAATTCTTCAAAAAATCTGTTGACGATATGATATGTTAACTGTAATATTCAGTTAATGAATGACCCATTATGGCCATGTCGGAAAGGAAGAGGGAGCGCGGGCGTCCCGCCCGCAGTGTTTGGCGTCCCGCCAAACACATCATCGTCCGGGATTCATCGCGCAGGGCGACCACCTGCCTGTCAATGGGTCAAAGACCTGTTGTGGCAAAGACAGGGGGAGTGCGGCGCGGGACGCCGCACCACGACCGGGACGTTCGCACTCCCTAATCCTCCCGCGCTGCCCCCAGTCAAAGCCAGTCAAACCGGGTCAAAGCAGTTTGGTTGGTCAAGCTGGCGCGTCAAATCTGTGCAAATACTTTAAAATGAACAGCTTGCAGAATAAACAGCCTCGGTCCGGTCAAACCATGTGTAACTTAGCTAAACATGGTCAAAATGAGCCAATCCGCTTCGGACCGGCCGCCCGGTGTCCGGCCCGAAAATTTGGGCTTGCAGTGGGCGCGGCAATGGTTACAGTTCTGCTTCGCGGGCAAACGGCCTTCGCGGTGGTTTTTGGTTTTCAACCCGTTAACTGATATCTGTGAAAATTTTTTCCGGCACGTCCAATTTGCCGCTGGCCAGGAACATCGTCGCTTCCATCGGCCTGGAACTGGCCCAATGCACGATCAGCTCGTTTCCTGACGGCGAAACATTCGTCAAGATCGAGGAGAATGTGCGCGGGGAGGATGTGTACATCGTGCAATCGGCTTCGCCGCCGACGAACCATCATTACATGGAATTGTTCATCATGATGGATGCGGTGCGGCGGGCCAGCGCGAAGAGGATCACGGCGGTTTTGCCCTTTTACGGGTATGCCCGCCAGGACCGCAAGGATCAGCCGCGCGTGCCGATCACCGCCAAATTGGTGGCCAATCTGCTGGTCGCAGCCGGGGCGACCCGGGTGTTGACGATGGATTTGCACGCGCAGCAGATTCAGGGTTTTTTTGACATTCCGGTCGATCATCTGTATGCCGCGCCGGTGATGTACGAGTATTTGAAGAAGAAGCCGCTGCCCGATCTGGTGGTGGTCAGCCCGGATGTGGGGGGGTTGAAAATGGCGCACGCCTATTCGCAGGTGCTGGAGGCGGGGCTGGCCATTGTGGCCAAACGACGGAAAAGCGCGATGGATATTGAGGCCATGGCGGTCATCGGCGAAATCCGGGGCCGGAATGTCCTGATGGTGGATGATTTGACGGAAACGGCCGGGACACTGGTCAATGCGGCGGCGTTGTTGAAGAAAAAGGGGGCCAAGAAGATCATTGCCTGCGTCTCCCATGCCATTTTGAACGATGTGGGAATCGAACGATTGCGAAAATCAAACATTGACGAATTAATCACCACTGATACTGTCCTACGCCCCGCCATTGACGGGGTGAAGATCACCACGCTGAGCGTGGCGGCGCTTTTGGGCGAAGCGATCAAGCGGATCCACTGCAATTCATCAGTGACATCGCTATTCGAGTTCAAGGGGGGGCGCACCAGTTAGGCTGGCGTTGCGGGGGTCTTTGCATATATAAAGGTATAGAAGATGAAATCTGTCGCTTTAACCGCTTTTCCGCGGACTTTGGGCCGCCGGGCCGGCGCCAGGACATTGCGGAGGTCCGGGCGTGTTCCCGCCGTCATTTACGGCCGGCAGCGTCCGCCGCAAAATCTTGAGTTCAATCTCAAGGACATCCAGGACGTCATGCACGGCGCCGGCTCTGAAATCGTGTTGCTGGACCTGTCCGTCAAGGACGACGCCCAGCCCAAACGGCTGGCCCTGGTGCAGGAGATCCAACACCACGTCCTGACCCACCAGATGCTGCACGTCGATCTGCACGAAGTGGCCGAGAATGAGAAGGTCACCGTCCTGGTGCCGGTCGAAACGACCGGCGAGGCCCTCGGCGTCAAAACCGGCGGCGGCACGCTGGAACACGTTCTGTTCAAATTGAAAGTGCGCGCGCTGCCCAAGGATTTGCCGGAGGTCCTGGTGGCCGACGTCAGCCATTTGGAAATCGGCATGGCCGTTCACATCGGCGACATGAAGGCCCCGCCCGGGGTGGAAATTCTTGGCGACAAACAAATCTCCGTCCTGGCCGTGGCCGCGCCGGTGAGCGAGGCCCAGGAAGCCGCTCTTCTGGAGGCCGCGACCGCGCCAACGGGAGAAGTGGAGATGATCAAAGAGAAGAAGGAAGAGGGGGAGGAAGCCGAGGCCAAGCCCGGTGAGAAAGCCGAGGCCAAACCCGGCGAGAAAGCGCCCGTCAGGGCCGGAGAAAAACCGGGCGAAAAAATCGCGGCCAAACCCGGCGAAAAAATTGCGGCCAAACCGGACGAGCCAGCCGCGGCCAAGCCGGGCGAGACAGCCGCTCCCGCCGCCGAAAAGGCAGGCAGGAAGAAGTGGGAGAGGAAGAAGTAAGGCGCCCTTTACCCGTTGGAGAATTTATCTCTCATCGCGGGGCTGGGAAACCCCGGCATCGAATACGCCGGGACCCGGCACAATATCGGGTTTATGTTGGTGGAACGACTGGCGGCCCGGTGGCGGGCGGCGTGGAAGTTGGAGAGGAAATTCAACGCCCGCCTGGCCCGGTTGGAACAGGCGGGGCAGAGGATTATTTTGTGCCAGCCGCAGACATTTATGAATGCCAGCGGCGAGGCCGTTGGGGCGCTGGCCCGGTTTTATCAGTTGCCGGCCGAAAGAATATTGATCGTGGCCGATGACGCGGACTTGCCGCTGGGGCAAATCCGGCTCAGGGCCGGAGGCAGCAGCGGGGGCCATCACGGGCTGGAGTCGATCGAGCGGCAACTGGCCACGCGGGATTATCCGCGGTTGCGTTTGGGCATCGGGCGGCGGGCCGAGGATGGCCGGCAAATAACGGATTATGTCCTGGGCCGGTTTGCGGCCGGGGAACGGGAAGTGGCCGAAGAAGTTCTGGCGCGGGCCGGCCGGCAGGTGGAATGCTGGTGGAGCGACGGAATCAAAGAAGCGATGAATCAATTTAACGGGGCCGTGACGGCTCCGCCGAAAAAAGGAAACACGTGAAACGTTACGAAGGCTTGTTCATATTAAACGCGGCCGGCAAGGAAGAGGCGCTCAAAGAGACCATCGACAAAATCTCCACCGAGATTTCCTCCGCGGGCGGCAAGGTCGAAACCGTGCAGAAGATGGACAAAAAGGCGTTCGCGCGCGTGGCGGACCGCAAGCACAGCGCGGGCTTTTACGTCAATTATGTTTTTGAAGGCG
>Ga0326728_10007085_pt1 | contig 29361 bp, 24 predicted proteins | sample MB3enrmetagenome_FD_207602 | JGI IMG/M metagenome (GOLD analysis project Ga0326728, IMG submission 207602) | Lab enriched peat soil microbial communities from McLean, Ithaca, NY, United States - MB31MN | ecosystem: Environmental > Terrestrial > Soil > Wetlands > Peat | place: USA: New York... | reverse complement strand
CCATGCGTATCATCAATCTCCATCAGATTAAACGGCTCGGAGATTATTGCCATGCTTCGCAGGGGGAAGTGAATGAGACAACGGATGGAAAGAGAGGGTTCATTTCGAGCAACCCAAAAGACGGGCCGCCCATTCTCAGGGGATCGAATATCTGCCTTTACGCTCTGCGTGAGGCTTCCCAGGGCGAAGCAATTTACCTCCGCAAGCAAAAGTACCTTCACGGAAAGCCCGACAGCATCAAGGCGCGCCACCACGAACAGCGCCGAGTCGCCTGGCAGGAAAGCTCTCCTCAAAACAACTTTCGTCGCATAATTGCAGCGCCTATTCCTAAAGGTCAGTTTTGCAATCACAAAATCAACTATATTGCCGAAAGTGACGCAAAGCTTGACGTAGATTTCATTCTTGCGATCCTGAATAGCAAGGCTAGTGACTGGTTTTTTCGCCTCGGAAGCTCCAACGCTGCGGTAAGCCACTACCAAATATACAACCTGCCTGCGCCAGCAATCTCGCAGCCCCACGTCTGCGATACTTGGAATGCTTTGATCCTCGCTGGCCGGTGGGCGGAACTCTGCTCTTGTCTTGGGAATGCTTGCACTGAGTCGGGGGGGATTCCCAGAGGTGTCGCCGAAGCCCTGGCGGAGATGAGTCGGCGCATTCAGGAAATCGAGGCCAATCGCGTAGTTAAAGCCCGCTCGGAGCGTTCGCATCTCGCCCCCGAAAGCCAGCCCATTCAGGACGCCATCGACACGGTGCTTTTTCACTGCTACGGATTAAATGAAGATGACGCTCGCTACGTCGATATGAGATTGAAGCAAATGCTCTGAAGCCAAGGAGTCACCATGTCGGTCCAAGATGCCCAGAGTCCGCCGGGGTATCGAGTTGCAACTCACGCCAACCATAAATATGGTAGAATCATCCCATGAGAACCACCGTGGACATTCCGGATCCGGTTTACCGGCGCCTCAAAACCGAGGCGGCGCAGAGAGGCTGTTCCGTGAAGGAGCTGGTTTTGCGCGGGGTCAAAGCGGAGCTGCAGGGTGGAAAGCCGGTTCGCAAAGCACAGGCGGTTAGACTGCCGATTATCGACTCGAAGCGGCCCGGCTGGCTGCGCCTGACCAACCAGCAGATCAATGAAATCCTATTTCCCTGACGTGAACGTTTGGCTGGCGCTTGCCTACCGGGGCCACCTGCATCACCCCATTGCCTCCGCCTGGTTCGAGCGGGTGGAAGCGGAAGAAGCCATCTTCTGCCGCTTCACCCAACTGGGCTTTTTGCGGCTACTGACCCATCCCGCCGTCATGCGCGATGAAGTCAAGACGCAACAGGAAGCCTGGAAGGCTTACGATCAGCTCTCGAGCGACGCGCGGGTAAGCTTTTTTTCCGAGACCGACCCTGAGCGGGTGGAGGCGGCGCTGCGTGCGCTGACGGCGAGCTCGCGCTTTGCCCACCAGCAGTGGCCGGATGCCTATCTGGCGGCGTTTGCCAAGGCTTCGGGTCTAACCCTGGTCACGTTCGATAAAGCGCTGGGAAAACTGGCGGGAAAAGAGTGCGTGTTGCTGGCCTAAGCCCCGAATTCCCAGCCCGGGGAGCCCCGCCCTGCCGATGCCGGTCCTATGCGGATACCTTACGTCATTGACAATCAAGGCTGCCGGATGGCGGACTTGTTAAACCAGCTCCTGGCTGGCCATGCTGACAAGTCCCTGGATGTTGCCACCGCGTACCTTAACATCCAAGGCTTTCGGCTCCTCCAGGTCGGGCTGGACCATCTGGGCAGCTTCCGTCTTCTCCTCGGGGACGAGCCCGGAGAAGGGGCGGCGATTGGACTCCGGCCCAAGGAACCCAAAATCGTGCGCGGCCTTTGGGGGGACATCGAGAAGGCCCCCTTTACGGAAGAAACTCTGCGCACGGTCGAGGACCTGATCGCCTTTCTTCGCCGGGAGAGCGTCTCGGTCCGTGTTTACGAGCATGGGTTCCTGCACGCCAAGTGCTGGCTCTTCTATGGCGACCCCCCTTCCAGCGGGTGGGACCGCTTCCAACCCGTTGCGGCCATTGTCGGTTCAAGTAATTTCACCTCACCTGGCCTCACTACCAATAAGGAGTTGAACCTCTCCCACAAGGCGCTGTTTACGGACGAAGAGGTTCAGTCTGCGGCGACGCAGCTTGCGCTGTGGCCAGCACATAAAATCGCAAAGCCCGAAGACCCTGGCACGTTGGAAGAAAAGCGTATGTGGATGTCTGCGGTCGGAGCGCAGGCCATCGCCGACTTGGATGAATGGTTTGAGCGGCAGTGGGCCGCGTCTCGAGATTTCAAGCAGGATCTGATTGACCTGCTTGACGCCTCCAAGTTTGGCCAAAAAGAGTACACGCCTTACCAGGTCTATCTGAAGGCCCTCTTCGAGTACTTCAAAGACGATCTGGGGCAGGAGGAGCTCGCCGGCACTCGTTCTGCCGTGGAGCTGGCTGAATTTCAGGATGATGCGGTGAAGAAGGCGCGCAAGATTCTGGCCCGTTACGACGGCATCCTGATTGGAGACTCTGTAGGATTGGGCAAGACCTGGATTGGTAAGAAGCTGCTGGAAGATTATGCCTACCACCAACGCATGAAGGCTTTGGTGATCTGCCCGGCTTCTCTACGCGAGCTTTGGACCAGGGAACTCCGCGAAGCCACAATCCCCGCAACTATTCTTTCCCAGGAAGAACTCGGCCAGGCCGATTTCAACCCCAGCCCCTACGGCGACGCCGACGTTATCCTGATCGACGAATCCCACAACTTCCGCAATCGTTCGAACCAGCGGTACGAGAATGTCGAGCGCCTGATCAGCATGAATGCAGGACGTGGACGCGCAGGGGAGCGTACGAAGATCATCCTGCTGACCGCCACGCCGATCAATAACGATATCTTCGACCTCTACAACCAAATTTCACTGATTACACGCGCGGACCGGACGTACTTTGCGGCTGCGGGAATCGGCGACCTTTACCGCTACTTCCTGCATGCCCGTCGCAACACCTCCCAGGGTGCGGGAAACGCTGTGGCGCTGTTCAACTTGCTGGAAGAGATCGTCATCCGCAGGACGCGTCCCTTTATCCGCAAGGCTTACCCCAACGCCACCATCAAAGGCCAAAAAGTAACGTGGCCTGACCGCAAGCTGCGTACGGTGCGTTACAACCTGGAGGCCACGTATTCGGGGATCTACGACCAGATTGTTTCTGGCATTGAAGACCTTCGGTTGGCCCCTTACAGCCTTGAGTTCTACAAAAAGGCGGAAGTGAAGAAGGACGAGTTCGAGGAAGGCCGCGAACAGGCGTTGGTTGGGATTTTCAAAAGCCGTTATTTGAAGCGCTTTGAGTCCAGCATCGAAGCTTTCCGCATAAGCGTCAGGCGAGCCTTGCAGTTTATCAAGACCTTTGAATCGTACGCGCTGGACCGCAAGCTGATCGACAGCGCATCATTCCAGAAAGCCCTGCGATTCCTCGATCGTGAAGACGAGGAGGATGACGCCACACCCACTTCCGTCGCGGACGAACTGGACGCAAGCGAAGAAGCCCGTCAATTCCTCGATAACCTTCCGGTTCTCGACTATACCCAGTACGACTTGCGAAGACTGCACCAGGATTTGCAGAAAGACGTGGATACGCTCTCCCGCATCTGGAACCTGATAAAAGAAATACGCCCTGCGCAGGACAAGAAGTTGCAGAAGCTGCGAGAATTACTGCAAGGAGAACTCAGGGGGAAGAAGCTCCTGCTTTTCACCTATTACAAGGACACGGCCCGATACCTGTATCGTGAATTGACGGCCGAGAAAATGGCGGCCTTCTGGAACGCCCTCGGCAATCCTAACGTCAGGCGGATGGATAGCGGCGCGTCCCCCAAGGAAAGAGAATCACTGATCAAAGCGTTCGCTCCCGCGTCTAACGAAGCCGCCGACATTGCGGGAACCGAGAAAGAAGTCGACATATTGATCTCAACCGACGTCCTTTCTGAAGGTCAGAATCTTCAGGACTGCGGCACGCTTCTGAATTATGACCTCCACTGGAATCCCATGCGAATGGTCCAACGGGCAGGCCGCATCGACCGGATTGGATCGAAGCACGACGTTTTGTGGATTTATAACATGTTCCCCGACGAGGGTCTTGAGCGCCTGTTGGGCATTGTGCATCGTCTTGAGGAAAAGGCTGAAGCAGTGAATAGCACAGGGTTTATGGACGCTCCCATTTTCGAGGGCCAAACCGTGACGCCACACGATTTCAACACCCTCCGTCGTATCAGGGACGAAGATGGGTCTGTCATTGAGGAACAAGAGCAATTCACGGAACTGGCCAGTAACGAAGCAATGTTGCAGTTGCTCCGCTCGTTGATGGAGACACAGGGTCGCGGGATGTTGGAGCTACTTCCGGACGGCATTCATTCCGGCTTGGCGCGCCCAGGACAGCGTGGAGTATTTTTCTACTTCACTGCTCCCTCCCCCCGTGGCGAGGGGCGGCAACACTTCTGGCGTTACTATGACCTTGTCTCTGACCGGATCTTGGACAACCGGTTCCTGATCGCAAATCTGATTGCCTGCGCCCCCGACACTCCACGTCTGATTGATTCCGTTGATGTTTTCGCAATCCAAGACAAAGTAATCAACCACATCGTGCAATCAGCCCGCGAACAGCAAGCTGTTGAGGGGGCACCGAAGATTGTCGATCCTGTGCAGCAGACCGCGAGCACTTTGTTGCGGACGTACCTCAATAATCCCCAGCTTCAGCGCAAGGATGTCAAGGCTGCAATACAGGTGTTGGCCGCACCCCTCCCGAGAGTCCACGTGAAGTCCGTTCGTCAGGCTTATGAGGGATTCACCAAGGACAGGGACCCATTGAAGTTCGTTCAGGCCGTTCTTGGGCTGAAGGACGTTGTTGGCGAGGTAGGAGCCTCGAGTGTGGCAGCAACCTCCGCCATTAAGGGGGAGGATCTGCACCTGATTTGCTTCGACTACGTATGTTCCTGACGATCAGTTCCGCAGACTTACGACCAGGACCGCACAGGTTTGCATCCATCGTGCCCGATCTGGCAAGGCACAACGGAGTTGGTTCGAGCCACGCACCGCCAGTCAAACTTCTAAGGGGTAGCGAACATCGGGTTGTTTAGGAATTCGAAGAACCATTGTTCTCCGCCATTGCGCAAGAGACCCAACATCTTCTCCATGCCTTCCGCGTCTACAACTCTGACGCTCCCTGCGGGCCCTTCGCTCGGCGCACTTAAGCCATATCTAGCTCCAGTGAACAAAACAGGGAGGATGCGATACGTCGTTTCCGGCAGCAGTTCATCGGCCAGGATTGCCTGCACGTTAACAAGATTTGCGAAGTCCTCCTCTTTCGGGACACCCAGGGTACAGGACACAAGCAACAACGGTCCCCCGCCAGGTGCTTTTGCCAAAATGTCCACGCTACCCAACCTGACCTTGCGCCCTGGCGCAGAAAGGTATTCGAACTCTCCGAGACTAATTGTCGACAAGCCGAATAGCCCCAGAAGCCATGCCACGGTACGCTCGAATGCAGCGCTGTGTTTGAGGTTCGACGGTTCGATTGTGTGAGGCGAGCAGACAAGCTGTCGAAGTTTGTCCTCCGGACAGAACCGTTTCAACGCTTCGAGAAGAAGGTTTCGTTGGACAGGCGAAACCAAGCGGCTGACCCAGTCTGACGTTGACCAGATTTCGCCAACGACCGAGCTGAGTAACACGGCCTGGACATTGTCCTCGGGGAGCAAATCTGGTATTTCGGCGTCAACTGTCTCCTCGAAGACGGAAGCGTCTGACGTGGGTAAACCAAATCGGTCAAAAATGTGCCGTCCTTTGGATGTGAGGCTACGTGCGGAATCCCGGCCATGAAACGACAGAGCAATCCGCAGCCCGCTAACCCCATTGTGCCGGACGACAGAGACATAGACCCTCCTTCGACTTTGGCTAATCCACATCTTCGAGATGAACGCAAAGACGGGGACGTAGAGAAGGAAATCGCAATTAAACGCATCCCGATGAATGATGGCCGCTTCGAATACGGGGTCAATCGCCTCGTTAGGCGACGAATAGCCGATAGCACTTAACTCCTTGTTGACCGTTGAGTCATAGAACTTCACCCGGTCAGGGGTTGTCCGCGCCACCATGAGCGACGGCCAGGGATGAGAATCGGCATATTTGAAATCGGTGGCATGCTGGCTCACGCAACCCTTCTGCTCCGTCAGAGCAATTGGAGAAAGAAGGCGGATTGATTCCTCGTTTGCGTGAACAACACCACTTGAAACATCCGAGCAAAGGGCCTCCCACTGCGAAAAAGGAAGAGCAATGAGGTCAATCCGAAAGTGCTCCGTCCGAATGCGTAGGAATTGCTGCTCCAAAAGTTCAAGCCTGGCCGCCGTCGCATTGTGTCCTTCGTGGGAAAGTCGAACCACCGTAAACAGATTGACCCAGGAGTCTTCCTCCCTCATTGCCGCTATGCGGACGTCAATTGATTTGTACGTCCTGCCAAACGCCTCAATCAGCTCCGCCACCGAAACCTGAACATTCATAGCTATAGGGACAAGATACCACTATCCGTTCATTCGGGGGCACCGCTTAAAGTTTTCCTTCGTTGATAGGTTTTTTCGCAGTGCCATCCCGCTCGCCGACGATGCGCCTTTCCAAGGCCAAAGTACGCCACAAGGGAGATACTCGTCGCCAAAGCGTCGGAACCGACCCATGGTATCCCGGGCCGTCGATACAGGGAAGACTTCAATATTTCGCGTCATTCTGATCCTCAACTACCGCGAAAGCTGCGCCTTTTGGATCTGAAACTTGCCCACTCAAGACCAAATAGTCTCCTCGAACATATTCTGTATTGGGTTCTTCATTCCGGCGAAACCTGGCTCCCAAGTGGCACGCTCGATTCACTGGATTAGGCGAAAACAGTCAGTTCTAGGGGCGCGCGGGCTGGGGGTATTCAGTGGTAACAGCCACTTCCCGGTCGCCCATAACCACACAGCCACCACCGACAGAAAGGACGGTATCCGCCAACTCCCAAACGAGGGGCGTGTGGCAGATGAAGATAACCTGGTGGAAGTCACCCAAGTCCATGGCTCGGCGCAACATGTGCACATACTCCTTGGAGTTGGCAGCATCCAGAGCTCCCACCGTTTCGTCCCGGAACAGGGTTTCGTAATGAATGCCTTCGCCCTGTCGCATGTTGTAGATGGCGATGCCTAGGTTCACGGCTTCGTTGACCAGTACGAACTGCCCACCCGAGAGCTCGTCCACGAGGCACGTCCGGTCCAGATTCTTGTTGCGGACCTCCACATCAAAATCGTCTACCATCCCCTTGCCGTCCGCCTTGGGACGTTGCGTCCTGAATCGGATTTCGAACTTGTTGTCGAAGCACCCCTCCAGCAAACAGTTGACTAAGGTCGACACTTGTGGTCCGGCGGCCTGGATCTCGCAGAGTTGGATCTCGTCCGGACCGAAGACCCTGGCGAGATAGGCGTAGTCTTCCTGTTTAATCCTTGCCGCCCCGAGTTCGACCTCGACCTGGGCCAAGCGGGTCCGCGCGGCCTCCAACAGCTCCTGGCGCTGTTTGATTTGGGCTTGGCGGGCAATAAGGCTGTCCCGTTCATGGCGGCAGGAGATCATCAGGCGGTCCGTGTTTTCAGTCTCCCGCCGTGAAGCCTGCATGTTAGCGTCGAGGTCAGCGAATGCGGAGAGTGCGGATTCTTTCCTCGATAGTTCCTCGCCGACTTCCTTGCGGGCCTGAGCCGAGCGTTCCAGAACCTTGAGCCTTTCGTCCCGCCGTGCCTCGGCGACCCGCAATTCCTCGTAGCGTTCCCGCTCCTGATCGACTTTCCTGCGATCCCGCTCGCAGCCTTCGAGTGTCCGAGTGAGCTCGGACGAGGGCGTGGCAATACGCGCCAGAGAGCCGCGTTGGACCTCAACTTCGAGTGAGAGTGTCGCGGCCTCTCCTTCCAATGCAGGAATCTTCTGACCTGCCTCAACGGCGCGTCGAATCTTCGGGCACGAGGCGTACACCCCCTCGCCGCGGCAGGGTACTACCGCGAGCTCTTCACGCTCCACCCGTACGCGCTCTAGCTCGGCCAGGTTCGCTTTAAGTTCGGCATCCAGAGTTTGCACCGTGCGCTCGGTATCCCGATTGGATGTCTCCAGACTCTGAATCTCACGGATCTGTCGATGGAGCTCTTCGATGCGAGTAGCAAGTGTCGCGCCTCGTTCCGTCAAATCGGCGAGGTCCTTCTTCCCCGTCAGCAGGCTCTCATCCCTTCCGATCTGGCGTTTGGTTTCTGTGATCTCGGCGTCGGCCTTGCGCAGACGCTGTTTCAGAGCCTCGACCTCGGCCAGGAGCGGCTTCCGACTTGCATCCGCTGCCTGAAGCTCCAGCAGCCGTTGCTGGGCCACACGCTTCTCAGCTTCCAGGGTCTCAAGACGGGATGACGCCTCTTGAAGTCCGGCCTCAACTTCCGCGGGTTCTTCAACCCCGGCATCCACCAACTCCTTCAGGCTCCGCGCCTGTCCTTCAAGGCCAAGCGTGGTCCTGGCCACTTCCTCCGCCTTGTCTTTGGCCGCGGCCGCAATCAGTCTCAACCGGTCCAGCCCCAGCAACTCGCGGATGAACAGCTCTTTCCGCTCGCTCCGGTCCAGCGAGAGAAAGTTCCCTGTACGCTTCTGGCTGGAGAAAATGCTGCTGAGAAAGAAGTCGGGGGTGCCAGCACATTTGCGGACAAGCTCCTCAAAGGGCTCCTTCTTGCCGTTGGTGAGCGGCTTTCCGTCTCCGTTGAACAGATAGCTCTCCATCTGTCGGGACTTGGGATCGATCTTGAGGAGCGACCGGTAGCGAGCACCATTGACACTGAAAGTGAGGTCGATTTCGGGCTGGGGATTGGTCGCGAAGTCATAAAGCGACCGCTTCTGGCCGGGCAGTTGGCGAAACAGAGCGGCGAAGACCGATCCGATCAGCGTGGACTTGCCGGCCCCGTTCTCGCCCACAATGGCGATTAGCCCCTCACCCAGACTATCGAAGTCGACGCAAACCTCATTTGAGAATGCCTCGGTAACTCCCCGCAGCCGCAGATTATGCAGTCGCATGGTGTGTCCTCCTGGGGGCAGTCAGCGTTAGGCTAGATATATATAAGGATGGATGTTCAGCTTTCTTGACTGGAGAGAACTGCTTTCTCCACCTCCGACAGCTTGGCCAGCAACCGTTCCTGGCGGTCGGCAGGTGGCGTGCCGTTCATGGCCCAGTAGGCACGAAGCTTCTCCTCGGCCGAGCGCGCGGCCGCAATCGGAGCAGGTTCCGCCGACAGGTCTGCATTGTGCTCGATCTTCACCTTCAGTTCCGCAGGGCCAGCGACCAACAGCTTCTCCCGGAGATTCTCCTGCTGGTCGCGGCTTAGCAAGTGGTCAGGTCCGTTGGGGACCGTCACCACGACCTTCACCCGAGAGTCTTTCAAGGTGAGTGGATCCAAGTTGTCAGGTAGGCGCAGCTGGCCATTTTCGTAGACGGCGTGAAGCTCGACCATCCGGCGGGTGGGCGACATCCTGAATTCAATATCGAGGTCCGACAGGTCCGGGCGGAGATCGGGAGCGTGTAATGTCACCAGGTTGTAGCCTTTGTCTTCGACTTCGCTGTAATCGCAGCGGGACAGCGACCCGGCATACCAGATGCGCGGGGCGAGCTGCTGCCGGAGGTGAATGTGGCTGAGCCCGACATACTGGGCCTTCAAGCTACGTAGCGGATCAAGGGGATACTCCGCGCATCGCCCGACCAGTGGCTGACCGCTGCTCACCCTGGCGCCAGCCACCCCGAAATGCCCAAAGAACAGCTTGTAGCATCCAGGCCGCTGCTCGAATCGCTGGTTGAACTCATCGAGTTGCAGGGCGAAGGTACCATGCAGATTCTGCTCGTCGCCAACCATTCCAGCTTTACGCGGATATGGGAAGACCGCGACGGCAGCGTCCCCCAGTTCAAGAAACTGCGGCTCGGTGCAGAGGTAGATGGGATGGGCGGCCTTGGCGCGTGCCAGAACGTGCAAGTCTCCATCGAGTTCCTTGCCATGGTTACCCGCCACCAGGATGACCGGGGCGTGGTTGCCCATCTGAATGAGCGTGTCGACCCAGAGGTTTCTCTCTTTGATGGTTTGCTTGTAGGTCGTCAGGTCACCATCGACAACGAAGAGGTTTGTGTTGGCGCGGATTGAGTCCTCAACGAGCCATTCCAAACACTGTGCAGTGTCCCCGAAGTATCGGTCTTCCTCGACGTGTATATCGCCGCAATGGGAGATCTTCATCCTCATCCAACTCCTTCTAAGGAACATTTCGTAGGGGCGACTCTAGTGAATATGAATCACTCCCAGCAAGAGGACAACGGCCACGACGACGTGATGACCGATCGCCGCAGCGTGTCGCAACGCTCATAGCAGCAGCCTTTTAAGCACGGGCGGAGCTTGGCGCAGGAAAATATATAAGGGAGAGTAATCCCCATCATAAAAACTATTGATTGGAAAAAGCCAAGACACTTCACTACGATAGAGTTTCGTTTGGCTTTCAACTTAACGTCCGACGGAACTTGCGATTATTGAGCATTTAACCATGTATTCTCTCCACTGTCAGAACTCGTGCTGGTGTTGCCCCTGCGAGGGGTTTTCGCCGAGTTCTGGCATTGGGCAATAGATCGCGGACTGACGCAGTAGCCGGCCCACTTGCCAAGAATGATTAGGGCGAGTGGGCTTTTTTGTTTTCGGTTGCCGAAAGCATTCCTAACCAGCTAGCGCCGATACCACCCACCACCCTTCATCCCGAGCACTCGACCGGTCTTCCCATCACAGTGAAGGGGAAACCCTTGGTGCTGCCCAGCCAATCACCGGTAGCTCCACTCGCTCCCCAGGCACGTGAGGAGGGGACAGATGCAGTTCCCCCGATGCAGATGTGAATCAAGAGCACCGGCACATTTCAAAACGACCCAAGGAGACTCGAACCCATGTCATCTTTCTACCAAGACAACTCGTTGAGTATCGGCAGGACACCCTTAGTGAAGCTGAACCGCATCTCCAATGGAAGCAAAGCCACGATCCTGGCCAAAATCGAAGGGCGTAATCCCTCCTATTCTGTGAAATGCCGCATCGGAGCGGCCATGATTTGGGACGCCGAAAAGAAGGGCTTGTTGAAACCCGGCCGGGAGATTATAGAGCCGACCAGCGGAAACACGGGTATCGCGCTAGCGTTCGTTGCCGCCGCCCGCGGTTATCCCCTGAGCTTGACCATGCCGGAAACCATGTCGCTGGAGCGGCGGCGGATCATTGCAGCTTTCGGCGCGAAACTGATCCTCACTCCGGGGCCGCAAGGCATGCCGGGTGCAGTGAAAAAGGCGGAGGAGATTGCCCAATCTGATCCTGACCACTACTTTCTGCCACAGCAATTCGACAATCCCGCTAACCCAGCCATCCACGAGAGCACGACGGGACCCGAGATCTGGAACGACACGGACGGCGCCGTGGACGTGCTCGTCTCCGGTGTTGGGACGGGCGGCACCATCACCGGTGTCTCCCGGTACATCAAGCTGCATAAGAAGGAGGCGATTCTCTCGGTGGCGGTGGAACCCTCGGCCAGCCCGATCTTGACACAGCATACGTCCAAGCAACCGCTGAAGCCCGGCCCTCACAAGATTCAGGGGATTGGAGCGGGATTCGTACCCAAGGTGTTGGACCTCTCACTTGTCGATCGGATCGAGCAGGTCACAAACGAAGAGGCTGTCGAATACGCGCGACGCCTCGCAAAGGAAGAAGGAATCCTCAGCGGTATCTCATCCGGTGCGGCCGTGGCCGTGGCGGTTCGCTTGGCCAAAGAACCGGATTTGGCGGGCAAGAACATTGTGGTCGTCTTGCCGGATTCCGGCGAGCGCTATATTTCCTCGGTGCTTTTTGAGGGAATTGGGTGAGTGTCCAGATGGACTGGGCGGCGCGGAAATGGGATTAAGGAGGATGAAATGAGTTCACCAAAGGACGCCCCTCTCAGGGGAAAAACGTGGGGCCTGTCGCTCGACGAGTGGGCCGTCGTCGCCGCACTCGTGCTGGCCCTTCTCGTGCGCGTGGGAATTCTCAGGAGCGTGCCCTGGTAGTGGTTACATAAGAATTGTACAGGAGACAATTCATGGCAGACGCGACTGTGTTACCTCAAGTTCGACCCGTTAACCCTGCCTGGCAGATCCTTCAACTCGTGCCGGGTGTCTTGTTGCTTGCTGTCATCGGGTACGCAGGGAAGGTGATCGAGAAATCCCTGGCAACCTACGCCAAGGCTCATCACTTGACGGTACCGAACATCGAATATGTGTTGTGGGCCATCTTGATTGGCTTACTTGTCTCCAACACGGTGGGCGTACCAAAGGTCTTCAGCGCGGGAGTCTCGACTTATGAATTCTGGCTCAAGGCGGGGATCGTGCTCCTGGGATCACGGTTTATTCTTGCTGACGTGCTCAAGCTGGGAGGGGTCAGCCTGGCTCTGGTGGCATTGGAACTCGCCGTAGCCATCAGTTTCATGACCTTCCTGGGACGGGTCTTTCGGCTGCGGCCCAAGCTCACTTCCTTGCTTTCCGTGGGGTCGGCCGTGTGCGGCGTTTCAGCTATCATCGCCACCGAAGGCGCCATTGACGCCGATGAGGAGGACGCATCGTTTGCCATTGCGGCCATCCTGGCGCTAGGCGCGCTCTCCCTGTTTACCTTTCCGTTGATCGGACACGCCCTCCACTTGAGCGACCGGGCCTACGGTCTTTGGGCCGGTCTGGCGGTGGACAACACGGCCGAGGCCACGGCGGCGGGGGCGCTTTACTCCGACGCCGCCGGCAAGCTCGCGGTACTGGCCAAGACCACGCGGAACGCCATGATCGGGTTCGTCGTGCTCGGCTACGCGTGGTACTGGGCAAAGCGCGGCCAAGCACAGGCGGTAGACAATAAAACGGCCTTCCTGTGGCAGAAATTCCCCAAGTTCGTTTTGGGCTTTCTGCTGATTTCCGGGCTCGCAACTTACCACTTCTTCGACAAGGTGCAACTCGCGGCGCTCGCCAACCTTTCGCGTTGGGCTTTTTTGTTGACCTTTGCCGGCGTCGGTTTGCGAACCAACTTCGGAGAAATGCGCAAACAGGGATGGGGTCCATTCGCGGTGGGCGCGATTGGGGAGGTTGTCGTCGCCTTGTTTACGCTGGGGATGGTGGTGGCCGCTGACCGGCTCTTGCGGCTGTGAATCCAGGCACTGGGAGGGCCGAGCCTCGAACCGTCGGGGCGGCATAGTCCGGGTATCGTTTAAAAGCCGCGTTTGGGCACGCCCCATGCGCGGCAGTACTTGCTCCCTCCTTGCCTCGGGGGAACGAGAAACCAATGGGAAAAAGTCATGCTTCCAAAAAGTGAACCAAATCTACGAGTCGTACTGCTGGGGCTCCCGGCAGATATTGCCGAAAGCCTAAGTCAAATCGTGTCCAAGTGGGGAGCAATCTTGCATATCCCCCCGCTCTTCCCGATTCTTCGAAGCCTCGCTTTGATACGGGAAGCCGCTCCGGATCTGGTTTTTGTATGGACCGGCGAGAATCCAGGGACATCTCTTCTTGACGTAGTGAGAAGGGCCGAACCACAAGTTCCCGCTGTGGCCGTGAATTCTCATGTCAAGAACCGAGAAATCCTTGACGCTTTTGATTCCGGCGCAGTGGACTACTGCACCCCTCCCTTTGACTTCACCCACATCCAAGGGCTTCTCCGAGCCCACCGTAAGACTGCTTGTTGTTGACCCCGCAGAATAGCAATCCCATTCATACGCTCCGCAGCAGTAGCAGTACTCCCTGACGTGCTTCTGTACGGCAATCTGCCGGCCTGAAACGCAAGTCAAGGGCACATCCCAAAATCAAAGGAGATTCTTGCATGTCGTACCAATCAGTATTAGTAGGCAACGCGCATCATCCACAACGATTTACGTCACGTGCTTTTACCGTGATTCAATACGTGGCGCTCGGCTTGCTGTTGATCATGGCCGCTGACGTTCGCCCCGTTTTAGGTCAGAGCCTGAACTGGGAAGGGCAAACGGGTGTCTTCGTCACTCCGCTCGCCTACACAGCGGCTTCTAGCAAAAAGGGCTTGGGGAAACCTATCGTCGCCTATCACTTTTTGAATGGCGGGAAGGTCCTCGGCAATTTCCACCAAGCGTCCCTCACGGTGGGCGCTCTGGGCCGCACCGAGTTCGGCTACACCCGCGATTTCCATTCGCAGGGAAGCACAGCCGGTCTCAGTAACTTATGGGGCAACGGTTTTAACTCGTTCCACGGCAAGGTTAGTTTTCTGCCGGAAGATTTCGCCAAGCAGAAATGGGTGCCGGCCATTTCCGCCGGGTTCGTGGCCCGTACCCAAGTCTATAACGTGGGCGGTTGGATCGAAGGCAAGCGTACGAATAATGCCGACTTTTATGTCGTCGCGACCAAGACGATCACTGAAACAAAGAAGCTGCCCATTGTCCTGAACGCGGGGTACAAGGTCACCAATGCCTCCGTACTCGGCCTTGCCGGAAACGCTCCGGCCTATCGTGGGAGAGCTTTCGGCGCCGTCGCGTTCGTGCTCAAGGGTCCAGCGAAAAGCACCATTATTCTCGGGTCGGAGTTGCTCCAGGAGCCGCGAGACGTCCAGGCTTTGCCGGGGGCGATTGTTCCCACAACGATTACCTACGCCGTCCGCATCGTTCCGCCGACGGAGAAGAAATTCAACATCGATTTCGGTGTGGCGCAGGCCGCCGGTCAAATCATGCCGGGTGTCAATCTCTTTGCCCGGCACCAATTTGCGCTCGGCATCTCTTACGTCCTCTAGTTGCGCTTCTCGAGATGCGGGCTTTGCCTGGGCGGCTGAATCTTGCTTGTCACGCACGATCCAGCCGGCCAGGTTTGCATTCGAGATGAATCGAGGCGCGGTCGCCAAGTGGTAAGGCAGGGGTCTGCAAAACCCTTATCGGCGGTTCGATTCCGCCCCGCGCCTCCAAATTATGGGAGTGCAAACCGGAGGTATAAGCTGCCTGAAACGGGAACAGGTCATGACAGAGAAACAACCGATAGCCGCGGATTGGGGATGGTCAAGCCTGCATAAGATCAGCGCCATGAATCGCGGTCATGAAATCTTGGAGGACATTGTGGGAACAGTTGAAATTCTGGGAAAGACACTGGCCATCGACAAAGATGGCCATCTTTCGATCTTCGGTGACTGGAACGAGGAACTCGCCCGCGAAATCGCCCTGCGGGAGGGCATCGGCGAGCTTACGGATGATCACTGGACCGTCATCCGGTACATGCGGGAAGTTCATGAGCGCGAAGGCGCCCCGCCCGCCCTCCGCCGACTGACGAAAGAAAGTGGCATTGATACCAAGGCTCTATACCGGCTGTTCCCCAACGGGCCGGCCAAAAAAGCGGCCAAGATTGCAGGCGTGCCCAAGCCGAAAAGTTGCGTTTAGAGGAAAGGACGGATATCCATGGCAGAAGGAAAGATCCCACAGCCCGTTGAGAGAGTATCGATCATCGTTTCGCGCGGGTCGCTGGAAGGTGTGTATCCCGGACTCATCATGGCGAATGGCGCCAGGATGGAGGGCATCGAGGCTTCGCTGTTCTTTACATTTTTCGGATTGGACGCCGTCACGGACAAGCGCCTGGATCACCTTAAGGTAGCGACCGTTGGAAATCCCGGGATGCATATTCCCACCCTCCTGGGAGCGCTTCCGGGCATGTCAGCTTTCGCCACCTTCATGATGAAGAAAGAGATGGAAAAACTGGATATCCCGCCGGTTCGCGAGTTCCTTCAAATGATTCACGATGCAGGTGGAGAGATCTACGCATGTAAGGCATCGGTGGATATGTTCCATCTCAAGAAACAGGACTTTACCCCTGTGGTGGACGACATCATCACCGTGGGAGAGTTCTACGCAAAGTCAGCGGGGGCGCAGATCATCTTTACCTGATTGCTTTCCCGCCTTCCGGGTCGCGGCTGGATTCTTTGGGCTTAGTTCAGGACGCAGCATACATTCGATCAAGGGGAGTTACACACATGCAGACCCGTTTCAATCGTCTCTTGCTTCTGGCAGGGATGGGATTGCTTTTCAGCAGCTCGGCGCTCGGAACCGATGGATATTTCCAAACGGGCTATGGCGTTACCCAGCAGGGCCAGGGCGGCGCCGGAGTTGCGCAGCCGGCTGACAGTCTTGCGACCGCCACAAATCCGGCAGGGATGGTCCTGGTTGGAACGCGCTTCGACTTCGGCGTAGGTTTCTTTCGGCCCATCCGCAGCGGTGAGATTACCGGCAATGTCTTGCCGCCGGGTTATCCGAACGTGAACGGCACGTACGATGCCAACGGCAAAACGAATTTCTTCATTCCCGAGTTGGGTTACAACCGCCTGCTGAAGCCCAACCTGTCTCTTGGCGTGTCGCTGTTTGGCAATGGCGGCATGAACACCACCTACCTCACCCCCATCCCGCTGCTGGGCAACACGCCGGCCGGTGTGGATCTCCAGCAACTTTTCGCCGCTCCCACCCTCGCGTACAAGTTGAACTCGCGAAATGCGTTCGGCATCTCGGTGAACATCGCCTACCAGAGGTTCAAGGCGGAGGGATTGCAGAATTTCGCCTCCCCCGCCTATTCGATTGATCCTGCGCACGTCACCAACAATGGATACGACTCTTCCTTTGGGGCAGGAGTGCGAGTGGGATGGATCGGACTGGTGCACCGGGGTGTCAGTCTGGGTGCAACCTTTCAGACCAAAACCTACGCGAGCAATTTCGGCAAATACCGCGGCCTTTTCGCCGAACAAGGGGGATTTGATATTCCCGCCAACTTCGCCGGGGGAGTCGCGCTGACGCCCCATCGGAACGTGACGGTGCTCTTCGATTTGGAGCGAACCCTATACGGAGACGTGAAGTCGATTGCAAACTCCGGCTCGAACCAGGCGCTTCTGGGCTCAAATAATGGCCCCGGGTTTGGTTGGCACGACACCACAAGCCCTAAATTGGGCGTCAACGTCCGATTGAACCCCAAACTGACCGTGCGCGCGGGATACAATCATTCCAGCGTGCCTTTTGACACCACCCAGACGTTTTTCAATCTCCTTGCACCCGCCGTCGTGCAAAGCCATTTTACCGCTGGCGCCACCTGGAAGCTCCGCGGCGGCAAGGAGATTAACGCCGTTTACATCCATGCATTTGGGGAGACCGTCTACGGAGAGTCTTCCATTCCCCCCGGTGCGGGCGGTGGCAATGCCAACCTCAGCATGCACCAGGATTCGGTGGGTTTAAGCTTTGGATGGAGCAAGGAGTAGCGAGCCGGTAACACGACGAAGTGCGAGCAGCAGACTCCCGGGAACCCGGGAATGTGCGCCACCCTGCCGAGAATTATTTAATTAATACGCCGTACAAATCCAAAATCTGGGACAAGGAGATACAGAATGTCAAACGATGAACCAACCTACAAGCTGGGCACTCTGGCGCTGCACGCCGGCCAGGTACCCGATCCCACAACCACTGCACGCGCCGTCCCCATTTATTCGACGACGAGCTACGTGTTTCACAGCACCGAACACGCCGCGAATCTCTTCGGCCTGCGCGAATTCGGTAACATCTATACCCGCCTCATGAACCCCACCACCGATGTTTTGGAGAAGCGCCTGGCGGCGCTCGATGGCGGCGCGGCAGCTCTGGCATTTGCCAGCGGCCAGGCGGCGATCACAGCATCTCTCTTGACGATTGTCCATGCCGGACAGAACTTCATCTCCGCCAACAGCCTGTACGGCGGGACATGGACTCTCTTCACCCAAACGTTCTCAAAGCTCGGCATCGAGGTGCGGTTCTTCGACCCGAAGCGGCCCGAGGAAATCAGCAAGCTTGTTGACAAGAAGACTCGTGCCGTTTACATCGAGACGCCGGGCAACCCGAAAAACGACGTACCGGACTATCGCCGGATCACCGACATCTCGCATAGGCACGGTCTGCCGACGATCATTGACAACACCGCCCTGACGGCGGCGCTGTTCCGTCCCATCGAACACGGCTTCGATATTGTGGTGTATTCCACAACGAAATTCATCGGCGGGCACGGCGTACACATCGGCGGCGCGATCGTGGACAGCGCCAAATTTCCCTGGGCCAAGGACCCGGAGAAGTGGCCGGAATTCACCGCGCCAGATCCCGCGTACCACGGAATCGTGTTCGAAGAAGCGTTACGGCCTATCGGCAACATCGCTTATATCCTCTACATCCGCACACACTGGCTACGCGACACGGGCGCCACGCAGAGTCCGTGGGGATCGTTCCTGACGCTGCTGGGATTGGAGACGCTGCACCTCCGGCTGGAGCGCCACTCAAAGAATGCGCTCGCCGTCGCCCAGTTCCTCGAAAAGCATCCGGCGGTGCTGTGGGTCAACTACCCGGGCCTGCCGAGCCACCCCGACTACGCCAGCGCCCAGAAATACCTGCCGGACGGCCAGGGGGCGATTGTAGGTTTCGGCATCAAGGGCGGCAAAGAGGCTGGCTCGAAGCTGATCAACAGCGTCAAGCTGTTCAGCCATTTGGCAAACATCGGCGATGCAAAATCGCTGATCATCCACCCGGCCACGACCACTCACTCCCAGCTCACGCCCGAGGATCAGGCACAGACCGGCGTGACTCCGGAGTATGTCCGGTTATCGGTGGGTATCGAAGATGTGAGCGACATCATCGCCGATTTGGATCAGGCGCTTCGGACGTCCCAAGCATGACCTTTGCGATTTAAGGAGAGGTCGATTTCCACGGAATACGTCGGGAATGTTCTGCAAACCGACGATAGGGCACCTGGCTGGCTGTCCAAGGTGACGGACGGTCTTCCGACGACGGTGCTGTCCAAGGTGAAGTATTTCAAACCGGGAGGCAGTGTGAAGAACCACACTGCCTCCCGGCTGATTGAGGATGCTGGGCAATGTAGTTGTGCTTGTTGGGGGCGAACTCCCTTTGGGGCTTCGAGGTGTTGTTCCCTTGAGTCCGTGCTCCCAGAAGCTCCACACGGCAAAGCCCACCTTCCGCAATGCCCCCCGGTTCGCCCGGTCACGCCTGCGGTTGCGGACCAGTTTGGGGAGCCAGTAGTCCACGTTGGATTTTGGCACATGACCGTGCTCCGGGCACCCGTGGTAGAAACACCCGTCGGCGAAGATTGCAAGTGACAGACAGGCGACAACGACGTTGGGCTGCCCCGGAAGGGTCTGCACGTCCTTGTCTACCTGCCACCTCTTGCTCAGAGCTTGTCGGACCAAGGTCCAAAGCCTCGCCTCAGGGCCCGAAATTCCAATTTCACCATATCTTGAGATTCCTTACCCTGCCTAAGTCAGGAACATGCAGCGACAACCCAAGGTGGCGGAATTTAACTTTATGAACCAGGGCCCAAATGCGGCCAGAAGTCTGGGATTAACATCGGCCGCCGCAAGGGCTTAGTTCTAGTCGCGAATTTGGAAACTACCTTCAAGTGGTCGCAGAAGGATCTACTCGCTCGTCGCACTGCAAGTTGTAGCTCCGCAGATAGTTCCGGCGCTATTTGGGATAAGTCGCCTTCCTGGAGAGGATCATGTCTGTCGCGTGGCCGCCTCACCGCAGGTAAAACATCCCAAGTATAGAAGCTGGACGCTTACTTCCCCTCAGAAGTGTAGCGAACAAGGCTGAGCGACGTCCCTCTCATTTGCGCCAGTCAGAACCGGTAGCGAAGCTGTACGATAGCATCTTAATGGAGAGGCCCACCGCCGGCCACAGCTTGCCTCACTCTCAAGTCGGGAACAATCCGAGCTGATCCGATGCTGTGACGGGACTCGACGGCCTATGTGAAGCCTTGCGCCGCTGTACCGCCTCGTACGACATACCGAACATCAGGAGTTGTGTCACCACTGCCGGGATCGGTGCTACTGGTGGAGTGATGACTTCCGGTAGGTCCCGAACCCGCGGTTCAGATTCCCTTCCCGGCTCGCGAGTCTCGATAGGCCGGGCTCCGAAGACTTCCGCCTGCGTCTCCACCAGACTTTTCCACACCGCATCTGCGCTCTCCCCGATGCCCTTCTCCGTCACGAGTTCCCGCGCCATCGCCATCAGGATGTCATCACCTTCATCGATCGCTTGTAGGCCATCGCTCGCAAACTTTCCTTCCATGGCCAGCGAAACCAACAGTTTTTTCCCCATCAATCGCAAACACGCTTCCTGCATGGTGCCGGCGTAGTAGAAAAACTTGACGTTGACGTTCGAGCGCTGTCCGATCCTCCACGAGCGTCGGCTGGCCTGGCGTAGCGTGTAAATGGAATAGCCGGTCTCGTAGAAAAGGATGTCCGGGAAGGACCAGAGGTCTAGCCCAGTCTGAACCAAACGCGGGTGCGCGATCACGACCTGCACTCCGGCTCGCAATTGACGCTCATACCACGTTTCACGCTCTTCCGGCGACACTTGTGTCGTCAGCACTGCTACGTGGACTCCTTCTTTCGCCAGGATGCTCTCCAGCCGACGCGTCACATCTCGTTTCTGGGTATAGACCGCGAAGACCTGTACCTTTCTTCCGTGCTCAAGCGAAGATTTGATTTCTTCAACTAGCCGCTGTTCCTTGGCGTAGACAAGGTTCTGATCCAGGTCTCGAGTCGCTGCGATCAAGAATGGTTCGCGACGTTGGGTTTCGGGGTTGAACTCTCGCCCTATCAAATCCCCGAAACCGAAGGGCCGGTCGGGATAAGCAAGGAGAGCATTCAACGCCACGCTGATCACTGACTGGTTACCTCGATGCTCGCGGAGTGCTTTCTTGATGTCTTCTTCCAAGTCCTCGTACGCCTTCTTCAGCGGTTCATCCATCTCGATGCTGACTACTTCCTCTCGGTAAGGAGGGAGAGCGTCGGAGATGTCTTCCAGCGACACGAAGGCGCCAAGACTCATTAGGAAACGCCCAAACAGCAGGGGTGACGCTCCCGGCCGGTGGCGGAACCGGGTTGTGACCCGGGCCTCAGAGCAGGCATTATCAGCGGGCTCGATCACCGTGATTTTCTCCAGCAAGCCGTAGGTTTCGGTGAAGGCCCGAATGCCAGCTTCCCCGTGCTCGAAGCCTTCTTCCAGCATCCTGGAAGGCTCGAGACGAAAAAGGATATTGAATAAATCCAGCGCGTAGCCACCTAACAGTGTGCCGGTGAGCACTGCAATGTGGCGGGCACACGAGGCGAGCGTCCCAAGTGCGTTGCCCTGTGCCGTGTCTCCTCCCTTCAGCTCGTGCACCTCATCGGCTATGGCATAGTCAAAGAAGTTGTTCCCCATGTAACGACCGATGAAGTCAACCGGTGCAAAGCGTCGAATCTTTTGGCCATCCGCCTGCCAAAGCGCACTGTAGAGCGGCCGGCGGGCGTGATTGGTTCCGTCACCTTGGCCCAGCACTTCGCTGAGCTTCACCTTCTTGAAGTCCATCGCCAGCAGACGCTCGCCTTCAGTACCGAGGTAGACCGGAGACCCACTGTCAGGATTGATGACGCTGCCCTGATAACGGCCGCAGCGGGCAACCTGGTAGGCGTGCCTCCAAAAGTACCCGAGCTTGGCGCGGTCTCGACCGACCACGAAAATTGCAGGCGAAGGACAGATCGAATCCCAACGCTTCCGGGCCGAGGGTGCTGACTTGCGCAAGCGCAATTCACTCAGGCTGGCCTTCAACCCCTCGCGCACAATGCGTCCATTTCGTAACTTCACTTCGTTCACGCCATGATGGCACTTGGAGTGGGTGGGCGTCCGCAGGCCGTCGATAATGAAGACACGGACACGGGGGAGTGTGAGGAAGGCTTCTCGACACCACTTCTCGACCAGTTGTGGCGGGACCATCGCGAGCCCGGTATAGGGCCGGCCCTCAGCGTGAGTGTGAACTGCACCCAGCGAGATCAGTGTCTTGCCGGTACCGCACTCTGCGACCACTGCACCTGCGCGAGCCTGCTGCCAGCGCCGGACCAGGCCCATAATGCAAAGAGTCTGAGCAGGGTACGGCTTTCGAAGGAGCTGGCTAATCAAGGGTGACGGTGGGTCATCGATGGCGTGCAAGGGCGGAAAAGACTCCAGGATTCTCTCTCCGAGCTGGGGAGAGTAGCTCCTGAGGTACTCCGAGATGGTTTCAGGCAGAGGCACAGTCTCCTCCTTTCGCTGTGTAAGCTCAATTCTGCGAGCGGTCCTTGTGGTCTATCTGTGGTTCGTTCGAGTGATTAATGCTTGGTTGGTCAGCTTTGGGTGGTCGAACGGTTGATGGCTAAAGCGGCCTCGAGCACGGTGATTGGAACTTCAACTGTCTGGACATAGAAGCTGGCATGTTTCGGGATGGCTGTGAACGCGATCGAAGCTTCACGCACGATCATTTTCTCGCACTCCATGGCGGCGATCTGACTAGAGGGCACCTGGAAGATCTCTGGAACGTGAACTACTCCCCTCTCTTCAATCTGAAGCTGATCCAGCATGTCCCCCACCGCGAAACTCATGCCCTCTTCGTCGTCAATCGCCAAGCCGGCATAAGGGGAGAAATAGCAGGCCACAAAGTAGGCCCAGTAGTACGCTGCGTCAATGTTCGGATCGAGAGTCTTCTGCTCTCGGAGCGCGGCGATCCTTTGCAGGGCCAGCGCGGCGAGTTCCTGGCTCAGATGCACGAGTGCGAATTCGCATCCACCATCGCAATACTCGTTGCTGCTGGAAACCTTCAATACGATGCGCATAACTCTCCCTCCTGTGTCACGGACGTGATGGGACTTTCGCTACGCACCTCCTGGGGGCTACCATCTTTCAATCCAGTCTCGCTAACCCGGAAGAAGCTGCTGGCCAAGCTCCATCGGACCGGTCCATTGCTTTCCGGAAACGCGATCCGCTTTTGCCTTAGCGCCCTTGCGATCCATTTCAGGAACAGCTTCTTCGACCCTCTGACCAGCACAGGAGAACATCCCAGGCCCACGATCGCTTGGATTGTCCCATGCCGGGTGAGTTCCTCGTTGAACCAAGTCGCCCACTCCGGCAAGACGGGCAATCCATAGCGCTGCGCAATGCGGTAAAGCACGAAGACCGGATCGCTATCACACAGGACGGTCCGCTTGCCCTCCGGGTCCATTCCTGCACGTGTTTTGGCCAGTTCTGCCGAGATCGAGACTAGGTGGCGGATCGGCCTGCGGCCTGCGATGGTGATGGTCCCGCGAAAGCACTGGGCGCCTTCACCTAGGCTGGCGGTGAGTGGATCGATCCCCGGAGCCTCCACAGTGAAGTGGTTTTGCTCGACGACGGCTGCCCAGATGGCGCCAACATCGGAGTCTCCACCCAGGACTGAGATGAGGTGAGCCTTACAGCTCCCCTCGCTTCCGACCTCACTAATGAAGCGATCCAATCGAAGCCGGATTCGCGTGGTCGTGTCCTTCATCCGTTTCGTATATTCCAGAACCCCGAAGCGCTCGTGGGCATTCTTCATGATGGTTGTCCTCTGGTAACTGGTGAGATTAGGTTAGGCGGGACAGAGAAGGTGGATCGGCAAAACCCTTCAGTGCAATATTGCTGTCTTCCCCGATGCATAGACTAGCGTCAATTCATTGGTGAACCTTTCCCGTTCCCGTTGGATGATGGTGCCATCATCCTCCACTTCTTCACTGCGGTCCGTAACCTTAATTGATCTCCAGGCAGAAATATGACGATCTTCGGCTGAGCCAAAGATTCCGTCGAGCAAAGAACTTACGGCCAATAAACCGAGATGGCCGGCATGTAGCGGTAGCGGCGGTCGGCCTTCAACGTGTTTTATTGGCGAAAACAGAACGGGCAAAGCTCGGCAGTACGCCGACGACTTGGGCAACAGATCTTCAACGTCGTCGAGTGGGAGTCCACGGTAGACCAATTGTGCCGGACCGCTTACGGGCACCTCGTATCGTGTTTCGGGCTGGGAAGGCAGGACCGGGGTTTGGGATGGGTCGCTGGCTAGGCTGGCGTAATAAAGGCGTCCCCGGGTGATGTCGCTGTCCGAGAGGCGTTCTTTTTCACGTCGATTCCGCCGGACTCCAAAGACAACCACCTGCTTATAGCGCACACACTCCGGCGCCTCAAGGCGGAAAACCCGGACGTCACGGAACTGGGTTGCCAGAATTTGACTGCACTCGGCCAGCCGGTCACCGGGGATGACAAACACCAGAACCCCACCGGGCTTGAGCCAGCGATAGATGTGGCTCAAGAACAGCGCTTCTGTGCGGCGACTGTCAGCTGGCCCCAGCGTCCAGTCGTAAGGAGGATTGAGATAGCTGAGCCCGAAGCACTCGACCGCGCAATGCACATCCAGTGTATTGCCTTGGATGACGTTGGAGATCCGGTGCCTGGCTTGCTCGGCGCGGTAGGCGTCAAGCTCGATACCGAAGCGAAGCACCTCGGCGCCGCTGGTGATCGCCTCGAAGGCCACGCCATCGCCTATGCAGGGATCGATCGCGGACGACGGCTGGTCTGGAAACAACAGGAATCTGCGAATCCGCTGAGCCTCAGGCAAGGGTAGCGGAAAATACCCCATTCGGATACGGCCGGACCAACGCATCGGAATTTCCTTTCTTTAACAGATTCTGAGGATTGAGATTTGAATCGTAAGATGGCAGTGGACGTACCTTCCCATGCTCCAATGCTGCGGCGTGAGAGACATGATTGAGTTGTCCGCTTTGGCCTGTCTTCGATAGGCAGGGCAACAAGGAACGAAGCGCCTTCGCTCGACACATGACGAAATAACGACCGCTATGAGTACGCTTCCGCGTGTACCCCGTAAAGGAGGAATGTGCATTACTTACTCCAGAATGGGCCTTCAAGTGCGAAGATGATAAAGCGAACCTTGCCAAGCTATAGCGCTGTCGCGGGTCGGTTGAAATCGAGTTACGGCACATGTTAAGGCACGGCCGCAGAAAGTCTGTGATAAGTCATGCCAAAAGGATTTAAGATTAGAAGCCGGGCTTTCTCCGAGGAGCCTTCCTAGGGATTGCCACAGTGAAAGGAGTGCCAAAACGTCTAACCGTCACGTTCGTGCATCTCAGCCACTCAAAAATGGCCACGCTCCACGCCTTGGTCGAACGCCTGGCGGAAGCGCTATCGCTCGATGCTGTCCGGCGTCTAAGAGAAGGCGCGGCATTTCTTGCAAGGGAATACAGAGAACGCCAAGCCCGAATAGCACTCAGTTGCCTTCGGGCTAGATCTGGGCGTTGCCGACAAGGTTTGAACTGACCGCTCCGGCGAACCGCACGCGATGGCGCAGCGGCGATGGTTCGGCCCGACGGCAGCTAAAGACCACGTGAGTCCAATTGAGAAGGAGGGCTTATGCCACTGTTCATGTGCCGTTGGGAAAACGGTGACTGCTCTTTTGTTGCAGCGCCCACTAAAGACGCGGCCATCCAATGCCTGGACGAAATTGGAAATGCGGACGGGTCCCAGCTAACAGCCATCAGCGACTTCATGGTGCACTTCGAGCTTACTCCGGAAGGCAAGCTGCAATTCCACAGTTTCGGCGAACTGGTGGAAGAAGTCATTTTCAAGAAAGCCTATCCCTTGCTCGATGAGCTCCTCCACAGTGACAGGCTGAGGGATGCTGCGGAACCGACCGCACGCGACCTGGCGCTCATCCGTGCCACAGTCGCGAAGGAGCGCAATCGCTTGCAGGGCAAGAAACCACGCAAGCTGGCACAGACAGAGGTTGGGCGCACCATCGCCAAAGAGATGGATGCGCCGGCCTCGTTGATGGACACCATCGTCCGGCAGGTGGCGGGAGAAAAACTCAAGAACTTGCACCCCCGGGGAAAACCCCATTAGTAACAGGCTCTGGCCTTAATCGCCGTCCACGCGCCCCAGGGGGTAGAGGGAGTTCCTCCGTCGCCTCTGCTTCAGAGAACGTCCACCTCTTCGTTCGCGCTCGACAGCCGGTAGAGGTCGCACATAGCCTCAAACCTACGCGACCGGCAGCTAACGCGGAAGAGAAATCTCGTGGCGCATGATTGAGGGGCCTCTCCGAAACTGCCTTGACAGCCATGCCTGCATTACTTACAGTGGGGGCCTGACACCGATTTCATCCGGGCAATGCTTACCGTCCAACGGAGAGAGGAAGAACGGAGCAAATGATGACAAAATCCCAGATCGTTGCACATTTAGCTGAGAAGACAGAAATGCAGAAGAAGACTGTCGCTGCGGTGCTCGAAGAACTTGTCGCTCTGGCCGCGAAGGAGGCCAAAAGCGGCGGGCAGTTTGTGATTCCGGGGCTCGGTAAAGCCGTCAAGGCGAATCGCAAGGCCCGCACAGGTCGCAATCCTCAGACCGGCGAGCCCATCAAGATTCCGGCCAAAACGGTGGTGAAATTCCGTCTGGCGAAGGCTTTCAAAGATGCGGTGGTGCCTCCCAAAAAGAAGTAGCCTCCCTCGAGGTCCACTTTCCTCGAGGGAACGAAGTCATAAACCGCAACGCGTGTGTCAATAGGACGAACAGCAGGCATGAATAAGGAAATCCTCAAGGGCTCTTTCGTTAAGGTTCGAGGCCAAGAGAAATGGCAAGATGCCCAATTGCAGGATGAGCTGTTTACGCTGTTCAAATTAGCCTGGCTTGAGAACGCAAGACTCCTAGCGAGACGAAAGGGCCAGAACTACTACTTTCTGGCATCCTTCCTGGGCGAAGAGGAAGCCGCTCGCTGTACGCAAGACCTGACCCGCAATAAGCCGACTTCATCCTTGCTCAAACCTTTTGAGGCAGCGGACGAAAGGGGATTTGTCCCTTGGGCTCAGGTCGTACCGAAGGGGGTGGGAGATCGCCTCACGCTTCGACTCGCGACTGACGAGGACTTAGAGGATGCGACCATCGCATCGATGATTGACCGCGATACGCGAGATTCTAATGGGAACTATCTTTTCACCGTCCCCGAGGAAATCAAGGAAAGGTGGATGGAGCGTAAACGAGAGCAAGAAAAGAAGAAGGTGTAGATGCGAAACTGCTCGTAAGCGCATGCAGCATGAAAACACTAACTCTTGGACGATTTCCAGATTTCGCCGAGGACTTCAAGTATGTGGATATCGCGGACGCATCGCTTCGCAACTCTTTGATCGACGGGACGGTGGCTGCCCGGATGGAAGCTTTGTGGGGGGCCTTGGTTAAGGATGCCTACCGTGCCTTGCCGGGGTTGGGCAAAGAAAACCGCGCGTCGCGGGTTTATTGGCTTGAACACCATCAACACACACCTCTCCGCGCGGAGTTGTCCCCCACCCGCACCTTCTATCCCTTCATCGGGTTGAGCGGCCCGGTCGGGCAAGGCTGGCGACAGGAAAGATGTTTGACATTGGATATTTGGCTTTCGCCACCGGCCCAGACCCTCGAGCGGAGAAATGCGGAACTGGCGGTCTATCTCGAAATCACTCGCAGCCGGCCGATTCACATGCTGTTGAGAATGTGGAGAGAGAGTCGGAAGGAATTGAAGCGTCTTATTTCGCTGTCAGGGGCTGGAATGGACTTCGGTTTTGGCGATGATCATGACCCAGAGGCCCTGGACAGGTATCGGTTGGACCCATCGCGTAAACACCGACTGATGATTGTTTGGAAGACCGGCGAACCGACAGAACCGGCGAACCTATCTCGGACTTTCACGTCGTTAGCACGGATTTATCACGTGCTTCAAGGGGTCCTTCGCGGTGACTCCAGCCGCATTTCTTTATTGGCCCATTGAGGGGAACAGGGGGGTGAAGGGATGATCGGGACCGTCGACCAGGAGCTATTGCTGAGGATCGAATGCCTAGCGACCGATAACCGAATCCCCAGATCCCAACTCAAGCCTCGGCTCGTTCAATGCGGCGCTGAGACGGTTAGTCGCTACACGTAGAGTGGACGTATAGGTAGACACTCACGCGGCCTCTGTCGCTAGCTCTGACGTAACTCCGAATTGCGCTTACTTACCCTCCGTGCGCGTTCCCAGTACTGGTGGTCGATTCTGAGCACGGAGGTCACGCCGCTTGCCAAATTAATAAAGCCGCCATGATAGCTGACTTCGCCGTAACGAAACAGGCGGGCCAGTAAGGCTAGGGCGTGCTGCGCCAGGGTTGAGTTGATAAATGGCTCCTGCCTTTCCAGGGCAGCAGCGGCGCTGCAGCTTGGCTGCTTGTCATCGTCGAGACTCGGGTCCACTATTTCAGGAAATAACTCCCACGCAGATCGGAGTCGTAGCCTTGACCTCCGGTTACGCTCATTCAGTGGCTCACCCAGGATGAACTGGCCGCTGTCAGAGTTGTTACCCAGGTCGAGTATGTAGGAGGTCGTACTCCAGTTGCTGACTCCATCACGAATCGCTGCCCTCGCAGCCCGCGTATCCACGCACCCGATTACAAGGTGAGCGCGGAGGTCATCGCCTGCATAACTGCGTGAGATGAAGGTTCCGGGTTTCAGGTGAATGGGGACCGCCTCCCACTTCAATCCCCAGAACAGATTTAGTCGGTTGACCAGCACGATCGCCTTGTTGAGGCCTATCTCCGACCGCGAAAATGGTTGGCGTATGCAGTTGGTGGGAGAAATCGTGTCGCCGTCCACAACCGTGACGTGCAAGCCTCCTGGATGACCACGAGCCACCAGGGACTGATGCAGGTACGGCAGTCCAGCAACGACAGCGCTCCCTGTTCCTCCGCAGCCTACCACCAGCACGCGCACCTGCCGTTCGAGCAACTCAGGGTGGATGCGGTGAGTCTCCATGACCAACTCCTCAGCGCTCGCTTCCGCGTGCGACGAATTCTTGTAGCGTTTCGCCGGTATCGACCAGGTATTGCGCTGGAAACCTCTTCCTGCCTGCAAGACCTTTCCAGAGTCCAATGAAGCCGCCAGGATGACTGGTAAGCCGGACTGCTCCGGCTGCATGGGTGAATTCAGACTGAAAGTAAGCATCTTGCCATGCGGGTATCGAGGCGATGTCAGAAGATTCAGGTACGCGCATGCTGCCAGCACAGACCAAGCCCCGAGCATCCGTGTTCCAGTAGGGAGCGGTCTTCAGGGGCGTATCTGGGCTTGGACGTGAGGTCGTCGCAAGCGCCCGCACAAAAATGTCCTTGCCCAAAAGTTTGAAAATCAGCGCCGGATGCGGGAAGACAAGACCGTTGATCTTTCGTGCTTCTTTGTCAGTTCCGCCGAAGAACATGACCCTGCATTGCGGCCGTGACCACCACACCAGCAGGTCGGGAGTGCGCGCCAGAATGTTTTCAGGAAAGATTTCCGGCTTGACCTGCGCTCCAAGCCCTTGAGCAAGAGTGCGTACGAAGGCTGTTGTCAGAGGTTCGCCGGGTGCGAGATAAGGAGATCCATCGTCAGCCTGCTTAATCCGGTGGAG
>Ga0326728_10007084_pt1 | contig 29364 bp, 23 predicted proteins | sample MB3enrmetagenome_FD_207602 | JGI IMG/M metagenome (GOLD analysis project Ga0326728, IMG submission 207602) | Lab enriched peat soil microbial communities from McLean, Ithaca, NY, United States - MB31MN | ecosystem: Environmental > Terrestrial > Soil > Wetlands > Peat | place: USA: New York... | reverse complement strand
AATTCGTTGTTTTCCAACCCGGCCCGAAAATAAGGGATGAGTGTATCAACCAAGTCTTTTTTGGTCCGGTAAAACTGACAGAAATGAGTACCCCAGGGGATATTGCCGATAACTTCGATACCGCTTATGCGGGTTTCTGCCTGCATATAACCTCGACCATTAAAATCGTACGTTGTTTCCGACAGACTTAATACCAATTACTATAGTGTTTGTTTAAATTATCTAAAATATATAACCGATTGAAACCAGAGTCAAGCGCCCTAAATATAAAAATCGTACAAATGTTATTACAAATCTATAACATTTTTAATAATGATGAACCACAAATATTACGGGGCAATTACGAGGAATGTCGGAATTTTACAATTTTGTAATTAATTTTAGTTTTATTTTATAACTTCTACACAGTACTAAACGTATTATAAGACGTATTGGATTGAGGCTGGTTTAAGATAGCGGACAGCAGGAATAATGAAATGGAGCGAAGAAATGAGTGAGATGTTTTGTTTTCAATGCGAGCAGACCGCCGGGGGCACCGGGTGCACAAAGGTCGGAGTGTGCGGGAAAAGGCCGGAAACAGCAATAAAACAAGACCAGTTAATCGGGGCGCTGGTGGGTTTAGCACGGGCGGCGGAAGGAAAAAATCCCGGTAAATACACCGATGAAATAATTATGCAGGGGCTGTTCGCAACCGTGACCAACGTAAACTTCGACCCGGACAGAATTGACGAACTGAAGAGAATGGCGGAAACGATGACCTTGAAACTGGGCGTAAAGAAGGAATTCAACGCGAGCATAATTTTCCAGGGAGACCCGGCTATTGTCTCGCTGCGGTCCATGCTGTTGTTCGGGCTACGGGGAATGGCGGCCTATGCCTGGCATGCGCGCGTGCTGGGGAAAAACAACCCAGAAGTTACAGCATGGTTTTATAAGGGTTTACGGTCAATCGGGGAAGAGCACACGGTGGACGAATGGCTGGCGCTGCTGATGGAGTTCGGGCAAGTTAATCTGAAATGCATGGCACTGCTGGACGAAGCGAACACCTCGAGCTACGGCCAACCGGTGCCGACCAAAGTGAGCATGAAAGTGGAGAAAGGGCCGTTCATCGTCGTTACCGGTCACGACCTGGCCGATTTAAAACAGCTACTGGAACAGACCGAAGGGAAGGGGATAGATGTTTATACACATGGCGAGATGCTGCCGGCACACGGGTATCCGGAATTAAAAAAGTATCCCCAGTTGAAAGGTAATTTTGGGACGGCATGGCAGAACCAGCAAAAAGAATTCAGCGATTTACCGGCGCCTATACTGTTCACGACAAACTGCCTGATGCCGCCGAGAGCAGCTTATACCGATAACATTTTTACTACCGCCGCAGTGGGATATCCGGGGGTGAAGCACATTCACGACAAAAACGGAAAAAAGGACTTCACGTCAATCATCATGAAAGCGATTGAACTGGGCGGCTGGAAAGAAGATAAACAATTTACCGGCATCAACGGCGGTATGAAACTGACGACCGGTTTCGCCCGGAATACGGTACTGGGCACGGCAGATACGATTACCGCGGCGGTAAAATCCGGCATGATTAAGCACTTTTTCCTGGTGGGGGGCTGCGACGGAGCTAAACCGGGGCGCAATTATTATACGGAATTTGTGAAAAGGACGCCGAAAGACAGTGTGATACTAACGTTAGCCTGCGGGAAATACCGTTTCAACGACCTAGATCTAGGAAAAATCGGGGGACTGCCGCGGATTCTGGATATGGGACAGTGTAACGACGCATATTCGGCGATTAAAGTGGCACTGGCGCTGGCAGACGCTTTTCAAGTTGGGGTCAACGAACTGCCGTTGACACTGGTACTTTCCTGGTACGAACAGAAAGCCATAGCCATACTGCTGACGCTTTTATCGCTCGGCATAAAGAATATCTATTTGGGGCCAACAATGCCGGCTTTTCTTTCCCCAAACGTCATAAAAATACTCGTAGACAAGTTTAGTCTGCACCCGATAACGACACCAGAAGAAGATTTAAAAGCGATAATCGGTTTAAACTAACTGAGAAATAGAGGAGAAACATGATTGAACAGGAAAAGATGCACAAGTACCACAAGCAGAACGGAGAAACGCCAAGTTTCAAAGCATATCACGAAGTACATATCAATAAAATATTGGGGTCGGTGACAAAGGAGGATGTCGCTGCATTTGCGAATAACAACATCACAAAGTTTAAAGGACATCTAGGAGAGAAAGCCGGTATCCCGGTAATGCTTTTCGAGCGGAATCAAGACGCGCAGGCTTTCGCTAACGAATTAAAAGCAAAACTAAAAATACCGAGAGAGCATATCGAAATTAAGGCACAAAAATAAAACCACGCCAAGCAACGGCGGGACAATTTACATTTGACATAATATAATTATGAATTTGTTTCCGGCGAGGCCGGTGGGTTGAGGAGATGAACAACCCACCGGCTTTTGTTTTTATCCGGCACAGAAAAATAGTTATTCTTCTTTATGTTTACTCCAATCTTCGCGGGAAGTGTGCCTGACATGAACGGGCACTAATTGTTTGGTAAAGCCGAAGATATCCCTCCTGTGACTGCACTGCAGGCACTGCTCATACCAGCCGTCGGTATCACGGTCAATAAATAAGTCTCCGCCACAACGCTTACAGGATTTCAGTTCCCAATTTAACATTTTATTCAACCCCCCTTGGTCACCAGCCCCACCTCGATTTGAGCTGTTCCGGTACTTTATTAGCCAAAAGTTTTTGCTTTTTTCGACTTACTAAAATCAGTTTAGCATGTGAACATGAAATGACCGTTAATCTAAGATGAACTGAAGATGAACAAAAAAACTGCCTGAAGAGAAACAGACAGTTTTTTTAATCTGTTTAGATGCCGAGATATATCGTTAAAGAAGTTATTGGGTTTTGAATTTACCGGAAATTTCGGCCAGCTGTTCGTCGCTGATGCCCTGAGGGGTATAACCTGAACCTTTGCAAAGAAAAAAGATAGTGGCAGCCTTTTCCATGATATCAATATAATCGAAAGCATCGGCGATGCTGGCGGCGACGGCGGCACAGCCGTGTTTTTCCCAAAGAATGACGTGGTGTTTTTCCAGCGCAGACACGGTAACATCGGCAAGGGCTTCACTGCCGGGCAGACGATAGGGTGCGATACCGACACCATCCGGAATAACGATTTCCACTTCCGGGTGCATGGCGATAAGGAGGTGGTCGATAATTTCTTCCTTGAGGTATTTTTCAATTTGCGAAAGAGCGATTAAATGCGGCGGGTGGGTGTGCAGGAAGGTGGTAACAGGTAAATTATGGCGGCGAATATACTGGTGAATTTTAAGGTGAGAAATAAACTCTGAAGTCGGTTTACTGTTAATACCTTCGCCACCCCAGAGGACTTGATAGCCTTTGAGGTCTTCGGAAATGGTAATCAGCAGCAGATGTTTTTTAGGATTACGGGCGACGTTCCGCATGGCGGCACCGGCGACTTTGACGATAAAGCTGCGGCCAGCAAGTTCTGACTGCGCAAAACCCATGGGGATGGTCAAAAACTGGTTGCCGTTCTTCATATTGCGGGGTAATAAAGTGGTAACATCAACAGTGAAATTACCGGCATTGCGTTCCGCCCAGCCCCTTTCCCACATGTAGCCGGATACTTCAGCAATTTCGTCAACAACATCCTGTAATTCCTGGTTCAGTGAAATTTCGAGCACATTTATCTCCAATAATCCCCGGAATAAGCACAGCTTTATTCCAAATATATTTATCGGGATTTAAAAGTATTGTTCGACTGACAAAGATATTATAGCAGATGAGATTATGGAGAGGGTATTAAGGTTATGATTTTCCGGCAAAGTTAAGGCAGCGGTAAAATGGAGCGGCGTCGGACGGACACATTATCCGGTATTGACAGGCATAGACTACCAGACAAAATTTGAGATTGCCGCGTCATCCGCCTGAGGCAGATTCCTCGCAAAGGAAGTAGGGTATTTTGAAATCCACGCTTACAGAACATGTATTTTACTTTGGCTGGCCGGAAATTACAGACTGGTAGGCCTTACCGACGGGAGACAGTTGACTGCTGGACATCGCGAGTTTGGCGGATTGATTCTGCAATGTGGTAATCTGACTATCAACATCTGTGTTCTGAGTATCAGTTAAAGGAGGATATACCGGTACCGATTTTAAAGAATTATAATCCACAAGAGAAAACCAATTATAAAACCCGAAAGCGCTGATGTAATCAAAATGCTTGTAATTGGCGAGGTTGGATATCATCTGAAACGCCTGAATGTCGAGGGATGCCCAAAAACTGAACATATCGCGGACCCGCATATCAGTAATTGAATCATCATTTTCAGTCAGACCGACCAGCGTTGCAGATTTATCAAACCAAAATTCAGACATAGTAACACCTTTGCCGGCGGCATGGGCCATATCGGCGATTTGTTCAGCAATGGCCACTTCGCCCAACTGGCTAACTCCGGGCTGGAAATTATAAAGATGCGTATCAATTTTATCCAAACCGAGAATGGCAACAAGCCCCGTAAAATACGATTTCCAATCAGGCTGCCAGGTGCCGGCCCCGGAACCGATAAGTATTGAAGTATGCAATCCGGCTATACCGGCGTTATTCAAGTCAGTGACAAACCGGTTAATCATGGCAACGTCCTGAATGGCATCATTCAGTTCGGGACGGTAATCGTTCACCGCATCCGTTTGGGGTTCGCTTTGCAAAATAAGATAATCCGGTTTGATTTGCTGCGCAATGATGATATTGTTCTGGCTGCGAATTTGCTCGTAAGCGGCAAAACTCAGGGTTTTATAGTAAGGACCCGGATTGAAAGAGGAATCGCTGCTGACGTAATAAGTGAGCAGCGGATTGGCTTCGACTATCATTTTCAGTCCGCGCTGATGAATCGCCTGCACGAGAGACTGATAATAACTGAGCCAGGACTGCACGGTTTGCTGCGCCTGGGCGTCAGTCTGACCGGAAAAGATATAGAAGTTGGGGTCAAAGACGGGGCCGCCGATTTCGACGGTAACAGCTTTGACACCCATGGCCGCTTCACCGTTAAGTTCGTTCAACATCGTCTGCTGTTCGCTGCTTTGCAGTATACCGGGGCCGGCATTGGTATCGGTAGTAACCAGCTCGGCGGCATAATTTACCGGATAGGAACTGCCGTTTAACTGCGAGGTAATCTGGCTGGTATCAGCGGTGATGTAACCCTGTAACTGATTGTACAGGGATTGGTAAAGCCCGGGAACTGGCGGAGGGGCAGTTAAGGTTGTTGGCGGGAGAATAGTTGTTGGAGTCGTGGTAGTGGAAAAAATCGTGCCGGCAATAGTTGTAGTTGAGGATGGCGTAACAGCAGCCGTGGTTAAGGCGGTAGAAGTTGATGACAAGGAAACGGTGTTGGTAATCGTTGAAGTCGGAGAAATTGAAGTCTCTGCCAGAGAGATTGGTGTTGTAATCGTTAATGAAGCAGTCAGAACAGATGTTTGACAGCCGGTGAACAACACACAGCCGAGTAAAGATGCAGACAGTAATAATTTAAAATATTTATGCATAAGATTCACCCCGATACTTTAGTTAATAATACAGCTTTAATAAATTGATACATAATGAAAGAATAACAGGGAATTGTTAAAGCGACGCCGGAATTTTGTAAATTCGCGGTAAAATATTAAGTTCTCCCTTAATTTCTTTTTAGCAAGGAGAGAGAAATGATTTTCTACAATAATTGTGGTAGGAAATAACAAAAATGAACTTAACTTTACATGATAATTAGCTTGGTATAACATTATTGACAAGACCGTAAAAATACCCGTCAACACTACGAATAATAAACAATATTCAAGAAAGGAAGTGCGATGGAAAAAGCAAGCGGAAAATGGTGGGATAAACTGGGGAAACCGCAATACGGCGGCGAACTGACATACCGGTTAAACCGGAAGATTGTAAACCTGGACCCTTATAACGGCGTACACCTGACCCAGATACATACGGCGTGGATGGAAAAACTCTTTGTAGATGACTGGACGCTGGACCCTGAAATATTCGATTATGTGCGGAACCTGCGTCCGAACGAATACGTTAAAGGCCATCTGGCGGAAAGCTACGAATTTACCGACCCGAAAACATTCACGGTACACCTGCGTAAAGGCATCCACTGGCAGAATATTCCGCCGGCGTACGGGCGCGAATTGACTTCGGACGACATCGCGTTTCATTTTCACCGGATGTACGGCCTGGGGAGCGGGTACACTAAACCCAGTCCGGCACGGGCGGATGTGGTGGCGTTTAAAGAGCTGGTATCGGTGGTATGCCCGGATAAATACACCGTTGTTTTTAATTGGAGAACTGCGAACCGGGAATTGATTATTGACGCGCTGCAGGAAGTGGGGACGACGTTGTGCATCGAGTACCCGGACGTGGTGAAAAAATACGGCAATACACAGGACTGGCACCATGCTGTGGGCACCGGCCCCTGGATATTGAAAGATTTTGTCGCGGATAATTACGCTTATCTGGAGCGGAACCCGTATTACTGGGGGCACGACGAAAGGTACCCGCAGAATAAACTGCCGTATGCCGATAAGTTAACGCTAAGGATTATTCCCGACCCGAAAGAGGCGCTGGCGGAGATGCGCGCCGGCAGAATTGACGCCGTAGACCAGATTTCGCCGGTGGTGGCGATGGAGATGAAGAAATCCAATCCGGAAATCCTCCAGATTTCGATGCCACAAACCGCGGTAACAATTGACCCGAGACATGACAAACCGCCGTTTAACGACGTGCGGGTGAGAACAGCGATGCAGATGTCCGTCGACCTGCCGGGAATCGCGAAAGATTATTACAAAGGGACCGTGGAACCGATTCCTTCAACACTGACGGGACGGGAACTAAAGGGATGGAGTTTCCCCTATGAAATCTGGCCACAGACCCTAAAAGACGAGTACGCGTACAATCCGCAAAAAGCGAAAAAGCTCCTGGTAGAAGCGGGATATCCCAACGGATTCAAGACCAACATCGTGGCGAATACTTCGGCAGACATGCACCTATTGAACATCGTGAAAGGTTATTTTACCGATGTGGGCATCGATATGGAAATCAGGCCGATGGAATCTACCTACTGGACGGCTTTCGTGGTGACCAACCGCAAACACGACCAGCTGGCTTACGCGGCGGTGAATCCTTACGGGCACAGCTACGAACCTATAAGGCAGCTGAACCGGCTGCATACCGGATACTCCTCCAACCACATGATGATCAGCGACCCGGTTTTCGACGCATATCTACTAAAAGCAGCAGCGGCCACAAGTGAAGACGAATTGAAACAAATACTTAAAGACGCGAACGAACGGGTAGCAAGGCAGCATTTCGCGATATCTTTGCTAAAACCGATGCAATATTCGCTGCACCAGCCGTGGTTTAAGGGATATCACGGGCAGTTCGGGTCGGTGTGTTCACCGGCCGGCAGTCCGCAATTGCTTTTCTTCTATCCGGCGCGTTTCTGGATTGACCATGATTTAAAGAAAAAAATGGGGCATTAATTCAAAATCCAGCAATAGAAAATATTATAGCAGATGCTGGTTTTAAACCAGCCTCTGCCTGTTTAATATAAGCTACAACAGCTGTAATTAATTCTCTTAATTTCTATATATAAAAGGTAACGAAGTGCTTATTATTTTCAATTAACGTAACATTATATCCGTGTTATTAAGAAGGCTCTCCTTTTCTAACTACAGAATTCATCTTTTGTTATTTGGACTTTTTTTCAAGTAATCAAGGGAAAAAGGCGCAGGACTCCTTCTAAGAAAAAAAAGAGAAGGCCTCCGGTAGAGAGGAGGCCTTCTCTTTAAACCAGAATTTGTAACTGAATAAGGTTAGTGAGGAGTAACCCAGAAGCGGGCCATGTAGAAACCGGATTGGGCGGAACCGTTCTGTCCATTATAACCTTTGAGCCATGGCTGCACGAAGGAGTAGAAGTTGGGGGAAACCAGAGATACTCCAAAGTGCTGCTGGGCAACGTAGAGGTTGGCCTGAGCCACGATGTTTTTAATGGTAGGAACATCGGTGGCGGCGATGGCTGCCGGATAGAAGGCATCAAATGTCGGGTCGCTGACCAGACTGTAGTCGCCGCCGTAACCGGTGCGGAACAGCTGCAGCTGCCTGACGGGAGAATAAGCATTACCGAAAGGACGGCCGTCGCAGAAACTCATAGCGGTGGATTTTTTATTGCTGATGCAATAGGTGCCCCAGGTAGCATTATCCATCAGCTGTACATTTACGGTAATGCCAATTGCGGCGAAATTGCTATCCATAATCTGCAACAAATTAATATCGGAAGTACTGTTAGCGACACAGGTGGTGGTAAACCCGTTGGGGTAACCGGCCTGAGCAAGAAGCTGTTTAGCCAGCGTGGGATTATAAGCAAACTGTGCCTGTAAATCTGCCGTCCAACTGGGATACGGATCGCCCCAGCCACCGCCCATGGTGCTCAGGGTTAAGGATTGAGGAATCGGCGAAACGGTGCCGTTGTAATAAGTCTGGGCAATTAACGGCAGGTTTTGAGCTAATTGACAGGCCTCGCGGACCTGCAGGTTGTTAAAAGGCGCCTGTGCGTTGCAGAGGGCCATACCTTCGGCAGCCTGCGGGATAGCGACCTGCACGATAGAAGGATTAGTGGTTGTCATGGCAGTGGCTGCCTGGATAGAGTTTCCTTCTACCAGGTCAATTTTACCGGTACGAAGTGCTGCCAAAGCGGTCGGCACGTTAGGAATAATCAAAACATGGAGGCCGTTAACGTAAGGCAGTTGATTCGTTGGATAGCGTTCGTCGAACCCCCAGTAGGATGAATTGCGTACAAGAGTGGCGGAACTGCTGTCAACAAAGTCGGTTAAAATGAAGGGGCCAGTACCAATGGCATGATGCCAGTCGTTGAGGTTGCCCCAAAGATTTACGGCTTCTTGAGCGACGTAATCCTGAGACGCGGTGCCTTCGTCTAGCTGCGTTTCCAGAATGTTTTCAACGTTGCCGTTGAGCCAGTGGAAATCAACCGTCCAGGGAGCGGTAACCGTGACGGAGTTCATCGCCGCGCGGGAGATGACATCCGAGCTGGCATACGGGCTGGGGGTGGTGAAGCCGCCGCCAAGGCCGTACATGCGGTCCATGTCATAAATGACATCAGCAGTCGTAAACTGACGGCCGTTGACCGGGGCAATATTTTGCCAGTAAACATTTTGCCGCAGGACAACGACGAAATCATTGACGTCAGGCATCGACCAGCTTTGTGCCAGGCACCCGATCAAATCTTCGGGCGGACGGAAGATGAACTGGAAAGCGAATGACGCCGGACTGACAGTCCAGTTGTCCATGTCCATCTGTTGTAAATACATGGTTAATATGTTGGTCCCGCCTGTGTAATACGGGTCCCATTGCGTCAGGTTACCTGTTTGTGAAACAGTGATTGTCCCGCCGTATTGCGGGGTGCCCAGACTGTCCCACCAATTGCCAGTGGAAGTGGTAGTGACGACAGCGCTGGTAGTACTTGAAGCCGGGGCTGAAGAGGTTGCCGTAGTAACCGTAGTTTGTGTGGTGGACGTGGCTACCGCCGTGGATGTGGTGGTTGTGGTTGTAGTTGTGGCATTTGTAGTGGTTGTTGCGGAACTGCAGGATGCCAGCAGAATAGCAGCAACTAACACTAAGGATAAGCCAAACCAGATAAATTTGTGTTTCACCGTTTACCTCCCTTTTTCTTTTTTAAGATGATTTAAGTGATTTAGAGAACACTTTATCATCAGCTCTACAATTTGTCAAGGTAGAGTATTGAAAAATCGGCTACTAAGGGGATATAATCAATTACACTCGAAAAATTGCATAATATTAGATATCAAATAATAAAAAATATTTTTACTAAAAATGGGGCTGAGATACATAAAAATATAAAGAATAATCAGGTTTACCGACAAAATTTATGATATATTAGATGAAATAAAGTTAGCAGGGAGGGCAAATTACATTGAAAAGTACAAAAGTACGGTTCGCTGCTTATTGTGTTACCATTGGATTAATGGCTATCCTGATTACAGGTTTCACCGCATGTTCCACAAAGTCAACAACTACGACAACAGAAAAAGCTACAATCGTTTCCATCACAATCACGCCGAGTAGTCCCCCTAACTTAACCGTACATACCAATATGCAGTTAACCGCGACCGCGACTTATACCGACGGCTCAACCGGAGATATTACCAATTCCGCAACCTGGACAGGTTTTAATAATACGGTGCTGACTGTTTCTAATGCAGGTTCAGTATACGGCGTATCCGCCGGCAGCGCGAAAGTAAACGCAGCTCTGAATGGCATTACCAGTGCGCCAGTGTTGATAACAGTGGTTTCTCCTTAACAGAAATGAATGAAGGATAACAATTTATTAATTATTCAGCGTATGACAAAGAAACCGGTCACTTACGGAACAGCAAAGAGATACTAAAATACAACAGAATAAACCACGAATTAAGAAGTATATAGACGTTTTGTAAATTGAATGCAAAGCGTTGAATTCTCGCAAAATATAAAAAAGTATATGTGGAGGTAATTAATTGAGACAAGGTTACGCAGATACTCCGGAAGGGCAGGTGCATTACCGGACAGAGGGCAACGGTGAGCCGCTACTGCTGCTGCACAAAGCCGGATTATCATCCGATGAATTTACCGAAATGCTGCCGTTCCTGGGTAAAAGCTACATGGTGATCGCGATGGATGTGTTGGGGTATGGCAACACAGCCCTGCCGAAGCAGGAGCCGAAATTTAACGATTATGTGCAGAACATCATACATTTTATGGACGCAATGAAGCTAAAGAAGATTAATATTGCGGGGCACTTGCTGGGCTCATCGTTCGCAATGGAAATAGCGGCAACGCAACCGGAACGAGTAAATAAACTGATTCTCTGGGACGGTATTTTTTTGGATGAAAAGGAACGGAAGGCAACACAGGACGAATATGCCAACGAGCACATGGTTTTAAAAGGCGACGGAACGCATTTGCTTGAGGTCTGGAAATCACGCGGCGGTAAACCGGGTGCTAATTTGCCGGCGGTAAACCGCTCCACGATTGAATATTTAAAATCCGGCTTGGGTGAAGGAACCGGTGCTTCCCATCGGGCGCTTTTCTCGTATAATCCCGAATCGCAGCTGCCTAAGATAAAAGCTCCGACGTTACTCTTATACAGCAGCCCGAAGAGCCCGATGCTAGTGAGGGTTGACGCTATGCAAGCCGCGATAAAAAACAGCGAAGTCAAGATATTAAACGGTGTTAATCCCTGGGAAAAACCGGAAGAATTAGCGAAGGTTATAATTGACTTCCTGGAGAACTAAATTCCGGTAACGTCTGATATTTAGAAAATGGGCAAAAAAAGAAGCCGGGTCAAAGACCCAGCCTCTTTTTCTTAATGATGACTAAATCGTGCTGATATTATTGCGCGTTTTTCACAGTGGGATTAATCCAGAAACGGGCGGCATAAGTATTGACAAGATTCCCGAAAGCTGCATTTTGGCCGTTGTAGCCAACAAGCCAGGGCTGGCAAAGGCAATAACCAGTGGGCGTTACCAGACTGATTAAAATATGCTGCTGGGTAACGTATTGACAAGCCTGCTGAACGTACCCTTTGATAGAGGTAATATCGGTGGCTGACATGGCATTGTTATAGATAGCGGTATAAACAGGGTCGTTCCAGCCTTCAAAGTTAACCGAGTTACCTGGAATAAATTCAGGAAGGACGCGGAGAGGCGCGAGAATACGTCCGATTAAGCCGACACCGCGCTGGGCGAGACCGTTCCAGGCCGGGGTAGTAACAAAAGAGTTGATAGTAGCGGAAGGCATCGCGTTCAGGGTGATATTAATGCCGACGGCTGCTTCTTCGGACTGCACGATACTCAACAAATCAGCGTCGTTATTGGAATCGAAATATAATGTGGTGCTAAGACCATTGGGGAAACCGGCAGCGGCAAGCAATGCCTTAGCATTAGTCGGATTGTAGGCGTATTCAGCTTGCTGAGCGGCCGGCCATTGCGCATACGGCCAACCCCAACCAGCGATGTAATAAGAGACGAGGGTTTGGGGATTAGGGTTAGCAGTGCCCTGATAGTAACTACTAGCGATTAACGGCAGATTCAAGGCTTGCTGCATGGCAATACGCACATTGATATTGTTAAAAGGAGCTACCGAGCTCTTGGGCAGGATATCCAAAGCGGCAGCGGGAAGTTTAATAATATTGATGCTGGGATTGGTTTGCTGTAAAGCGGCCATAAGCGTCGGCGTAAACTGAGCGTTGCTGCCCATATAGTCAATTTTACCGACGCGCATCGCGGCCAGCGCTGTGGCAGTAGTAGGGATAATCAGGACGGTCATACCGCTGATATAAGGGAGACGGTTCTGCGGGAAACGTTCATCAAATCCCCAGTAAGAGGTGTTGGCAACCAACTGCATAGCGGTAGAGTCAACCCAGTCGGACAAAATGAAAGGACCAGTGCCGGCTTGATAGTGCCAGGTATTCGTACTATTGCTGGCAACGACGTCTTCGGACGGGATAATAATGTTAACGATACTAGCCTGTTGCATGTTCTCGGCAATTGATTCCGGGTTGGTATTTGCCCAGGTGAAAGAAACAGTATATTTGTCAATGGCAGTGACGGATTTAATAGAAGCCTGGGGCGATGTTGCCCAAATCGGGGCAGGTGCGGTGAAACCATCACCTAAACCAAGGTTGCGGTCGTAACTGTAAACAACATCAGCCGATGTCAGCTGACGTCCGTTAACCGGCGCAATATTCTGGAAATATACATTCTGTTTTAAAGCGATGACAAAAGTATTTATATCCGTAGGGGAAAATTGCCAGGTAGCGGCAAGGCAACCGGCGGCATAATCCGGTGGACGGAAGCTGATATTATAAGCAAAAACAGAGGGATTTAGCGTCCAGTTATCGGTGAAAGGCTGTTCCTGCCAGGCAAAATTCCAGGAAGTGTTGGTAGTCCCTAGAATCGGGTCAAAAGTTAGGATGTTGTTGTTGGAGGCGATTGTGATATGACCGCCGTATTGCGGGGTGCCGAGGTTATCCCACCAGTTGCCGGTTGAGGTGGCAGAAACACTGGTGGTAACGGTTGATGTAGGCGCAACGATGGTAGCAATCGTTGTGCTCTCCGGTGCCGAAGTAGTAGTGGTCACCACAGTTGTTGAGGTCGGGGCTGCAGTGGTAGTGTTGGTAGTGGTTGACTGCGAACAGGAAGCCAATACCAGCGAGATTACCAGGATGAATGCGAGGATAAATAATATTGGCCGTCTTTTCATGTGAACCTCCTTTTTATTTAAGACGCAGTAAGAATCAAAGACAGATTGTGAACATTATTCGGTACTGAATCCGCCCCAGATTGCAAAAAGTTTATCACAAGGTACCACTATTGTCAACAGGAAAATGAATGTACCATTAAGTGTTATTAAGATAAGAAACGGTGTGAATTGATATTATGCTTCAAGAATGCCGGTACATATGGAAAAAGGTATTATTTTGAGATTATTTCCTATTGCTTTTTAATTTCTATTTAACTATGATATGGGTACAAGTAAACAGATCCCTTCGATATCTGACCCTTGCCGGACCGTCAGAATAGCGCAATATAGCATTTTACCTCGGATTACCGGAAATAATCAGGAGGTGTAATATGACACAGAAGGCCCTTTCTGACAGGCTGATGGATTTATGCAGCCAGCACGCAGACGAAATTGCGGAACAATGGCTGGAATCCATTATCAAAAACTCTCACACGTCTACATTTGTTTGCAATCCTCGAGAAAGCTGTCTGAGGCACGCATCTTTTATTTATAAAAACTTGAGACGGATGTATTTCGCGGAGAACCCTTACAAAGAAGTGTTGAGCATAATGGACGCGACCGGCTACGCAGAGGAGCAATACAGCCGCCGTGTGCCGCTGGCCGAAGCCGTTTATGCGTTAATCATGATGCGGCGTTATGTCTGGCTTTATGCCGAAACTTCGGACTTGTTCAATACGACTTCAGATATGTACCTGGTTTTACAGAGCACCAACCGGATTTTGCTGTTGTTTGACTATGCGGTATATATCGTGATTGATAAATATGAAAAAATGGCGAAAAAGTAACACCTGAGAGGGAAAAATGTACAAGAAAATTATCGTGCCGCTGGATGGTTCGGAACTAGCGGAGTGTGTTATCCCCCACGTCGAAGGCATATTCAAAGGGATGGGAACAGAAGAAGTGATCCTGATAACGGTGATGGAACGAGTGGTGAATTTAACGCCCAAAAACAGCAATGGGGAAAAAGCTGCGGGACAGGATTATTTTGAACCGGATATCGCTTTCAGCGACCGGCCGTACTCCGGGAGCAAGTTGGAATTCGCCCCTTCGTTGAAAGTACCGTTAGTCACCGCCAAAATGCTGAAACAGGGCCAGCGCTACCTGGCGGAAGTGGCCGAAGGCCTGGCAAAAAAGGGCGTAAAGGCAGGGATTACGGTACTGATGGGAGAAGCCGCCGAACAGATTGTGGATTTCGCCCGCAGTGAAAACGTGGAGTTGATAATCATGGCAAGTCACGGTCGTTCCGGATTCAGTCGATGGGCGATGGGGAGCGTGGCTGAGAAGGTGTTTCACGGCAGCAGCGTGCCGATATTGCTGGTGAAGGCAAAAACGGAAGAGAAATAATAATATCAGGTACCTTAAAGCTAACCCGAATATTTAACCGAAGGGAACAGCTTTAAATCGGTGTGAGGCAAGAACAAAGCCGCGATAAATTCGTTCATGAAGGGCGTATAGTTGGAAAGCTCGACGTTGGTCATGCGGCGGGCAATTTTAAGCGAATCTTCAAATGCAGTGATTGATGTTAACGCCAGCTGCGCCCCGGTGAGCGAACTGTTACCGATAAACTGAATCCGCTTCACATCAATGTCCGGAATCAATCCGATAGCGATGGCTTTGGGTATATTTAAAGAACTGCCAAAGCCGCCGGCTACATAAATATTTTCCAGCTGGTCGAAGCTGAGACCGACATAGTCCACCAGCGACTTAATCGCGGCAAAGATGGCGCCTTTAGATTTGATAAGGTTAGCAATTTCGGATTCGGACAAAGATATCGGCTCGCCGGTTTCCGTTTCATTAGCGAAAGCGAAGATATACCGCAATTCACCATTTTCTTTTATAAGACGCTGGGATTTAAATGCATCATTGAACTTGCCGTGCGGTTCGATGATATGATTGCGAACAAGTTCGTAAACGGCATTAATCAGGCCGGAACCGCAGATGCCACGCGGTTTGGCTTTACCAATAGTTTGATAAAAGATATCGCCGTCATTGATTTCGATTTTTTCTATTGCGCCTTTCACGGCCCGCATGCCGTTACGCGCGCCGCCGCCTTCGAACGCTGGGCCGGCTGAAGCGGAGCAGCAGACCAGCCATTCGTTGTTGCCGATAACGATTTCACCGTTAGTGCCGACATCAATGAGGCAACGGATTTCCGGCTTATCGGCCATGCCGCAAGCGAGGACGCCGGCTACAATATCGCCGCCGACATAGCTGGCAATACTGGGCGTGACTTCCAGGATGCCTTCGGGGTTGATTTCAATGCCCACTTCCCGGGCGAATAACTGGGGGTAAATCGTGGTGGTGGGCACATACGGCTCGAGGCGGATGGAACAGGGTGTCATGTTGAGCAGAAAATGACTCATGACCGTATTTCCCGCCGCCACGACAGCCGTAATGTCGTGAAGCTTAACATCATTTTCGGCAGCCAGCGCCTGCGCCAGGCTGTTAATATTGGTGATAACGGCCTGATGGACCGGCGCCAAAGAGCCCCGGACACAGGCGAAAATCATGCGGGAAATCACATCTTCCCCGAACCGGGCCTGCAGATTGTGACTACCTTTAACAGCGACGACTTTGCCGGTATTGAGATTGACCATTTGCACAACCACTGTGGTGGTGCCGACATCTACCGCCAGTCCATAATGATTAGCGGTAGTATTGCCGCTTTCAATCTGCAGGATACGCCCGATGCCGTTATGCCGGGCAAATGTCACCGTGACTTTCCACTGGTGAGCGCGCAATTTCTCTGTCAGGTTTTGCAGGCAGAACAGCGAAATTTCAAATTTTTCGTAGTTGCTGACTTTTTGCAGTTCCCGTGTAATACGGTCGATATCGGATACGTTATCTTCCAGTGTCGGCACGGGTAATTCCAAGTAAACTTTTTTCACCAGCGGGTCAAAATGAAAAACCGGACGATGCAGGCTTTTATGCAAGACAATATTCTCCGGTGCGCTGTATGTCACAGAGGTGCCTTCCAGTTGTATTTTTTCCTGTTCTACGGCGGATTTCGTTGGGATGAGAACTACCAGGTTATCTGCTATTCTTGTACGGCAAGCCAAAACATACCCATGCTCGATTTCGTCTTTGGAAAAGAAAGAGATGGCATTTTTATCGGCCATCGCTTTGCCGCTGATTACTTGGAGTTGACATTCACCGCACAGGCCGCCGCCGCCGCAGAGGCTGTCAATAATCAGGTCGGCTTCAGCCGTGGCTGCCAGCAGGGTAGTGCCTTCCTCAACTTTAATCGTTTTATTATCCGGTAAAAAAGTAACCGAATACTCTGTCATAATTCCTTCCTGACGCAGGGTTAAACCGGCTGCATATTATTGGGTGGTTTAACAATCAGTAGCAGTATGATACAATCAAAACTACCTGTTTGGCAAATATAAATATTAACTTCATTAGGATTGAGTTGATTGGGAGGGGAAAATATGAACTGGGTTGATATCATCATCATTGTTTATCTCGCCCTTTCGGTGCTAACCGGCTTCATGGAAGGGCTAATACGCACAGTGCTGTCAATAATTGGGTTGATTGTCGGGATTATCCTGGCAGCTCATTTTTATATCCAACTGGGAAACATCCTCACCTTTATTTCAAACAAAAACGTGGCAAATATCGTTGCATTCGTGATTATTTTAGTAGCGGTAATGATTATTGCCGCGATTATCGGTCTGATACTACGCTCGATAGTCAAGAATATCATGCTGGGCTGGGTGGATAAGCTGGGCGGCGCCGTCATCGGTTTTATCCTGGGGGTACTGTCCATCAGCGCGATACTGGCCGTAATTGTGAAATACGATAATGCCAGCGTGATTACAAATTCCAAGCTATCGGGATTTTTTCTGAACCAATTTCCGATAGTGCTGAAATTAATGCCCAACAGTTTCAGCGACATCAAGAACTACTTTAAATAAGATGACGTTTTTATTATCGAGTTAATTGAGTAATCTCGTACTAAATAACATTGGTATTTGATACTATCAAATGTTGTTACGAGTACCCACCCATTGATCCCAGCCCTATACATTTTACTTTTATAGCAAAAGTATTCCCGCTTCGAGCCTTAAGGCGGGGAAGATAAACGAGAGGGAGGGCAAGTGCCCTCCCTCTTCGAGAAATCCTACCTTATCAAATTCATAAATTATGCAAAATTACTTGACATAAACTATGAGTTTGGTTTCGATAAGGCGTTCCCGCAGCCGGAACAGGGCGCTGACAGCCGCGCGTTCCACGGAATCCGAACGGTTAATCATGAAATTTTGCGGCCAGCTTTTCGTCCCGAGTTCGTCGGCAACGCCGATGTAGACAACATCGGACTGGTTGGCCGGACCGCGTTGACAATCTACACCGGTAATGCTGAGGCCGATATCGGCGGAAAATCGTTCTTTGATTGACCGTGCCATGGCCTCCGCTGCCGCACCAGTTACCCCATCGGAAACGGGAATCCCTAACCCGGTATCAGATAAATCTGAATTAACGATAATGCCACCGCGATAAAATTGTAAAGCGGGTGTGGCATTGTTGATAATGTGTCCCAGCAAACCGCCGGTGAATTGCTCAATGGTAGCCAAAGTCAGGCCGCGGTAGCTCAACCCCTGTCCGATAATACCTTCAAGCGTGTCGTTATCCGTGCCCCAGACATAGGGCGACAGTTTTTCCTTAATGCCTTTTTCGGCGATATCCAGTAAATGCACGGCATCGTTGCCTTTTGCGATTAAACGAACCTGGATTCCGTCCGGCTTGGCGTAAATACCAAGCGTAGGGTTAGCTGCTTCGAAATAAGGCTGGACCAATTCGCCGACTTTAGCTTCTTGAAGGGAAAAAGTTTTAATCGTCCGTGCCTGGATAAAATCAGCCGGGAAACGAGTTTTAAGCCGAGGTAAAACCTCGTTCTGCCACATCGGCAGCATTTCCCGGGGCGGACCGGGCATAACGGCGATAACTTTTCCGTTTTTTTCCACCCACCAGCCGGGTGCGGTGCCCCTGGGGTTGGGCAAAGACGCAGCCGAAAGGATGCGCTTCGCCTGCTGCAAGTTGGAGGGAGGCATTTCCTGGCCCATCCGCACGAAATGCGCTTTAAGTTCAGTAACGAGCGCGGGGTCAGTAAACAGTTCTTCCCCAAGTACTAGCGCAAACGCGTCGCGGGTGAGGTCGTCCTGGGTGGGGCCTAATCCGCCAGTGGTAACAATGACCGAAGAACGACTTAAGGACTGACGGATGATTTGCGCCAATTTTTTGATATCGTCGCCGGAGGTAGTGATGTGCTGAAGTTCGATACCGATGAGCGGAAGCTGCGAAGCGAGATATACCGCGTTAGTATCAATAATTTCACCGCGGAGCAGTTCCGTGCCGATAGAAATAATTTCAGCCTTAACGTTTTTGTTCATGATAAATACCTCGTTTTTATGGGGTGCCTTCAAATTATTTTAGCTGCTTTGTACGGAAGTTGCACTTTTATTTCTTTAATATGGGTTACTGAAAAAGGATATAATGAAAAGAGATAAAGAAGGAACAGAAAGATAATTTGCGCACCGACGATTTTGATTATGAGTTGCCCCAGGAGTTGATTGCCCAAAAACCCATCGAACCGAGGGATACGTCACGCCTGCTAGTGCTGAACCGGCAAACCGGTATAATTGAGCACCGCCATTTTCAGGATATACTGAGTTTTTTACAGGCCGGCGATGTGATGGTATTTAACGACAGCCGGGTGATACCGGCGCGTTTATCCGCGAAAAAATCAGGTACCGGCGGCATCGTGGAAATACTTTTATTAAAGCGGTTGGAACAAAACCGCTGGGAAACGCTCGTAAAACCGGGACGGCGTGTTAAAAAAGGGACTTTGTTAGAACTGGCGAAGGAAAACAGGAACATTGTAGTAAATGCCGAAGTGACCGATGAAGGGGAAAACGGCATCCGCGTCATTAAATTTTCCGATGACACGCGGCTGGCGGAACTGGGACAGGTGGCACTGCCGCCCTATATTCACGAACCGTTAACCAATCAGAACAGATATCAAACCGTATACGCCGACCGGCAGGGGAGCGTAGCGGCGCCAACAGCCGGACTGCATTTTACCGAAGATTTACTGGCAAAGATAAGGGAGAAAGTCGTGCCATGCTGTTTTGTTACTTTGCATGTCGGACTGGATACCTTCCGCCCGGTGCAGGAAGATAATCCGCGGGAACATCGCATCCATCAGGAATTCGGGGTGGTGCCGGCAGTAACGGCAGAGAGCATTAATCAGGCCAAGCAGGCAGGCAAGCGAGTGATTTGCGTGGGGACCACCAGCGTGCGTCTGGCAGAAGCGGCGGCACAAAAGAGCAACGGCCCGGTACAACCCTTTGAAGGATGGGTGGATTTGTTTATTTTACCGGGATATCAGTTCCGGGTTGTGGACGCAATGATTACGAATTTTCATCTGCCGAAATCGACCTTGCTGATGCTGGTCTCGGCGTTTGCCGGCAAGGAACTGATTGATGAGGCCTACCGTAAAGCCATCGCAGAAAAATACAGATTTTACAGTTTCGGCGACGCGATGCTGATTTTATAATTAGAGTTTCTGGTTTTCTGGTATTTTCTGATCAATCAGCGCAAGGTATTTTGAGTTAAACACAAGCATGCTTGCGTATTGACATCAACTCATAACAGTACTATCATGATTACAAAATACTCAGGAGGTTTACCCATGCCAAAAATCGTACTCATCGGAGTGGGAAGTTATGTCTTCGGGAGGGACATAATTTCAGATATCATGCTTTATCCCGAACTAAAAGGCAGCACCCTCAGCTTGATGGACATTGACAAAGAAAGACTGGACCTATTCACTGCTTATGCTAAAAAACTGGTGCAGCAGCAAAAAGCCGACCTAAAAATTGAGTCGTCGCTGGATCGGCGGGAAGCGGTGGAAGGCGCCGATTATGTCATTATTTCAATCCGGTCCGGCGGCTGGCCGGTTCACAATAAAGACCGCGAGATCACGATGAAACGCGGACTGGAAATCCAATCGGACGCGATGGGTGTCGGCGGAGTCTTTTCCGGTTTACGGCACATCCCGGATGTATTGGATATTTGCCACGATATGGAAGAAGTATGTCCCGATGCGTGGCTCTTAAATTACTCAAACCCGATGGCCATGATTTGCTGGGCAATAAACGATTACTCCAAAATCAAGAATGTCGGGCTGTGCCCGAACCCGACCGGACAATCGGAGCGGTTCGGTACAATGGCAGGGGTTCCTGCGAAAGACGTCTGGTATACGGTCGGCGGATTAAACCACCAATCATGGCTGCTGGAAATCAAGTATAAAGGCGAAGACCTTTATCCCAGACTGCGGGAAATGGTGGACAAAATTAAGATTTCCGACGAACATGAAAGCTCCCCCGGGAAAGAAAGCGCAGTGGAAGTGGAAATGTTTAAGACTTTTGGGTATTTCAGTACCGGTTTCGGGCATTTGACGATATCTTTACCGTATTTCCGCAGAAAACCGGAACTGCTGGAAAAATACAAGCTCGGCGATCAGAGCCGGGAATATGTCATCCCGTTAATTGAAAAACAGGCCGAAGACTTGCGAAACGACCTGAAAAGCGGCAAGATTTTCGACCTCGGCGAACACAGGTATACCGTAATTGCGGTCAGCGCCATCAACGCCATGGAAACCGGCAACCAGAGACGGATTTTCGGGAACGTGAAAAATAAAGGACTCATTCCCAACTTACCGGAAGGCTGCGTGGTGGAAGTGCCCTGCATGGTAGACAAGGGCGGGGTCCATCCGACCTATGTCGGGAACCTGCCGGAGCAGTGCGCCGCCCTGAACCGGCTAAACGTTAACGTCCAGGAATTAGCGGTCAGAGGCATTGTCGAAAAGAGTAAGCAGAAAGTACTGCAGTCGCTGCTGCTGGACCCGCTGACTTTCTCGATGCTGTCCATCGACGAAATTAAAGAAATGGTGGACGAGTTGTTTAAAGTGGAAATCAAGCAATTCATCAAGGGTTATAAATAACATTCTTTTCGCTGTAAAACAGGGATTGGGGCTGAGTTTTCTCAGCCCCTTTTCTTTTTGTCCGTATATGATAAAATAATAAAAATCAAATTGACGGGCGGACCAAAAAATGATGATTTTGCTGATAATTATAATCGTGATTGTGTTCCTGGTTTTAGTGTACCTGGGATTATCCTATTTCATCGCCTATTCAGCGGTGCACCAAAACCGTCAGACCGTGCCGAAGAATCCCGGTGATTATGGTCTAAAATTTGAAAACGTGGAATTGAAAGCTGCCGACGGGGTCAAGATTAAAGGTTGGTTGATAGCGGGCAAACTGAATAAAGTAATTGTGATGACGCATGTGGCCGGGTTGACGAAATACGGCTCAACCACAGGGTATAAAAATCCGACAAAAATGTATAACAGGGAGATCGAATTTCTGAAGGCGGCGCAGCATTGGCATCAAGCCGGTTACTGGGTGCTGTTGTTTGATTTCCGCAACCACGGCGAGAGCGGGTCGGACCCGAACAAAGGGATGGCGAGCATAGGGTTAAAAGAATATCAGGATGTGATTGCGGCGCTGAAATATATCGGCAGCAGGGGTGAGCTCAAGAATACCGGTATCGGATTTGCCAGTTTCTACATGGGAGCAAATTCGACGATAATCGCGATAAGTAAGAATCCGGAAGAATTTACCAATGTTAAATGTCTTTTCCTGGTTCAGCCGATTTCGATGGAAGTGTTTTTAAGGACCTACCTGGGCACGTTTATCACACCGGCCGGCGCCCGACTATTCATGCCCACGGTAAAGAAATTTGTCGTCCTGATGGGCGCTTTGCCGCTGGAAAAAATGTCACTGCGGGATTACGCCAAAGACATTATAGTACCGGCGATGTACGTGCAGGCGCGGAACGACCCTGGAAGGAATTAAGCGATATTCAAAGTTTTTACGCGAACACACCGGACAATCCGAAAGAATTTGTCTGGATTGAAAATACGAAACACCGCTACGAAACCTACAGTTATTTTCAGTATAACCCGGAAATAATGCTGGCATGGCTGAAAAGGTGGGTGTAATGGCGATCCGGATTTAGACAGTTTGCCCGGCGATATATCCGGACGCCCAGGCCCAGCCTAGATTGTAACCGCCGCGTTTGCCGTTGACGTCCAACACTTCGCCGGCAAAATAGACATTTTTACGGAGTTTTGATTCCAGCGTGCCAGGAATTACTTCATTGATATTGATACCGCCGATAGTGAATTCGGCTTCGTTCCAGCCACGGGTGCCGCTGACCCGGAGCCGGAAGTCTTTTAACTTAGCCGCCGCTGCATCAATATCGCCATTTTCAACTAGACCCTTTAAGGATACACACAGTTTGTTCGGCAGTAGACCGGTGAGCATCTCTTCGGGGGCGATTGTTTGACTTTTTCGATGCCTGAATTGTTCCTGTAATTGTTTTTTATCCAGCAACGGCACCATGTCAACGGCAATAAAAACATCTTTTTTATGGTAACGGTTAATTGCGATAGAGATTTCCGCGCTGACATCAAGGATACAGGTGCCGGAAAGCCCGTATTTGGTGAAGAGAAGTTCACCTTTTAACGGTGCTGATTTATTGTCGTCGATGACGCTGCTTACGGCAGCGGTAATGCGCTGTCCCTGGAGAAAGTGGCACATCGTGTCTTTGACGACCAACGGCACCACGCCGGGCACCGGTTCGACGATGCTATGTCCCAACAGCTGAGCTATTTCAAAAGTACTGCCGTCGGAACCGAGTACCGGATAAGTTTTACCGCCGCCGGTAATGACTAATTTTTGGCAAATTAGTTTTTTGCCGTTTCTTGCAGAAATGACGATATTACCGGTGGAAAAAGAGATGCCGTTACAGTCGAAATCATATTCCACCGGCACGGATAACCGACGGAGTTCCATTTCCAGCACTTTCAGGACCGAAGCAGCCTGGTTGGTGACGGGGAAAATACGGCCGTCCTGGGACCATGTTTCCAGTCCTAATCCGTGAAAAAATGCCAGTATTTCGGTTTTCCCGAATTTAGCGAGAATGGATTTCACGAGTTCCCCGGCTATGGGATTGTAAAATGTTTCGTTAAAATTATCGTTCAGCAGGTTGCAGCGGCCGTTGCCGGAAGCCAGAATTTTTTTCCCCAGTTGCTGCATCTTTTCGCAGATAACAACCGAGCGGCCGGAACGGGCCGCGCCGATAGCCGCGCAAATCCCGGCAGCCCCGCCGCCGATGACGATAGTATTGTATTTGTTCATGTTTCCCTGTTAAACATCAAAGCTATTATCTCAGATTCTAACACATACATATTGATTGCGGGTAACTGATAAACGAGTCGGCTTTATTGGACGCACAACGCCGTGTCTGGTATCATTTTAGTCAGAAACAGAAATATTTTCGAATTATGATAAGGCTGTAACAAATTGGGTAAAAACAACAAGATTTTAGTGCAATGCGATTTTGACGGCACAGTGACCACCGCAGATGTCAGTTTTATGCTGCTGGACGCTTTCGCTAAAGGCGATTGGCGAGTACTTGATGAAGAATATGACGCCGGAAAAATCACCGTCGGACAATTTAACGAACGTGCGTTTGCGCTGGTCCGAGCCGGTAAGCAAGAAATGCTGGATTATCTTAAGGGCAAAGTTGTCATCCGGCACGGTTTCAGGAGTTTTGTGCAGTTGTGCCAAAAAAAGGAATTCCGGCTGGTAATTGTTAGCAACGGTCTGGATTTTTACATCCGGCAAATATTGACGGATATCGGCCTGGAGAATCTGGAATTTCATGCTTCGGAAACACGATTTCAGGCCAACCGGTTGAAAGTACGCTATGTCGGGCCGGATGGCAAGGACGTTGATGTTGAATTTAAAGACAAATATGTCAGTCACTTTACCCGCGATGGGTATCAGGTGGTCTATATCGGAAACGGAACTTCGGATTTGTCGGCGGCGAAAGGGGCACATCATGTGTTCGCCACCGAGAGCCTTCTAAAACACTGCCGGAGTACCGGTTTAACCTGTGTGCCTTTCACTTCTTTCCACGAAATCAGCGAGGTTATCGCGGACTGGTAAGATGAAATGAAAATACTGTTACATGTCTGCTGCGGGGTTTGTCTGGCCGGAACGGCGGAAACGTTACTGGCCGAAGGCCACAATATCACAGCATATTATTTTAATCCCAATACCGCACCGCTGACCGAATATGAAAAGAGGCTGGCAGCAGCCCTGACAATTGCGGGGATAATGAATTTCCCGCTAACCGCGGCGCCTTACAACCCTGAACCATGGCTGAAAGCGACGGGCGGCATGGCAGATGAACCGGAGGGCGGAAGAAGGTGTGAAATCTGCTTCCGGATGCGGCTGCAGGCAACTTACGATTATTTCAGGGAAAATGATTTCGATGTATTTACCACGACGCTGACAACCGGGCCGAGGAAATCCGCCGATGTTATCAACTGTATCGGTAAAGTAATCGGTAGCGATAAATTCCTAGCCCGGGATTTTAAAAAGAACGGCGGGGCACAAAAGGCGGTGCAATTGGCCAAACAGTACGACATTTACCGTCAAAATTACTGCGGCTGCGTGTACAGCGTGAGGAAAATAAAAGATAGTTAAATAGGATAAATCCCTCTATATCTCCCCTTGAAAAGGGGAGAAAAATATTGAAGAATTACGGATGTTCGCGGATAATTTTAGCCGCGGTCACCGCTAATTTTTCGAGGTAGCCGCCGCTGGCGTGATAGGCATTAACATCCGCGGGCAGGGGTTGAATCGTCTCATCTTTCTTCAACAGTTTTTTGTTAAATTCCTCGATTTTGACTTCTTTACTGATGGTTTTCAGAAGGGCATAAGCACCCGCAGCGGCCGCGCCCAGCGCGGCGCCGGCATCTTCAATACGTATAACCGGTTTGTTCCAGATCGCAGCCACCCGGCGTAAAATTTCGGGGCTCTTATTCACGCAGCCGGTAACATAAAGCGGGTCGGTTGATTCTTTAGCGAACGTCCGGGAGTAAAGATACACCGTGCCGAGGGTGGATTCGATGAGACCGGAATAATCCGGCCCTAGTTCCGGTACAGTATGGGTCGTACGGATGATATCGTAACTGCCGGAAACCGGGAAAGATTCAAGGCGCGGCTGCCAGAACGCCATGTATTTGCCGACAGGGGTTTCCTTGAGAGCTTTTTCGGCGGGTTGATAATCTTCTTTTTTCAATCCTTGTTCGGCCCGCAACTGGTCCCAGACCAGGGCGCCGTTGGTACGGCAGCTGAAGATAAACGGTCGGCCGATGCCGTCATACATCGAATTAGAAGCACCGCTCATATCAAAATGTTTGCCGTCGGTGGAGACCATGTTGACAAGACTGGAACCCAGGCTTAGTAAGTTGCCGGTGACCAGGACTTTTGACTGGGGATTATCACCGGAGCCGGCGATAATCCGGCAATCCGGGCTGAAGCCGTATTTTTCAATGAAATAAGTAGCGATACGCCCGACAATGGTGTAAGGCGGAACAATGGGTAACAGTTTGTTGCGTAATGTACTCTCGCCGCCGGGCAGACCGTCCGCCACGGCTTTAACGAGTTTGATAGACCAGTCTTTACTCAAATAATCCATCATAGACATACCGCAGGCATTACCGAAGTCCAGCGGTACGCGGGAATTACCGGTTAAAACCGCCGGAATCAGGCTGCTGAGTAAATGGATGTGCTCCGTTTTCTGATAATCTTCAGGGTACTCCGAAGCGATTTTCCTGATTACGGCGCCGGTGAACCGAGCCGGGGAATCGGAACCGGACAGTTGAATCATTTTTTCCTGTCCGTCGACAAAAGTGCGGATAAAGTCGGCTTCTTTAACGGTATCAGACGTCATCCAGGTAGGGACTAAATTTAAAGCGAAGCAACCTTCGAGGATTGTTACCAGATTGGATTTGGTGGCATCCGGGACGTTTAAGCGGCCGAAAAGAGTCCGTGCCTGATGACTGATGTAGGCGTGACCGTGCTGCTGAGCGGAAACATTGCAAACCAGAATGTCGCGCATCGGCAGACCGAAGGATTTCATATCAGCAAAGAGAGCATCCAGCGCCGCGAGGAACATTTTAGGCGGCTGATTGGCTTCGCCTTCATGCTTCGGCGGCAAAATGTAACTTTGACCTTGAATACCGTACTTTTTAAGACGCGAATCTTTCTGGTAATCCAGAGAGAACTGTTTAATAATCTCGCGGGAATCTATATCAATTAATACGCCCGATAAACTCTGTGTGCTCAAGTCAAGCCCGAGCGATAATCTTTTATTCGCCATTTGTGGTTTCCTCACAAGACGCTTAAATTTTGTAAATTTTGGAATTAGTAAAATTATGCCATTAGCCGGAAGTTTGTGCAACATCCGATATAAAATACAAAAAGACATCGGGATAATGGCGACGCATGCGATGGTGCTCCTGATTCTGGCAGGAATGAGTTTAAGGAGAGGAAATTCCGCATAATTATAATAATACCGGCATAAATCGTGCTTGTTTGACGAAATGCATTGTGCTAGTATTTGAGTGCGATTAGGACACGATTACATTGAACTACTACCAATCCGGGAAGATTTAAGTACCGGGGGGTGTGGGATGCAACCGAAAAAGCGAAACCAAGGGCGGGTGAATGTTCCGCCCGCATTATATAGATATCCAGGCAATCCGATTTTACGGCCAATCAGCAGTCACTGGTGGGAAAGCAAGGCAGTATTTAATCCGGCGGCGATTTACGAAAATGGCAAAGTGCACATTTTGTACCGGGCGCTGGGTGACACCGACCAGTCTATTTTCGGGTACGCAGCCAGCAGCGACGGTTTGCACATCGACCAGCGATTGGAGACGCCGGCATATGTACCGCGAGAACCATTTGAGGGAATAAATTCACTACCGGCAGATTTGAAGAGCGGGCCGAGCCCGTATGTTTCGGGCGGGGGAAGTGGTGGCGGCTGTGAAGACCCGAGATTAACGAGAATTGAAGATAAAGTCTACCTGACATATGTGGCCTATGACGGGCACAGTCCGCCGCGGGTAGCATTAAGTTCCATTGGAATCCAGGATTTTTTACAGCAGAAGTGGAATTGGAACAAACCGGTATTGATTTCGCCGCCGCACATCGTGGATAAAAATGCATGCATCCTACCGGAGAAAATAATCGGGAAGTATGTGATATTCCACCGGATATTCCCGAATATATTAATTGATTACGTTGACAACCTGGAATTTGACGGCAAGACGAAATGGCTGGAAGGGCATTTTAAAATAAGTGTAAATAACTGCAGCTGGGACAGCCTGAAAGTCGCCGCCGGTCCGCCGCCGTTGAAAACGAAGGACGGCTGGCTGTTCATCTACCACGCGATTGACGTGAAAGACGATTCGCGCTACAAAATAGGGGCGATGTTGCTTGACATAAAAGAACCGACCAGGGTTTTAGCAAGAACGAAAAAACCGATACTGGAACCATTGGAAGTATATGAAAATGACGGCTTAAAAGAAGGAGTAGTATACCCCTGCGGCGCGGTAATCATTCAAGACAGATTATTTGTGTATTACGGCGGAGCGGACATGGTGACATGCGTGGCAACGGCCAACATCAATGAATTTTTAGCCGAGCTGAGGTGTGAAAGAGAACCGATAGAAATCAGCTACCCCGTACATCCAAAAAAGGATGTTATATTCACCAAAAAAGAAAAAATTATGGGATATTGTGTAAAATGCCGCAAGCAAAGAGTGATGAAAACCCCGAGACATTTCGTAACAAAGAATTTAAGACATGCGATCGCCGGCGTCTGCCCGAAATGCGGGATTAAAATGATTAGATTTGGCTAGAATTCATTTAATGATAGAAGGATGTGATGCTGATGACTGAAATGAGACGTTCCGAAGAAAATCCGATATTAATACCGATGAGCGAAAATGCCTGGGAAGCGGACGGAGCGTTTAACGGTTGCCCGGTACAGGACGGCAGTAAGATGCATTTTGTATACCGGGCGGTATCGCATCCGCAGGAAATTGGAGGCTTCGAACTACCGGTATCCACCATCGGATACGCTGTGAGCCTGGACGGCGTGCATTTTAAAAACCGGCACCAGTTTATCAAACCGGAATACGATTGGGAGAAATTCGGCTGCGAAGACCCGAGGGTATCCAAACTGAACGGGAAATTTTACATCTTTTATACGGCGCTATCCACTTTTCCATTTTGCGCGCCATGTATTAAGGTGGGGGTAGCGATTACCAAAGACTTCAAGAAAATACAGGAAAAACACCTGGTAACACCATTTAACTCTAAAGCGATGTCTTTATTTCCAGATAAAGTAGACGGCAGATACGTGGTAGTATTGAGCGTGAATACAGACCTGCCACCGACCAGAATCGCGGTGGCGTATTTCGACCGAGAGGAACAAATGTGGTCGCCGACATACTGGGAAGGCTGGTATTCGCTGTTAAACGACAACATCATACCACTGGAACGGTCGCCGAAAGACCACATTGAGGCCGGAGCGCCGCCTATAAAGACAAAATACGGTTGGCTACTGATATATTCCTACATCCAAAACTATTTTTCGCCGCCGGCGACATTCGGCATCGAGGCAGCGCTGCTGGATATCAATAATCCGCAGAGAATTATCGCGCGGACGGAAAAACCTTTACTGATGCCCCAGGAAGAGTATGAAAAATACGGGAAGGTCCCGAATATTGTGTTCCCGACCGGCGCGTTAGTAAAAGAAGGCATGCTGCAAATTTATTACGGAGCGGCGGATACAACCTGCGCAGTAGCAATGTGCAAGCTGGAAACATTACTGGAAGATATGCTGGAATCCAGGATTAAGCAAATACGCTTGAACCGATATGAAAGCAACCCCGTAATCAAACCAGACCCGAATTTGGAATGGCAAAAACGCGCAGTATTTAATCCGACAGCACTGTA
>Ga0326728_10007083_pt1 | contig 29368 bp, 17 predicted proteins | sample MB3enrmetagenome_FD_207602 | JGI IMG/M metagenome (GOLD analysis project Ga0326728, IMG submission 207602) | Lab enriched peat soil microbial communities from McLean, Ithaca, NY, United States - MB31MN | ecosystem: Environmental > Terrestrial > Soil > Wetlands > Peat | place: USA: New York... | reverse complement strand
GTGCCGCTGGCATAGCTGATGGTGTAATTCGAACTGGCCGCGCCGCTGGCGGTGATCGAGTAGCTGCCCACGGGGCTGGCTGCCGTCGCCGTGGTGGCCAAGGCCGGCGGCGTCGTCAGGCTGCTGGCGGTGTCCCCATTGACCAAACCGCTGTAGCTGGCCGTCAAAGCCGGCAGGGCTGCACCATAGACCTTGCTCGCGTTGGCAGCCGTGATCGTCAGGGCCGCCTTGTTCACGGTCAACGTGCCGCTGGCATAGCTGATGGTGTAATTCGAACTGGCCGCGCCGCTGGCGGTGATCGAGTAGCTGCCCACGGGGCTGGCTGCCGTCGCCGTGGTGGTCAAGGTTGGCGGCTTGGTCAGGCTGCTGGCGGTGTCCCCGTTGACGAAACCGCTATAGCTGGCCGCCAGGGCGGGCAGCGCGGCGCCGTAAACCTTGCTCGCGTTGGCAGCCGTAATCGTCAGGGCGCCTGGCAGGACAACCAGCGTGACATTGGTCGTGACCGGGACATAGCTGCTCGTGTCGGTCGGGTTGAAAGTGACTGAGAGGACCTGGCTGCCGGCATTGAGGACCGTGCCGGCCGGCGGAGTGTAGGTGAAGGCGCCGCCAACCGAGGAAGTGGCGTTCAATTGAGCAGCGCCCAGGGCCGTTCCATAGACGACGTTTGCCGGGGTTGACCAAGTGATCGGCGGCACTGAACCTGTCGATACGACTGGAACCTGGTAGGTGGATTCATTCGAGTAAGGGCTCTCCAGACCCACGCTGTCAACGGCAGTGGCGGCGAAAAAGTACTGCCCCCCGGGAAGCAGGCCCGAGACGGTAGCGTTGGTTAAGCTGCCGGCCGGAACCGTGTTCGTATAGCTTCGGGTAGCCCCGCCGTAATACACTTTGTAGCTGACCACATCCGTACTGGTGCTGCGAACCCAGCTCACGGTGACGCTTTGACTCTGGGCGGAGGCGGAATGAAATGGCGCAGCCGCGACGAGGGCGAGGATGATGCTCCCCGCCACACGTTTCGACCCGCCGAGAAAACGTGTCTCTTGCATAACTGCGCTCGCCTACGCATAATTGCTGCCATTGTCGACCGGGACGAGTCTGCATCCACCGAAACATTTGACGACACCCGGCGGAGCCAAGTGAATTGACAGGGATCTCCGCCTAAATAGCGGCAATTCTTGAGTGTCCGGAAAGTTCCCCCTGGAATTGCGAATTGAATGCCGCCCGCCCGCTCCCTTCCCGACGCGTGGAATTCGGGCAGGAATCAGGCAGAAGGTGGCTAGATTCTGGACAGGGGCGAAGTCATGACCCTCTGAATCACGCGCTGACGCCGAGCGGGAGGAAAGGCCAACTGGAGTTGCTTGAGAAGAGAGTAACCTTAGCTTATTAATTCCGGCACGTCTTAAGAATGCTTGACAATGTCCGATGTATGTATAGACTTGTCGGGAGATGGGGCATACGCTCCTAGAAGCCGTGAAGCCGTAGAGTTGTGCGGAAAACGCTATATGAGAATCCGTTTCGGCGGCGCAAGTGTTAATGGGATGTTCCGGGGTGTGGGCCGCGTGCGTCTATTGGGGCGCGCCGGCCAGGATTTGGAGTCCAGGGGGCCTGCCGCCGCTTCGGTGATTCATTGAGACCAACCAAAGGGCCCCCAATGTTTGCTTACGACTATCTTGCGCTGAGGCTGCTTCGCCTCGAGCCGCACGAAGAGTGGCTGAATCGAGGCCACAGCTTCTCCTTCCTCTTTCCGAATGGGGGCGCCGGAACGTTTCTCTCCGCGACGAACAATCATCCCCTTGCGCCCGGCGATGTCCTTGTTCTCACGGAGGCCCATGGTGGCAAGGTCTGCCCCAGGCACGGCGGGGGATTGGTCTTTGGGTTCTTTTCCCTCTCACTGGAACACCTCTACCCGCTATTTAGGAGCGATGAGCTGTCTCTGCTGCAAAACGTCACCGAATGTTTCAGGACCCCCCGGCTGTATCCGGCTTCCAGCCCGCTGGCGCAGGAATGCCACCGGCTGCTGGCGGTTGCCCCGCCGGGACACCGCCTGGACCACCGCGGCCAGTTGCTGCGGGTCATGACTGCCATTTTGGCCGTGGAATTCAAAGAAGCTCGCCGCCAGCGGGCCGGATATGTCAGCGGCAGAGAGCATCTGATCCAGGTGTTCGAGGAGCTTTCGGTGGCGGACATCATGGGGCTGGGCGTGGGAGACCTGGCCGGCAAATTCCATTGCAGTGCGCGCCATCTGAACCGCCTCTTTCATGAGCACTTTGGCTTTTCCGTGGCGGCCCTGAGAATGGAGATGCGGTTGATCAAAGCCGTCACGCTGCTGCGAAATCGAGACGCCAAGGTCATCCACGTGGCTGAGGAATGCGGGTTCAACCACCTGGGTCTCTTCAATTCCTGCTTCAAGCACCGCTTCGGCACCAGCCCGGGCCGCTGGCGCGATGCCAATGTGCCCGCCCAGGCTCAGCCGCCGGGACTGATCGAGGCCGACCCCCTTTGCCGGATGCAAGCCGTCGGTCTGTGTCCTTGGGCCGGCAAGCCCTCCAGCCCGCAACCCAGCCCGCAACCCGCCAGCCCAAAACCCGGCCGCCTAAGCCCCTCCCGGCTCCTGGAAGTCCGCTTGCCCTCCAGCCCGCAGGCGCCCCAACGCCGGGACGCGCCGGTGGAGGTTGCCGGCGGCGCAAAGCCGGGGGCCGCTGGCGGCAATGAGATCGGGGTCCTCATCGCCAAGAAGCTTGAAGCCGCCGTCCGAGCGAAGCTGGAGGCCGCCTCCCCTTCCAAATCCGGGAGAGGCAATGGTTTGTGAGCGGCGCGCGAATGCCCGCGAAGCCGTAGTCGCCGACACTGGAAGCAGCGTACATCCCTTCCTTGTTTCTCCGCCATAAACTCAGGCTTGGCAAAGGGTATGCTCTTGTGCAAGACTCGCCGATATGTCGAGGTTTTCCATTAGGCGCGCCGGCAGGCGTGGCTGGCTGGCCGGCTGTGTGCTGTTGGCCGGCGCGGCCGTTCAACTCACCGCCCAAAGCGCCAACGCCGCCGTGGCCATCGTCGTGGATGCGCAAGCCAATCGGAAACCGATCAGTCCCTTGATCTACGGCGTGGCCTTCGCGGCCAATTCCAACCAACTGGCGGACCTGAATTGTCCCCTGCAGCGCTCCGGCGGTAATAACGAGACGCGCTACAACTGGCAAATCAACGCCCACAATCTCGACGCGGATTGGTATTTCGAAAGCTACCCTGACTCGAGCCCTGTTCCGGGAGAAACCGCAGACAGTTTCGTTGCCAACAGCAAAGGCGGCGGGGCCCAGCCAATGATCACCGTTCCCATGATCGGCTGGGCGCCCAAGATTGGGCCTGGCCGCACGATTCTCTGGAGCTATTCGGTGGCCAAATACGGCCCCCAAGCCTCCACCGACCCCTATCTGAGCGACGCGGGCAACGGCAAGAGCAGCACCAATGGCAACGCCTGCATCACCTGCAATAATCCCAACGACGCGAATTTCCCCACCAACACGGCCTTCGAGCAGAGCTACGTGCAGCACCTGCTCCAGCGATGGGGCCCCTCCACCAACGGCGGCGTCGGCTACTACATCATGGACAACGAGCACAGCATCTGGTTTTCGACCCATCAGGACATCCATCCTGTGGGCCCGACCATGCAGGAAATCTGGGGCAAAATGCTCGCTACGGCCAGCATGGTCAAATCCAACGACCCAAACGCGCTGGTGCTGGGCCCCGAGGAATGGGGTTGGTGCGGCTATCTTTATAGCGGCTACGATCAACAATGGTCCGGCCAGCATGGCGATTACAACCCGGCGCACTATCCTGACCGCGCCGCCAACGGCGGCTGGGATTACATGCCCTGGCTGCTCAACCAGTTTCATAAGCATGACACCAACACCGGCCAGCGGCTGCTGGACTGCTTCACGCTGCATTGTTACCCGCAGGAAAACGGCGTGGGCGGCAGTGATGTCTCTCCGGCAACCGCGCTCCTGCGCAACCAATCCACCCGCCAGTTCTGGGACAGCAACTACGTGGACCCGAGTTGGATCAACAGCGTCATCATGTTGATTCCTCGCATGAGGAACTGGGTCTCGGCCTATTACCCGGGCACCAGGATAGGCATTACCGAATACAATTGGGGCGCCGAGGCCGACATCAACGGGGCCACCGCCCAGGCCGACCTCCTCGGCATCTTCGGTCGCGAGGGCCTGGACCTGGCCACGCGCTGGACGGCCCCCGGCGCCGGGACGCCTGTCTATAACGCCATGAAAATGTACCGCAACTACGACGGCAACAAATCGAGCTTTGGCGACACCAGCGTTTCGGTCACAGGGCCCAATCCGGATGAGGTCTCGACTTTCGCCGCACTGCGCTCCTCGGACGGCGCGCTGACAGCGATGGTGATCAACAAGCAACTCACCGCCAGCGCCACCGCCACCGTCACGCTGACCAACTTCCTGCCGGCCGGCGTCGCCCGGGTGTGGCAACTCACCGCCTCGAACGTCATCACGCGTCTGCCCGACCTGAGTTTTGCGGGCAGCGCCTACAGCAGCACCGTGCCGCCGCAGAGCATCACGCTCTTCGTTTTGCCTGCGGGCGCCCCTGTTGCGCCGCGCCTCAGCGCGGCATTGATGTGTCCTGCCAGCACCTGCGATTTCTGCTTGGATGGCCAGGCGGGCCAAAGTTACATCGTCCTTTGCTCCAGCAACTTGCTGAACTGGCTCCCTCTCCGGACCAACACCCTCGCCAGCAACTCCTGCCACATCGCCCTCTCCGCCACCAATGCCCCCTGCCGTTTCTTCCGCGCCCAATGGACGCCTTGAGGGCGCTACGCTCCAAGCCGTGGCAGCCAGTGGGCGAGCAGGTCGCGGCAATTGAGGATTTTCTCCGCCAGGTCGCCCGGGACATAGAAGTAATGATTGGAGGCCTCGAAACCGATGCGGGAATCCTCCGACTGGATGCGGTGCAAGCGGCGGGCCAGGGAGATCTCGTCCTTGAGCACGCGCTCCAGGATGGCGATTTGAGGACCGGATGCCGCAGGGACTTTCGACGACCCCAGGGCGCGTCGCGCCAGGACGAACCGCGCCTGGTTGGCAACGCTGCGGAAATGAATCGCCGCAGCCTCCGCCACCCGGCATTCACCGGCAAGGGCGCTGCGTTGCGCCGGCGTGGAGAGTTGTTCGACCTTCGCGGCATCCGTTCGCAGCCGCTCCAGGGCCGTTTCAAAGCCTTCGGCGGCCTTTTCCATCTGTCCCGCAAAGACCTCTGGCGGATAAATGGCGCGCCAGGCGTCGAGGTCGTCGTAGGGGAAACCGACCATCGAGGCATGATAGCCGGTGGAAGCGCCCCAGAGCAGGTTGGCCGGACCAAGCTGCTGCGGTCCCGAATACAAGACGCCGACGTTGAACGGGAACTCGGAAAAGGCGGCGCTGAACCCGCGCCATGCCGCCACCACAGAGGCGGCCGCCGGAGACCCAAACCGCCGCTCCGCTACGCGCCGCATCCCCTCATCGGCGGAACCGCAGGCGAGGGTTTCGGACACGGCCTCCAGGTTGGGCGATGGGAACCCGCCGAGCGTCCAGCCCAGCATGAGGCTGCTGAGGCCCGCCCTCCGGAGATTCTCGGCGTGGCGGGCGGCGTTCTCCACGGCCGGAACGTACGGCACCGCCGAGAGTTCCCACGTGTTGCCGGCTTGGATTTTGGCCACTGTTTCCAGGCCGCGACCCATGGCCAGCCGCCAGTGCCGCTGCGCGCGCGGACCCGGCCCGATCGCGGAGAGGCAATACTCGCCCACCTCGGACTTGACCCCGCCGCGCTCGATCGGCAATCCCCATTCGCTCACGCTCATGAAGGCCGCCCCTGCGGGGAGCCGCCGGATGGCCTCCCCAGCCCAGGCATCGCTCCAACCCCAGTCCCAAACCAGCAGCCGCGCCTGTGTGCCGCCTTGCCTGATGCCCTCGTAGAAGAGGCCGTTGACCTCGGCGACGACCTCCGGCGCCGGCCGGGCCGAGCAGCGCCGGCACTGCGCCCCCTGGCCATGCGACCAGCAATTAGTCAGGTTCTCCGAGGCGCTGATGCTGAAGAAACCGCCCAGGTCGGGGACGGCCCGGCAGATCGTGGCCACGGATTCAACCAGGAACTCGCGCACCTCCGGCGCGCTGGTGCACAACGCCGCATGGTCGTCTTCCACCACGCCCTTGAGGTTCGGGCGGTCCGCGAAAAACCGCAGGGGCATGGCGCGGGGCTCGTTCAGATATAGAAAAACGCGGATGCCGCGCTTGCCTGCGCGGGCGGAGAGCCTTCGCAAGCTCTCGAGGCGCGTCCGGTATTGCGCGCTGCGCTCCGGTTCCCAAGGAAAGGGGGCCAGCTTGTAAAGCACTGCCTGGAGCCACACGCCGTTCACCCCCGCTTGCGCCAGCCGCGCCAGATACCCGTCCGGGTAAGGGTCGAGTTCTCCTCCCAGCAAGGGGTCGCCGTAGGGCGCGAAGTAGGAATAGCAGAATCTCAAATTGCCCGAGTTGGTGAGGCGGGCCTGGGCGGCGGGCGGTGTTGAAAGAGCAGCCACAAAACCGAAGAGCGGGTCGCCGGCCTGAGTCGCCTCTCCGGCCAGTTCTTCGCGCAGGACGCGCGCGATCTCGATCTCGCCCTGCCGGGCACTGTCCCCCGGCGCCTGGTAAACCAACCGTTTGCAGCGGGGCTTGAGGTTGCCCAGCTTGATGAACAAGAAATCGTCCTCCCGCAGCGTGTAGGCCAGTTGTTCCGCAGTCCAACCCAGCAGTTCCAACAGTTGCCCGTAGGGGAGCAGGTGCCAGTTGCGCTTGATAATGGTCAGGTAGGAGCGGGCCTGCTGGCCGCGGGGAATGCGCGGCGGCTTGCCCAGGCCCATCGCGCGTCCCAGGCTCGCGATCTCCCCGGGCTTCGCCCCCACGACCCGCGCCATGCGCTCGACCGCAACCAGCGGCCAGTTGCGCCACACAAAGGCATGAAGCCGGTCCGGAAAGTGCGGAAAGGAAACCGGCTCGGGCGCCGAGCCGGCCGGCAACTCGGAAGCTGCCCGCTCCGTTCCTCCGCCTGCCGGTCCCCCTTCGGCGCAAACCGGGCCCGCCAAGGCCAGCCCGCCCGCCATGGCGGAAGCCGCCCCCAGAAAGTCGCGGCGGGAAAGCACAGTGCGCATCGCCTGGGAAGATAAGCCGTTGTTCCACGATTTCGATAAGAATCTTGACCATGCCCAGGCGATATGATATGCGTCGCCGCTGCGGACATGGGACGCTGACCCAGATCAGCCAACGGCCAGCCCGCAGTTTTTACTCATGACGAAGCTCAAGCTCCCTTGCATTGTCGGGGCCATTGCGCTGGCGCTGCCGGACACCATGCCCCTGGGCCTGGCCCAACCAGTTCAGGACTTCTATCGCATCACCGATAGTGTCTCTCGCAACCGCATGGAGTATCACAGGTTGGATGTGCCTAAAGGAAAGGCGACGGTGTTAGCCGACCTGAAAGGCCCCGGCAAGGTGACCTACTTCTATATCACCGATGCCACCCAGGTCCATTGGTATCCGGGCCTGGTCCTGAAGGTGTTTTGGGACGACGAATCAGAACCCAGCGTGCAGGCGCCACTGGCTGATTTCTTCGGCGCCATCGGCGGCAAGACCATCGATTATCAATCCGCCCCCATGCAGATCAACCACGCCTGGTACCTGGCCAACCCCGTCCGCTTTCAACACTCCCTCAAAGTCCAAATCCAGAACCAGCACGACAACGGCACGCCCACCACTACCGACGCCGACGACTACACCAGCCTGGCCTTCTGGTTCCAGGAGGAGCCGCATCACACCTTCACGCTGCAACCCTTCAGCGAGCGCACTGCGCCCACCCGCGCGGGCGGGCGTCAATAACTGCCCTGCTAACGCACCCGGATGCTGATATCATCGAGCAGCAGCGCGCCCTTGGCGGGCGCCAGGCCCAGGAAGACTCGCATGCGTTTGGCATCGGCGGGCACTTTGACCTCGGCGGAGACCTTGGTCCAGTCGAACGTGCCGGCCAGCGGTGTGTCGGCCGCCGCGCCCGCGGGCAGCGCAACGCGCCGGCAGTGCTGGCCGGTCGCGTCGGTGAATTCGACGAAGGCGGCCACGGCGGCGGTCCCTGCCGGTTTGAGGTCCTTGCCGCGGAGGAAATAGCCGATGTCCAACGTGTCGCCCGCACGGGCCGGCAGACTCGGACTCCAGAAGCCCAGGCCGTCCTTGCAGATGTCCTGGGGCTTCTGGCCGTCGATCTTGATGCAGCGCAGGCCGCGGTGCGCCAGCTTGGGCTGCTTGGCATCGGATTGAGAATCCGATTGAAGCGACACCGTTGCGCCCGCCCCGCCGTACCCCATGGCCTGGCATCCGCCTTCCAGGCCGCAATAGACGGCATAGCAGAACCTGTGATCGCGGGCGTCGCCCGACCCCGGCCGCCAGAAATAGGGCAAGAGGTTCTGGCCGGCCGGGTCCTCGTACTCGCACCCGCCGTTGCCGACCATCATCAGCGCCTGCGAGGGGTCCTTGGCGTCGGCGACGCGGAAGGTCACGGTGTCCAGGCCGACGTCCTCCGGTTGGGCGTCCTGCACTTGGCTGTGGGCGTCGTGGCCGGTGGCCTTGACCCAATCGGCGAGTTTTTCGTACAAAGGGGCTTTTGCGCCGCTGCCTGCCTGTCCTTCGGCCAATTGGCCGTCCACCCTGGGCCAATACGTGTTGTAGTCCGCGAAGTTGGGGTGCTCGACCTGGAAAGAAATCACCGGGCTGCACTCCCGCACCAGGTTGTGGGCGAACACGTGGTCGGTGGTGGAATAGGGGGCGTCGCCGGCCCAAACGGCGAGCCCGCTCCCGCGGCTTTCCAGCACGAGGTTCCGCATGAACACGCCCCGTTGCGACTGCCGGCAGGTAATTCCGTGCCCGTTCCGGTAGGAGGTGTTGAAGTAGGCCCGCGTGTCGCCCATGGCGTACTCGACGTAGATGCCGGCCTCCTTGTTGTTGGCGCACGTGTTGCCCACGTACATGACACGGACAATGTTGATGTCGCCCCAGAGCGCCCATCCGTCATGGCCTCCGTCGGTGTCGAGGTTGCCTGCCTCCAGCACGACGTTGTGCGCGAAGACCGTGTCGGCGGCCGAGTTCATCTTGATGCTGCCGACGAAGCAATCCTCGTGGGCGGGGTTGAGCGCGCAACGGATCGTGAGGTTGTCCTCCACCAGGCATTGCCTCGGGCGGTCCGCCAGGAAGATGCCGTTGCCCAGCGCGCCGATGACCGTGTTGCGGCGAACGATCACTCCGCGGCGCTCCCACCCGCCCACGACGATTCCGCCGCCCGAATCAGTCACCAGGCAGTCTTCCACGAGCGACTCGTCGCCCCCGGCGCAGATGGCCGCCGACACATAGTGGCTGGCGTGGATGCCCGCCAGGGTGCAACAGGCGCCCAACTCGAACGCGTGCGTCCGCATCGGCGCGCGGACGACATGCTTGGCTGGGGTGTCCCCGCCCAGGTTGAGCAGCAGTTGTTTGGCCTTGGGGTCGTACTGGTAGAAGTTCTTGTCTGCGTCGGCCAGGGTTGCGAGCTTGTAAGTGCGGGGATATAGGTGGGACACCTGGTCAACCTTCGGGCAGACCGCCTTGCCGTCCACGAGCACCTGCCCCGGGTCGCGCTCCATCCTCACCACGTAGATATTCCTGGCGTTGGGCGCCAGGCGCCAGTCTTCGGGGGCTACCGTGTCCGCCCCGTCCATGAGCACCTCCTCGTCGGCGAAGGCCCTGAACGTGATCGGTTTGCCGGTCGTGCCGGCGTTCTTGACGGCGACAGATTCGGGATACGTGCCCGCGTGAATCAGCACGGTGTCGCCGGCCTGCGCGGTCAAAGCCGCCTTGGCGATGGTCTTCCACGGTTGCCCCCCCGTGCCGGGGTTATTGTCGGATGCGTCTTCAACGGCCGGGGCGACGTGATACTCGGCCGCCCGAAGCGGGCAATAGCCCAATACCGTCAGTGCTAAGATCATCAACCTCGCAGCAAGCGTTCTCATGGTCATGGCTTCGTGTAAATTGCCGAACAAAGCGCCCAAGGCAGGAGCAGTCTATCCCCGCCGCGCCCTGGAACGCAAGCGTCCGAAATCTCGCCAAATATCCGGACCCGCCCGCCTGCGTTCTCTGCGGCTATTGAACCTGCACCGTGCCAACCAGTTCGCGCACGTCCCGGATGCCGTGTCGCTGCATGAAGTCGCCAATGCCGGCGATGACCTGCAAGGCGGTTTGCGGCTCGTAGAAACTGGCGGTCCCAACGGCCACCGCCGTGGCGCCGGCCATGATGAATTCGATGGCGTCCGCCGCGTTCTGAATGCCGCCCATGCCGATGATGGGAATCTTCACGGCGCTCGCCGCCTCCCAGACCAGCTTCAGGGCGATCGGCTTGATGCACGGTCCGGTCAGGCCGCCGGTCACATTGCCCAGTTTGGGCCGGCGCGTCTGGATATCGATGGCCATTGCCGGGATGCTGTTGGTGATCGACAAGGCGTCGCTGCCGGAATCTTCCGCAGCGCGGGCGTAGGGCTTGATGCTGGCCACGTTGGGGCTCATCTTCGTGATCAACGGCAGCGTCGTTGCCTTCCGGCAGGCCCCCACGACCTGGCTGAGCAAGGTCACGTCGGTCCCGAAGTGGGCCCCGCCTTCCTTGATGTTGGGGCAGGACACATTGAGTTCGAGGGCGCCGACGCCTTCGACCGCGTCCAGGCGCCGCGCCACTTCTCCGTATTCCTGGATGGTGGCGCCCCAGATGTTGATGATCGTGGGCGTCTTCAGTTCCTTGAGAAACGGCCAATACTTCTTGAGAAAACCCTCGACTCCGGGCCCTTGGAGACCGATGGCATTGAGCATGCCGCCGGTCACTTCGGCTGTCCGCGGCTTGCGGTTGCCCGCCACGGGATGGAGCCGGATGCCCTTGACCACCACGGCCCCCAGTTGGTTCAGGTCAAGGAGTTGGGCGTACTCGACACCGTAGCCGAACGTGCCTGAGGCCACCGTCACCGGGTTCTGCATCCTCAGCTTGCCGATGGCAACCGATAAGTTCACAGTTCACACCTCCCATAAAACCCGGCGAGAGTCGAATACGGGTCCTTCTGTGCAGGTTCGCTGGTATTCCCAGCCCGAACCGGTCTTGATGGGCAGGACGCAGGTCAGGCAAGCGCCCAGGCCGCAACACATCTGTTCGTCCATGGAGAGTTCCGCCGGCGCGTCGAAATCCGCGGCAATGCCGGCGACGGCCTTGAGCATCGGGTTGGGTCCGCAGGCGAAGAGCTTGCGCTTGCCCGTGCCGCGCTTCAACTCGGCTATGAGGGGTTGGGTCACCAGGCCTTTTTCGCCGGCGCTGCCATCCTCGGTGGCCACGCGCACCTCCCAGCCCAGCGCGCGAAACTCCTCTTCGCACAAGATGTCAGCGCGGCTGCGTCCGCCGACGAATACGATGCCTTTTTGGGGCGAGCGCCGGGCCAGCAAATACAGTGCCGCCATGCCGTAGCCGCCGGCGACGAGCAGCGGAGTTTCCCCGCCGGACTCAGGCAGGGTGAAGCCGCGGCCAAGCGGCCCGATGGCGCTCAGTTCTTCTGCGGCGCCCATGCGGGACAGGGCTTGGGTGCCTTTGCCAACTGTCTTGTACAGGACCGAGAAAGTATCGCCCTGGGCCTGGAAGATGCTGAACGGCCGTCTCAGCAGGACCTGCTCGGGCGACGGGATGCGAAGGTGGGCAAACTGTCCGGGTTGGACCAGCGCGGCAATCCGGGGCGCGCGCACGACCAACCGGAAGTAATGGTCGGCGTCGGGCTCGTTGGAGATGATCCGGACTGTCTGCTCAACCATCATTGTCCATAGCATGGCGGGCAATGAAGGGTGTGTCAACGTTGGCCGGCCAGCAAATTGCGGTACGTGGCCAGGGCCAGCAGCGGCCACGTGTTGCGGTACATGTCGTATTTGAGATAGAAGACCTTGGGGAAACCGGTGCCGGTAGCCTCGTGTTCAGTCCAGGAACCGTCCGGGTTTTGGGAGCGCACCAGGTACTCGACGCCCCGGCGAACGCTCGAGTCGTCCGGGTCGTCGAAGGCGCACAGGCCCATGAGCGCCCAGGCGGTTTGAGAGGCGGTCGAAGGGCCCTGGCCTTTGAAGACCGGGTCGTCGTATGTATTGCACCGCTCGCCCCAGCCGCCGTCTTCATGCTGGATGCTCCGCAGCCAATCGCGGGCCTTGAGCAGCCACGGCTCTTCCATATTCAGGTTGAGGGCGCGCAGCCCGCGCAGCACCTGCCAGGTGCCATAGATATAATTGACTCCCCACCGGCCATACCAGGACCCGTCGGCCTCCTGGTGTTCGCGGATGAAGCGGAGGGCCCTTTGCACCTGCGGATGGGCCGGGCTGTAGCCCTCGCAACCGAGCAATTCGAGGATGCGCGCCGTGATGTCGGCGCACTCCGGGTCAAGCATCGCATTGTGGTCGGCAAAGGGGACCTTCTCCAGGACGCCCTTGTTGCAATCCTTGTCGAAAGACGCCCAGCCGCCGTCTCTGCACTGGAAGGTCATCATCCACTTCAGCCCCCGCTGGAAGGCCGCGTCGCGCCTTTGGGGGTCCTTGGTGGGGACCAGGCGCAGGGCCAGAAGCACCATGGCCGTATCGTCCACGTCCGGGTTCCATTTGTTTTCGAATTCAAAGGCCCAGCCGCTCGGCTCGACTTTGGCGGGATTCTTGTACTGCCAGTCGCCGCGGAACCGGATTTCCTTGGACAGGAGCCACTCGGCGGCCTTCTCGAGGGCGGGATGGTCGGCGGGCAGGCCGGATTCGCGGAGGCAGAAGGTGGTAATGGCGGTGTCCCAGACCGGGGAGAGGCAAGGTTCGACGCGGACGGTGTGTTCGGTTTGGTGCTCGTGCTTTTTGAGTTGGCGCCGCATCTGCAGGACCTGAGGGTGGTCGTCCGGGTAGCCGAGGGCTTTGAGTGCGATGAGTGAATTGACCATGCCGGGGAAGATCGCCGCCAGGCCGTCAGAGCCTTCGAATCGTTCCAGCATCCATTGCTCGGCCTTGCGCAAGGCGCGCTTGCGAAAGGGGTGGATTCCGTTCTCGGCGAACCACTCGGCGAACTTGTGGACGCGGTCCAGCCAGAGGAAGAAATTGCGCCAGGTCAACCGCTCGGGGTCGGGGGCCAAGGCCAGGTCGCGCCCGTGAATGCCTTCGGGATAGAGTTCGTTGAGGTTGACGTTGTTCCTGGGCGGGGATGTCGGTTTGAAATGGTTGATAATGGCCAGCGGAACCAGCATCGAGCGGCTCCAGGAACTCATCTCGTTGAGGTTCACAAAGAACCATTTGCCAATCAGGATGACCTCGCAGGGGATGGTGGGCACGTATTCCCATGGAAAGAGCCCCAGCAGGGCCAGGGAGAGCTTCGAGAAGGTGTTCATGCGCGGCACCCCTCCGTGGCTCAGCGCCACTTCGCGCGCGCGCAACAGGCGGGGGTCGGTGACCGGCACCCCGGCCAGTTTCAGCGCAAGATAGGCCTTGATGGTGGCGTTCACCTCGGCCGGGCCGCCGTAATAAGTGTTCCACCCGCCGTCGGGCAACTGCAAGGAAAAGATATGGTTGACCGCCTTGCGCTGCCATTCGGCGTCCACCTTGCCGTCCCAATGGTGGTAGGCAATCAGGTCCGCCACCAGCGTCACGTCCGCCATGAGTTCGCCAATCCAATAACCTTCCGCCTTCTGCTGGCTCAGCAAACAGGCCTGGGACCGCCGCAGGGCGGTTTCCACCTCGCCATTAAGCCCAAAGCCTGGCACCCGTTGACGCGGAACTTTCGCTGGAATCACTTTCCGGAACAATGCGACATCCACGCCCAATACTCTGATGGCTGCCGGCCCATCTGTAAAGGAATAATTCAGGCACACTTGCCCACCGGGCCTTCCGTTGCTTCAATGACGGTCGAGTATGGGAGCCTAATCATGGTATTTTCTTCGCCTTCAGCCCCGCAGCTCTGAGAATCGCGTGGCGACCACGAAGCTCGACTACCTCGGCCTTGTCATCCGCTGGGATTTGGCCGGGTTGAGGCTCAAGATAGAGTTCGATGGCTTCCCGGATGTTCCGCAACGCCTCTTCCCGAGTCTTCCCCTGCGACCAGCAACTCTTGAGCGACGGGCAGTGCGCAACCACGTAGCCGTCCAGGCCCCGCTCCAAAATCACCTTGATTCTCATGCCGAAAGTTTACCGCCCCGGCGGCGCGAGTCAATAACGCTCGCGAGGGGCCTGACCCGCCAAGGCTGCGCCGGGCCACCGAAACGGCTGAGGCGGGCAGTCCGTTCCTGCGTCTGCCCGTCCCCATTCAGCCGCCGCCGTCCCTTCCCCCACGCACTGTGGACTGTGGGCCGCTCCCCGGAACGCCGTCTTCAGGCGGCAGCGCGTCCTTTCCCCCACGCTCCACGCTCCCACCGCTCCCACGCTCCACGCTTCGGTTACCCATTGCGCAAATCGTTCCCTTTGCCGACCATGGCCCTATGACACGCATCTATCTGTTCCTGCTTGTGGCCTGCGTAGCTCCGATGACCAGCAATGGCGGCGACCTCCAACTCATCCTGCCCCTCGGGCGGACCGCCTATCAGTGCAATGAGTTCATCCCGGTCAGCGTCTTGGACCGTGGCGCGGCGTCGCGGCCGGCGGGCGAATGGGTGCTCACGTTGGGCGGGGAGGATGGCAGCCGGTTGGTTTTCAGTTTTCCAGGGCCCTTGGCAGGGGCGGCGGCCTCGGGTGTTGTCGAGCATCTGCGCATCAACGGTTGGCTGCTCCGGCCTGGCGCTTACTCGGTTGACGTCTCTTGCGGCGGCCAGGGTTCCAGGACCAACATCACCGTTTTGAGCCACCTCCGGCGTAGCGACTTCAAGCTCATCAACTGGCGGCAGGCGCAAGACAAGGACCAGCTCGGCCAAGGCGAGGACGGCCTTGGATTCAACTTGTGCTACGGCAATTACGGCGGCCAGGCTGGGGAGAATTTTATCCGGGCCGGTATGGGCTACATCCCCTGTTGCGTCATGAGCGGCGGGCACCAGATGGACCTCAGGCAGGAATGCGACTGGTCCGACCCGTATGTGATCCGGGGAGGCACGCGGCGGGTGGTCAGACGGGCCTTTATGGACCGCACGCGGCCCAACGTCCCGGGCGTCCATTTCTATGATGAGCCGGGGCTGACGTGGACCCCCGACCCCCGGACGGGCGAGCCGACGCCGCACACCGTGCCCTGGCAGTTGCGCCAATACGAGGCCGCCTTTGGCCGTCCGATGCTCGATTGGAAGACCGTGGACCCGGCCAATCCGGAGCAGACCGCCCGATGGGCGGAATGGGCGCGTTGGAAATTGGGGTTTTTGGATGCGGGCTGGCAGGATGCCCAATTCGGCGTCCGGGAGGTCGAGCCTGGATACGTCTGCCTGACTCAGAGCCAGTACGGCTATAGCGCGTTCAGCGACGGATACTATTTCAACGTCGCGCGCAGCCTGCCGATCACCAGCGGCCATGGCGGCTATCACGATTTCGGCCCAGGCTACTTCAACCCGGTCCTTTTCCTGGAAATGGCCCGCGCACGCGACTTCGCCAAACCAAACTGGTATCTCCCCACCTGGTTTGGAAGCACCACCGCCGACCAGTTCCGCCTCGAGCAATACCTCTGTTTCCAATGCGGCCTTGAGGGCCTTATCTCGCCCCCCGACATTGACCCCGGCAACACGCCGGAGAAATCCCTGGCGGCGCAGGGCGTGGTCGAATCCAACCACCTCCTCCAGCGGCTCGGTCCCATCTTCAACACCATGCCCGTGACCCGCCCGCCCGTTGCGCTGCTCTTTTCCTTCTCACAGTTCGTCCACGCGCAGGCCGTGGATCGCAAGGTCTGCTACGCGCACGACACGCCCCACGGGCGCAATGTGTCGTTCGTCTATCTGGCCGGCAAGCTTCTGCAGCACCAGTTTATGCCGCTGCTCGATGAAGAGGTCCGCGATGGCACGCTCGCCGCCCTCCACAAGGCCGTCATTCTCACCTCGCTCGACTACCTCGACGCGGACGTCATCGCCGGCCTGGGACAATTCGCCCGGCAAGGCGGGCTGGTTCTTCTGACGGCAGACACCACGGTGCAAGTCAGCGGCGCGGTCAAGCTCGAGGCCGCCCCCCAGTGGCCCGACGCCGCACGAATCGCCGAGTTAAACCGCAGCGGCCAGACTCAGGCGGCCAACAAACTCATGCAGATGCGCCAGGAGCTCGAGGCCGCCCGGCGGCTGGCCGAGGCCATCGGCCCCCAGTTAGTGAAGGCCGGCATCCACCCGCCCCTCACCAGCACTGAACCGGGCATCGTCGTCACCCGCCAGGCCGCGGGCGATGTCGAATATTTGTTCGCCGTCAACGCCGCTCACGACCCGGAGGGAGACCCGATGCTCGGGATGAAAGCGGTCCGGACGACGCTCACGCTGCCCAACGACGGCAGGCCCGTTTATGACGCCGTGGGCGGTTGCCGGGCGGACGGATTCCACGAGCAAGGCGCGCGACTCAGCGCCGACCTGCCATTCGGCCCCGGGCAAATGCGGGTATTTGCCCGCACCGCGCGCCCCATCGGCGGCGTGGCCGTGGGCAACCCCGCCTTGCGCCGCGATTATACGCTGGCGCAGTCGCCGCTTCGCCTTGAGTTCGGGGCCGCAGTCCTGGACGACAGGGGCGCCCTCCTCAGCGGTTCCATCCCGCTGCAAATCGTCATCACCGACCCGCTCGGGGCGACCCGTTTTGACCTTTACCGCGCCAGCGAGGGCGGTCTCCTGCGCCTGGGTCTTCCCCTGGCGGTCAATGACCCGCCCGGCGATTGGAAAATCACAGTGACCGAGTTGCTCAACAATCGAGCCGGCGGTGCGGGCTTCAAGCTTCCCGCCACCTCCGCCTGTCCTGCGATGGCCGGGGCGGTGCGGCGGGCGATTTACTGGCCTGCGGATCGCGGGCCTATTTTCCGCTTCTTCCGCGAACATCAGCACGTCACGCTCGTCAAAGGCCGAAGCGAGTTCAACACCGCTGCGGCCGAGCGGTTGGAGAGAATCCTCAAACCCTGGAACATCACCTGCGCCATCATCTCCGATGCCCAAGCCAACCAACCGCGTTCTCTCAGTGAGGATGAAGCCCGCACTTGGATCGGCCTGGACTTCGCCGGGCGGGGCGCCATTCAGCCCGGCGGTTCCAACGACCCGGTCCAGGTCGGCTACGCCGTGCGCGGCCCCGTTATTCTGCTCGGCACGCCCGCTGACAACGCCCTCACGCGGCTCGTTGCCGACCAGCATTTCCTCCCGTTCCGGCCGGAGGCCGCTCTCATGCCCGGTCCCGGACGCGGCTTCATCGCCTGGCAGCGGGAGGCCCTGGGCGTGAACCAGGAGAGCATCACGCTGATCGCCTTCGATGCCGCCGGCATGGATGAAGCCATTGGCACGCTCGATGAACTCCTCGCCGGGCTGGAACCTCTTACCCCTCTGGCGATGCCCCTTTCCGGCGCCATCTCGCCCGCCGCCAGGACCGCCGAGCCCCGCCAACTCCGCGTCGCCTGGACGGCCGCTTTGCCGGACCGTATCACCGGCCTCAAAGCCGCCGGCGACCGCCTCACCGTTCTCACCCGCGCCGAGACGCTCAGCCAGGTCCGCGCCGACGGCACAATCCTGTCGACCCAACCGGTTGCCCCAGGGGATTACACAGGCCTGGCTGCCCAACTGGGCCCTGCAGCCGAGCCCGCGGCGCTGGCCGGCGCCCGGGCGGCGGCCCCTCCGAACCGGTTCGTAAAGCTGGCTGTGACAAGTGGGGACCAGTTCGCCGTGGCCTATTGGGGCGGCACGGTATGCATCCTGGATAAGGCCGGGGCCGTTTCCGCCGCCCGGCGCCTTCCGCAGGACGTCACTGCCTTGCTCTGGCTCAATGGCCAACTCCTGGCAGGCGATGCCGACGGGAAACTAATGGCGCTCAGCCTGGAAAGAGAGAAATAGCATGGCGACATAAGTTTGCGGGAACCTCAATGAATGCGGTAGGCTGGCCGTAGTGTTTGATGGTTAACAACTCCTAACCGAGCCATGTCGCGCTTCCGCCGAGTGGTCCACAGCGTTGCCTCCGGGTATATGGTCCTGGCGGCGGCCTCGGTCTTCACGCTCGTCTCGGTGCCGTTGGCCCTGCATTTCCTCTCGAACGAGCGCTTTGGGCTTTGGACCTTGATGTCGTCCGTCGCGCTCTACCTGGGCTTGATCGACTTTGGCATGTCCGGCTCGGTGGCGCGTTTGCTCATTGACCACAAGGACAACCGGGGCGGCGGTGAGTATGGCAGCCTGGTCAAGACCGGTTCTCTGGTCCTGCTGGTGCAGGGAGCCATCGCCTTCGCCGCAGGCTTCGTTTTTGCCCCGCTCTTGTGCCGTCTGCTGAGGATCGAGCCGCAGTTCCGGCACGAGTTCATCGCCTTGATGACGTGGCAATGCGCCGTGCTGGCCGTCAGCTTTGCCAGCCGCATCTTTAACCACCTCCTGACCGCCCATCAGCGCTTTGACATTGTCAATTACAGCCAGGTTGCCGCGATGCTCCTGAACCTTGCGTTCCTTTGGTGCTTCTTCGTTCTCCGGCAAGGGGTGTTCAGCCTGGTCTGGGCCAGTTTGCTCAGTTTGCTCGGCGCCAACCTGATCTGCGCGGGCGCCTGCTGGCGATTGCAACTCTTTCCGCCTGCCGGGGCCTGGGGCCGCGTTTCGCGGCGTCATTTCAAGGAGTTGTTTGGCTATGGCAAGGATGTGTTCCTGGTGGCGTTGGGCGGGCAACTGATCCTGTCCAGCCAGCCGCTCATTGTCACCGGCTGTCTGGGCTTGGCCGCCCAGAACGCTTGGAGTATCGCGACACGCGCCTTCGCCATGATTTCCCAGGCCATCTGGCGTATCTTCGACTATTCGGGCCCCGCCTTTTCGGAGATGATGGTGCGGGGGGAAAAGGAACTGCTGCGGGAGCGATACCGGTCCGTTTTGATCGTCTCGGCCTCTCTGAGCGGCGTTGCGGCCGTTTGCTTTGTGCTGTGCAATAGCGCCTTTGTCACCGTTTGGACCCATGGCAAGATAGCCTGGTCCCCGATCAACGACCTGTTGCTGGGCGTGTGGGTGATCGTTCTCTCCATCCTGCATTGCCATGATACTTTCGTGCTGTTGACTAAAAAGGTCGGCGCGATGCGCTATGTCTTCTTCGTCGAAGGTCTGGTCTTCGCCGGCGCCGCGCTCTTGACCATCCGGCGGGGCGGCCTGCCGGCTGTCATTCTCTGCTCGATCGTGTGCAGCACGTGCTTCAGCGGCGCTTACGGCCTCTGGCGGGTGAGCCGTTACTTCCAGGTGCCGATTCGCGAGGTCGCCTTGGGCTGGCTGGCGCCCATGGCCAAGGTCCTGGTGTTGTTCATCCCCGCGGCCGTCATCCTCTGGTGGGCAAGCAACCAGTTGAACTGGTTGCCCACACCCGGCCCGCCGGGGACCCAAGCGACCCATCTGGCAGCGCAAGCCCAGGGCACGCCGGAATCGAGCGCCGCCGCCGGCGTCCTTCGACGGACCCAGGAAACCTGGCACGCTCTGTTTCACCTCCTCTTCAAAGGGCTGCTCGGCGGCGCCCTGGGCGCCTATCTGCTCCTGCGCTACGGCCTGCCGGCGGGCTTCAAGGATGAATTGCTCCATCGCTCGCCCCGGGGCATCAACCCATTGCTGCGGCGCGTGTTTGCATGAAGCGAGTCCTGGCGAACTTCCTTTGGTTTGTGCTTGCGGCGACGGGCGCCTGGGCTTATGCCACGCTGGCGCTGCGCCGGGGGGAGACCGTCAATTCCGTCTATATACTGCTGGCGGCATTGTGCAGCTATGCCATCGGCTACCGGTTCTACGCCAAGTGGATCGCCGTGCGCGTCCTGGCCCTCGATGATCGCCGGGCGACGCCATGCGAGGTCCACGATGACGGCAAGGATTTCGTCCGGACCAATAAGTGGATCGTCTTTGGCCACCACTTTGCAGCTATCTCCGGTCCGGGCCCGCTGGTGGGGCCGGTATTGGCGGCACAGTTCGGATACTTGCCGGGGACGTTGTGGATTCTGATTGGCGTAACGCTCGGCGGGGCGGTGCAGGATTTTGTGGTGTTGTTTGCCTCGCTGCGGCGGGACGGCAAGTCGCTGGGGCAGATGGTGAAAGAGGAGCTAAACACGACCGCAGGGGTGATTGCCTTGTGCGCCATCCTGGCTATCCTGGTGATACTCCTGGCGGTCCTGGGGTTGGTGGTAGTGAAGGCGCTGGCCGAGAGCCCGTGGGGGGTGTTCACAGTGGGGGCAACGATCCCCATTGCGGTGTTCATGGGGTGCTATTTGCGGTTCGGGCGCATCGGCAAAGTTCTCGAGGCCACGGCCATCGGCGTGATTTGCCTGCTCCTGGCGGTGTGGGGTGGCAAGCTGGTGTACGGGAACCCGGGTCTGGCCCGGTTTTTTGGCCTGCGCGACGTGACGCTGGCGTGGTGGCTCATTCTCTACGGCCTGGCGGCGAGCGTGCTGCCGGTCTGGCTCTTGCTGGCCCCGCGCGGTTACCTGAGCACGTTTATGAAGCTGGGCACCATTTTTGCCCTGGCGGCGGGGCTCTTCCTGGTGTTGCCGGCGCTGAAGATGCCCGCGCTGAGCCGGTTTGTGGACGGCTCGGGCCTGGTCGTGGCGGGCAAGATATTTCCCTTTTGTTTCATTACGATTGCCTGCGGCTCGATTTCCGGTTTCCACACGCTCATCGCCAGCGGCACAACGCCCAAGATGCTCACGCGCGAGTCCTACGCGCGGCCGGTCGGTTACGGGGCCATGTGCCTGGAATCGCTGGTGGCCATCATGGCGTTGATAGCCGCCTGCACGCTCGAACCCGGCGTCTATCTGAGCATGAACGTCAAAGGCCCGGCGCCCGCAACCGTTGCCAAGGTGACGGCCCTCGGTTTTCCAGTGACACTGGAGCAGATGGACCAACTGGCCGGCCAACTCGGTGAGAAGAGTCTCTTTCAAAGGACTGGCGGCGCCGCCACCTTGGCGGTCGGCATGGCGCAGGTATTCTCCAAGGCTGTGCGCGGGCACGGGCTGGACCTGTGGTATCACTTTGCCATCATGTTCGAGGTGCTGTTTATTCTCACCACCATCGATGCCGGCACGCGCGTGGGCCGCTACCTGCTTCAGGATTTCCTTGGCCAAATTGCCAAACCGCTGGGCGAAACCGGAAACATCGGGGCCAATCTGCTGGCAAGCCTGTTGATGGTCGGAGGCTGGGGGTATTTTCTGATTCAGGGCGTGCTCGACCCGCTGGGCGGCGTCAACTCTCTCTGGCCCTTGTTCGGCATCGCCAACCAAATGCTCGCCGCCATCGCCCTCTGCCTGGCGACGACGATCATCCTCAAAATGCAGTTGGCGGAGGAAGGTCGAAGGGGCGCCTGGAGCGTGGAGCCAGGCGGCGGCGGGATGTTGTCCGCGCTGCCAACGCCCCACTCTCAACCCGCTTCCCGCCCCGCCCTCGTCCCTCGTCCCCCGCCACGCTGGCGGTTGGCATTCGCGCTGATTACCTTGGCCCCGTTGGCCTGGCTGCTGACGGCAACCATGACAGCGGGCGTCGAGAAGATATGGCATCCGGACCCGCGGATTGGGTTTCTGGCCCAGGCAAGAGTGCTCGATGAGAAATGGCCGTCATTGGAGCAGGCGGCAGCGGCCGCCAGGGCCGGCAGAGATGCGGCGGCCAGTGCGGCTGCCCAGACGGCAGTCCATGGTAATCGGGTCTTGCGCTTCAACAACGTCCTGGACGCGTTAGTCGCGGGGGTTTTTCTAGCGCTGGTTTCGGCCATAGTGCTGCTAAGCGTCAGAGAGTGGGTGCTGCTTCTGTCGCGGCGGAAAGCGGCGGCATTGCGCGAGAGCCAACCGGTCTGGCTGCCCGGCTATGCGGTGGAGGAAGGAAGACCGGCGCGCGTCATGGGCCTGCTGGCGCTGGGAGTCGGGCTGGCGCGGGAGGTGTCCGGCGAGGCGCAAATGGACCGGGCGCAGCAGGCGGCGGCCTTGTGCCAATGCGACCACGGGGACCATGGCCCCACCGCGGCGAAGGACCCAGTGCTGACGCGCAAGCTCGATGCGCGGGTTTATCTTGAAGTGACGGAACACCGTTTCAAAGGGGTGCGGAGGTGCTGCTGAGTTCTCGTGGGCGGCGTGGGGAGCCTGGAGCGCGGCGGCAACGGGAGGTTGTCCACGCTGCAAAGGCCCACGCTGGGTACGTCTAAACGCATTCCTTCACGCTCGACACGCTCCTTCGGCGTTGACAACGCCGGGAGGTTTAGGCCAACCCTGAGGGCGTGGAACGTATCGGTCTATTCGGCGGCTCCTTTGACCCGGTGCATCTGGGCCATCTGCTGGTGGCACAGGCGGCGCGGGAGGAACTGGGGTTGACGCGTCTTTTTTTTGTCCCGGCGGCCCAATCGCCATTCAAACCGGAGTGCGAACCGGCCCCCGCCGCCGAACGGCTGCGCCTGCTGCGCCTGGCGTTGGCGGGCCTGGCCTGGTGCGAGTTGGATGACCAGGAAATCCGGCGGGGCGGCGTCTCCTACTCCGTCGAAACGGTGCGCGACCACGCTCGCCGGTTTCCCGAGGCCCAGCTTTTTTATTTGATCGGGGCCGACCACACGGGGCAGTTGCCCAAGTGGCGCCAGGCGGAGGAGTTGGCGCGGCTGGCGGAGTTCGTGGTCATTCCCCGGCCCGGTTTGGGGGCGGATGCCCGGGGGCTGGATGGGACGGCGGGACCGTTGCCAGCGCCCTTTCGGGGGCGGAAGCTGGCCGGCTTTCCGCTGGGGGTTTCCTCCTCGCAAATACGAGGGCGGGTCAAGGCGGGTTTGCCGATCCAGATGCTGGTGCCCGGGGCCGTGGCGGAGGCCATTCGCAATAATCGGCTTTATCTTTGACCAAGCTCGGCCTTATACTGGCGGCAGATGGACTCGAGAAAACTGGCCATGCTCTGCCGGGAACTGGCAGACAACAAAAAGGCGGAAGACATCGTGATTCTGGACTTGCGCGAGCTGTCGTCGGTCACGGACTATTTCGTGATCGCCTCCGGCACGAGTGAACCGCACCTGCGCGCGATTGTCGAGGAAATCACTGAAAAGCTGCTTCAAGACCATCATCTCCGGCCCAGGGCCATCGATGGAACGCTGCAGGCGGCTTGGGTGGTGCTGGATTTCTTCGATGTCATCGTCCACGTCATGCGCCAGGAGGCACGGCAACGCTACGACCTGGAAACCCTCTGGGGCGATGCCCCGCGGGTCAAGTCACGGCGCCACACGCCGGCGCGGGCGTCATCGAAACCGCGGTTTGCGCCCTAGGAGGGCTTGGGCGGATTTTCGTTGGTGAATTTGACCATCTCGTCCAGCAACTTCTTGAAATCCTCCAGCCCGGGAGCCGGGATAATAATCGTGTCGCGCCGTCCGCCGACGTCCTCGGTAATCCGCAGGAATCGGCCGCGGTTGTTTTCTTTCAGGGCAAAGACGAAGGTCTTTCGCTCGATTTGGACTTTATCCGACCTCAGCGTCTCTTCGCTAACAGGCGGCTTCGGGGCGGAGCCGAAGGAACGGTGTCCGTAAGGCGATGGGCGATCGTTGGAAATCATACGCTTACCCTTTTCGGGCTGCTCATGAGGCAACCCATTCTTATTTTGATCATAAGTTCAACAACCATATTTGTCAACTCCGGAACTTGGTCGCGCGGGCGAACCGATTCGTGTCGGCCGGGTTGGCCATGCGCCAGAGATACACCCCCAGACCCCCTGCCACAAGGAAATTGACCACTTCTGCCGTGCCCTGCCAAGCACGAAATGCTCTGGCAGCGGATTTTCTTGTCTCGGCCGGGGTATTGGGGGCAAAGGCCAGGCGATGCCAGTCTTTGAGCTTGGGCTGCAGCAGGAAACCGCCCGCCAGATTGAGGGCGACGATGGTGAAGAGCAATCCAAGCCAGAATCGCTGCGGGACCTTCCCCAGGTAGAGCCATTCGGCGAGCACGTGGAACAGGGCCAGGAAGCCGCAAACCAGTTGCAGATAGAAGTAGCGGGAGGCGACGATTTGAGCGATGGCCACGGAGAAGAAAGGGAAATTCCTGCCGGTGAGCAAGTCGGCCATTTCCCGGGAGGCAAAGGCCGGGCCGGCGATGAAGGTCTGGTAGAGGGCGGCGCCAAACCACACCGCAGCGTTCAAGAGGCCAACAAATCTCAAAAACCCGATCACGGCTCCGGGTATAATGGAAAACCGGGTGAATGCCAAGCGGGGATTATCGATCCTAAAAGCGCCGGGGACGCCGGTGGTGGAGTCGAATGGCATCCGATTCGCCGACCGACTGGCGGAGGCTCTCCCTCTCCCTGGGGAGAGGGCCGGGCCTTGGCCGCGCGGAAAGTATGAGTTGAAGCGGTGTTCCGATTGCTTAGACTCGACGCATGGCACAGGAGCGACTGCAGGCGCGGGAACATTCGCCGGCAACGGGCGCCGGCCGCAGGGACCGGCGCGCCCGGCGGGTGCTGCTGGTTTTTGCGGCCGCCCTGGCGGCGATTCTCTACCTGGATCGCGTCTGCATCTCGCAATCCCAGCAATGGATCGGCGGCGAACTTGGGTTGACGAAGAAGCAGATGGGCATGGCCATGACCGTCTTTGGCGTGGCGTATGGGCTGTTTGAGATCCCCTGCGGTTGGCTGGGCGACCGTTTGGGGCCGCGCCGGGTGTTGACCTGGGTGGTAGGCTGGTGGTCGTTCTTTACGGTCGCCACGGGTTGGGTTCGCGGGTTCCCGTCGCTGCTGGCCGCGCGGTTCCTTTTTGGCGCTGGCGAGGCCGGCTGCTTTCCCAATCTCACCAAGGCATTTAGCTCATGGTTTCAAGGGGGTGACCGGACGCGGGTCCAGAGCCTGATGTGGGTCGCGGCACGTTGGAGCGGCGCCTTTACGCCGCTGGCGGTAGTGGCGGTGCTGGAGGTTGCCAACTGGCGGCAAAGCTTCCTCCTGTTCGGCTCGGTTGGTTTCGTGTGGGCGTTTTTATTCTGGCGGTGGTTCCAGGATCAGCCCGCAAATGGTTCCGCAGGGCCTTGGCCGCAGCCCGCGTTGCCGATGCCAGGGAGCGGAGAGCGGCCCGGTTCCGCCTCTCAAGCGGGCGTGCCCTGGGGCCGGTTCTTGCGCAGCCGGTCCGTCTGGCTGCTCTGCCTGCAATACGCCTGTTTGAGTTACGGTTTCTGGTTTTATCTCACCTGGCTGCCCACTTACATCCGGGAGCAATTCGGGCTGGCGGACTCCCATCGTTACCTGGCTGCCGTCCTGGCCGCTCCCCCGCTGTTCCTGGCCGGTGTCAGTTGCTGGTTCACCGGCTGGCTCACCCCCCGCCTGGTCAAACAGTTCGGCAGCCAGGCGGGGGTGCGGCGCGGTTTGGGCGCCAGTGGCTGCGCCCTGGCCTGCGTGATGCTCCTTTTAGCCTCCCGGCTCAAACACCCGGGGCTGGCCATGGCGGCGATGGGGTGCTCCTGCTTCGGCAATGACATGGCCATGCCCGGTTCCTGGGCCGGCTGCATGGACCTGGGCGGCCGTTTTGCCGGGACTCTATCCGGCCTGATGAATACCTGGGGTTGCCTGGGCGGCCTGCTGGCGCCCTGGACCATTCCCTATCTCCTCCAAGCTGCCGGCAACCAGTGGTCCAGGGTCATCCAGGCCATCGCCGCATGGTACTTCCTCGGCGCTCTCTGTTGGCTGGGCATTGACCCGGTCACGCCCCTGGACCGATCGGGCGGCCCTAAGGACCCTGCCGAAGGAACCCCTTGAAAACGACCGCGCAAATCACCGCCAGCATCCAGCGATTCCGGCGCATCTTTTGGGAAAAGAAGCCCGGCGGACGCCCCCCCGTCGGCGTTGTCAACACGGACATCTACCTGCCGCTCAAATACCTGCGCCGGCCCTTTCCTCGCCAGTATGTGGAACCGGAGGACCTGCGGCCGGACCTGGTCATGACCGATTACGAATTCGCCTTTGCGAACCGCCCGGTCAATTGTGACGATTGGATTCCCTTCGCTGCGCCGTGGCGCGCCATTCCGTGGCTGGAGGCTTGGTGCGGCTGCCCCGTCCGCTTTGCCTCCGGCTCGCTGGCCCCGGACCCCATCTGCGATTCAGTCGAGGCGCTGCGCGCTGCGCCGGTGCCGGCTCAGGACAAGTGGTTTCGCTGCCTCCATCAGCAGACGGAGATGCTGGCCGCCGGCGCCCCGGCGGATTGCTGGATCAGCCCAACCATCCTGCGCGGTCCCTCCGACGTGTTGGCGGCCCTGCGCGGCTTGAACAACTTCCTCTGCGACCTGCACGACGCTCCTGAAGTCCTTGAAGAAGCCGCAGGCCGTATTCACCGACTGCTGCTCCGGGCCCTGGATCAGCACTTCCGGGTCGTCAAACCCACTTATGGCGGCTACGGCCACATCTTCGGCTATTGGGCGCCCGGTCCCACCATCGCCATCCAGGAGGATGTCCTGGGATTATGCCATCCCCACATTTACCGGGACCTCTTCATGAAATACAGCGCCCAGGTCGTGCGCCACCTCGGGGCTTGCGTGGTGTTTCACCTGCACTCGACCGGCTTTCGGCACTTCCGCCATCTGCTTGATATTCCGGGCCTGGCCGGCCTGCAAATGACCGTTGAGGCCAACGGCCCCCCCTTAATCGACCTCTTGCCGGCGTTTCGCGAGATTCTTGAGCGCTCCCGGCTGCTGCTCTTCATGGACCACCGCTTCGAGGAGTTGCCCGCGGTGCTGCCGCGCCTCCCCAGCGAGGGGCTTTATCTGGCCGTCCCGGAGGCCCGCCTGCCGAGCGAAGGGGCCTTTCTGGAATTCACCAGGACATGCTGGGGGAGGGGCGCCGAGTGTCGAGTGTCGAGTGTCGAGTGACACGGGAAGGAAGCGCCGCTCCGGCGCGACGGCGGCGGCACTCGTTCCTCGACCCTTGCGCATCAGCGTTTTACCGGGGCCAGGTCGATGGCGCCGGCTTCTCCGCCGTCGGCTGGACGCTCGCGGCCGGTGAAGTCGTAAAGGAACGGCCCGTGGAACTCCCAGGCGTAGAGTTCCTCGATCGTTGTCTTCGCGTCGGCCAGCGTGCCGCGGGCGAGGCGCAGGAAGTCAATAGCCCCGTTTAGGTTGTGCCCCTGCGGGCTGCCGCCCACGTAGAGGTCGGCGTCGTTGGCCAGCGAGGCCTCCGCGCCGAGCCCCGGCCCGCTGGCATCCTGCTTGCCGTCGATATAGATCGTGAACGTCCCCGCCTTGCGGTCGGCCTCCGCGATGACGTGGTGCCACTGGCCGTCGTTGACGAGGCTGTGGCTGGCCAGGGCCGCCTTGCCGCCGGCCGCCTGCGCCGCCAGGGTCACGCCCCCGGCCTCGTTGACGCGCAGGGCGTAGCCCGCCCCGTCCATCTTCTGGATCAGCGTCGCCTCCCCCTGTGCCGGCGCCGTCTGGAAGCAGGCCTCGATGAGGAAGCTTGGGGTGTAGATCTGCGGGCTGCTCAGGTCCGCGCCGCTGACGCTGCGCTGTCGGGCGCCGCTCGGGCGGCCCATGACGACGGCGCGGTCGATGTCTTCGTTGGCGAGGACGGCGTATTGGTCGCGCCCGTTGAAGCGCAGGGTGCCCGTGGTCCAGTTTTCCAGCGGGCCGTTCTGGTAGTCCTTCAAGGTGACGTTGACGCCCTTGAGCGGATAGGTGGGGAACTTGTAGTAGTCGTCCCGTTCCGTGTAGTAGGGGGACATGCACCAGTGCTCATCCAGGATACGCGCCGGATCGCCCCGGATGGGGCAGAAGTTCCATTCGCCGACCGTCTCGTAGAGGCTCCACGGCACGAAGACCTTCGCGCCCTGGCCGCGGGCGGCCGAATTGGCGGACGGCCGGAAGTCGTGAGCGGCCGGGTCGAGCAGGGGCGGCTGCCCGGCCATGACGCCGACCGTCGCGGCCAGCGGTTTGTAGCCTTCCAGGGCCTCCCGGAACGACTCGAGCGTCCTGTGCCACCGCCCGGAGGGCTCGAACACGCCGAAGCTCTGCCCCACGTCGTAGAAGACGTTGCGCGCGTAGGCGTCGGTGTCGATAGCGTATTGGTCGCGGCGGGGTCCGGCGTCGGCCTCGTTGCCTGCGGCCTCGGTATTTGCCGGGTCGGCGTCGCGGAAGACGCGCAGGCCCATGCTCTGCCAGACGTTGCCCAGGAACTTGTCACGGCCGGCCTGGGGCTCCTGGCGGCGCGAGCCGCGCACGAAGTTGTAGATCGTGTTGTTGAAGAAGGTGTTCTGGTAACTGATGATCTGCTGGAAGGCCGACGTGTTGGCCAGCTTGCCAGCCGGGCCTTTGGACTTGCCCCAGGCGATGTTGTTGAAGTGATAGTTCTTGAACCCCCCGTCCAGGTAATAGGCGTGGCCAAAGCGGTTCTCCGCATTGGGGTTGAGCGCGTGGTCCCAGTTGCGGTAGCCGCCGGGGTTGCCCGAGATGTTGTCATAGACGTAAGCCGGGCCGCCCTGCCAGGTCTCGATGCCGCCGAAATCGTCCACGTTCAGCAGCGAATCGACCACCTTGTTGTGGTGGATGAGAATGCGGGCGAAGGGCCGGTCGGTGGCCGCGTTGTTGGGCTTGGCGCCATGAACGTCGATCCCCTGGGCGCAGACCCGCTCGAAGAAGTTCCCCGCCACCTCGGCAGTCTGGGCGTAGTCGACTCTCAGGGCCGCGCCCTGGCTGAAGAGGTCGGGGCGGATGCCGACGTGGTCGAACCTGTTCCGCATCACGCGGACATCGTAGAGGCGGCCCATTGGCGGGTCCACGTCCCCGTAGGTCGAGCTGTCGGCGAGCTCCACGCCTCCGGAGTCTGTATCGGAGAACACGTTGTCGTCCACCGCCACTTTGTCGATGGCATCCTGCCGGCCCACGGCCTTGAGGCGGACGCCCTTGTGGACGTGCTCGAAGACGCAGTTGGCCACCTCGATGTCCGTGCCGCTGCCCAGCAGGCGCACACAGCCGGGTTCCACGTCGATGCTCTCATGGGAAACCCAGTAAGGCGAGGCGGTCAGGTTCCAATAGACATTGGCGAAGCGGAAGGTGAGACCGCGGATGTGCACGTGGCTCATGCCCGCGCTCTCGATTATATGGATGCGGCTGGCGACCTCGACGCGGGCGCTGTTCGGGTCCTGGTCGCCGGGCAGGCGGAGGTAGAGCCTGCCGCCGTCTCCTTTCTTGTCGAACCAGAACTCGCCGGGGCTGTCCAGGTAGTGGGGCTTGTCCTCGAGGTAGAAGCGGCAGCCTC
>Ga0326728_10007082_pt1 | contig 29373 bp, 24 predicted proteins | sample MB3enrmetagenome_FD_207602 | JGI IMG/M metagenome (GOLD analysis project Ga0326728, IMG submission 207602) | Lab enriched peat soil microbial communities from McLean, Ithaca, NY, United States - MB31MN | ecosystem: Environmental > Terrestrial > Soil > Wetlands > Peat | place: USA: New York... | reverse complement strand
ACTGGGTGGACGAAGGGACCGATCCGCGGCCAACTTATGCTTTATTTCCGGCCAATTTATACTTTAATGGTACAGCGCCGGTGGCCACATTATGGTTCCAATCGGCCATTTTATGGTTCCAGTCACAAGTTGGGGAGCGGCAACCCGTATTTATTTGGGGATCGCCGGGAACTGGAAAGTCCGCAGTGCTCCACCAGCTTGCCGCCGAATTGGGGATTGCCTTGCGCGACATACGGGCGCTGCTGCTCGATCCGGTGGATCTGCGGGGTCTGCCCTTCGTGGGGAGGGATGGCCGATCACAGTGGGCAACGCCGGACTTTCTCCCTCAGGATGGAGAGGGCATTTTGTTTCTGGACGAGCTGAACGCCGCGCCTGCGATGGTTCAGGCCAGTTGTTATCAACTCGTGCTGGATCGTAAGCTCGGTGAATACACCTTGCCGGAAGGATGGGCGATCGTCGCTGCCGGGAATCGCGATTCGGACCGGGCGGCTACGACCCGGATGCCCACGCCTTTGCGGAACCGTTTTGTTCACATCGACTTTGAGGTTGATGTACAGGAATGGTCCGAGTGGGCTATCAAGACGAGTATCCGGCCCGAGGTCATCGCCTTCATTCGTTTCCGTCCGGAGTTGCTGAGTGCTTTTGATCGCGATGCCCTGAACGCCTTTCCCTCACCGCGCTCCTGGGAGTTCGTATCGCGCATACTCAATTCCAAGCCGGATCCCTCGGCGGAGCATGAGCTGTTTGCCGGTGCCGTGGGGACTGGCGCCGCGACCGAGTTCTCAGCGTTCCTCCGAATTTTTCGAGAGCTTCCCAACATTGATGCCATACTGCTGAACCCCACTCAGGAGCCGGTGCCGGAGAATGCGGCGGCGCAATATGCGGTGGCCTCGGCGCTGGCCCGATGCGCCTCCGATACCAACTTTGACCGCATTTGCCTGTACCTGAATCGCCTACCCACCGAGTTTCGCGTGTTGTGCGTGCGCGATGCTACCCTTCGCCAGCCGGCTATCCGGACGACCGCCAGCTTCGTGAAATTCGCCATAGAGAATCACCACGCTATCGCCTAGCAAATCGTGAGCCAATCCGCTCTCTTTATCCTATTCTCTGCCGGAAGAAACCTTTACCAAAGAACGTAGGAGGCATTGTTATGACGTCGATCTCGACTTGTGAACCCTCTCTGTCTTCGAGGGCCATGCTGTGCTCGCTTTCCATCAGTATGTGGTCGGCGCGGAAACACGATCCCGAAGCATCTGAGGAAATCGCGCAGCGCCACGGCGCGCAGCCCGATGCTGGCCGCTATCACAAAGTGCTTCTTCCCAAAGCGGCGCTCGCCGAGGTGCAGAAGATCGTGAGCGAGGCCCGCCAGGAGCACTACTTCATGACCCTGCCCTGGGACGACAACGGTTATCGCGTGCTCCCAGCAGCAGCGTATATGGACCACACGGAGAGAATGCGGCAGCTATCGAACCAGTTCACACCAGCCATCGATGCCTTGACACGGCAGTTCGGACAGCTTGTGGAGGAGGCCAGGGTACGGCTTGGTGGTCTGTTCCGTTCGGAGGATTATCCGGCTCCCGAAGAACTCCGTTCCAAGTTCTCTTTCGAAACCAAAGTGATGCCTCTGCCGGACGCAGGCGACTTCCGAGTCACACTGGGCGACGAGGAGAAAGAGCGAATCAAGCGTCAGATCACCGCCGCCGTCGAGGCATCGCTTCAGGTCGCGAGTCGTGAGCTCTGGCAGCGGCTGTACGAAGCTGTCAGTCACCTGGCCGAACGCCTCCAGGCCTACAAAGTGACGGGGGAGGGGGTTGAACATCCCTTCCGCGATTCGGTCGTCACTAACCTGGTGAAACTCGTCGATGTCCTCCCCAAACTAAATGTCACCGGGGATCCAGAACTTGAACGCCTTGCTGCTGAGGTACGCTCCTCGCTGCTGGTCGATCCCCAAGAGCTCCGGAAGTCGGAGTCGGTAAGAACGGAAACTGCCAAAGCCGCGGCGGCCATTTCTGCACGGATGGCGGGATATATGAGTGGGTACTTAATCCCCGTGCCGAACGAAGGGAGGGCGGCGTGAAGCCTTCTCACACGACCACGGCACAAAAGCTGACCCGGGCGCGGGTTCAGCTCTTGCTTGGGCAGCCTTTTTTCGGCACGCTCAGCTTGAGGTTGAAACTGATATCCGGAAGTTTGCCAACAATGGCCACTGACGGCTCGCGGATTGTTTACAACCCCGCCTTCGTGGATGAACTCAAGCCAGCGGAACTTGAGGGAACACTCGCCCATGAAGTCCTGCACTGCGCACTGGCGCACCAGTGCCGCCGCGGCAACCGCGATCCAGAGCTTTGGAATGAAGCCGCCGACCTAGCCATCAACCCTATTCTGATTGCAAACCGTTTCACGCTCCCTGCAGGGGCGTTGATCGATCCTGCCTTCACGAACTTGAGCGCCGAAGAAATCTACGCCCGGTTGCTGCGGAGGAGAAGCGAGGAAGAGGGGGCAACAAAGCCGCAGCAGCAGACGAATGCTGGCGGGGGGACCGATACTGGTCCGCAAGGGACAGACGGCACGATGCCCTCCAGTCCGAAGCCAGACCCCTCGCATCAGCCGGTTTCAGATCAATGTGGGCGGACGACGGGTGAGGCCGTGGGGCCAGCGTCGGTGCGGCCCGGAGGGTTCGGCGAGGTCTGGGACGCGACGGACGAGCATGGGCAAACAGCTTCGCCGGCTGAGAAGAGTCGCCAGGAGCATGAGTGGGGCATCGCCGCTGAGCAGGCCGTCCGGTCGGCCAAGGCGTGGGGACACGAACCCGCCGAGATTGAAAGGCCGCTTAGCGAAAACTGCCAGTCGAAGCAGGACTGGCGCGCGATCCTGCGTGATTTTGTGGCCTCTACTACGCCCTGTGATTATCGCTGGACGCCACCCAATCGACGCTACATCGCTTCGGGCCTGTACTTGCCCTCAGTCGAGCGCCAGGGAGTGGGCGAGATTGTGATTGCGGTTGACACGTCTGGGTCGATCGGAAAAATCGAGCTGGAACAATTTGCAAGTGAGATCTCGGCAATTTCCGAGGAGGCGCAGCCGGAAGCCATCCACGTGGTGTACTGCGACGCAGCGGTTCAATGCGCTCAACAGTTTGGCCCCTCAGAGCCAGTGCGACTTGAGCCTAGAGGCGGCGGGGGCACTGATTTCCGCCCGGCATTCGACTGGGTGAGCGAGAACAAAATCGCACCAGTCTGCTTTATCTATCTCACCGACTTGTGCTGCCATTCGTATCCAGAGGCCCCGGAATACCCAGTCCTTTGGGTGACCGATTCGGGCACAACCGCACCTTTCGGCGAAACGGTTCGGATCAGCCTTGAATAAAGGGACGTATCTTGAACGAGCCCGCAGCCATTCTCTTCATTCTGAACTCGTCATCATAGTCATCCTGTCATGCTGACAACAGCACCCGCCTAAGGAATTCCCCAAGAACCAAGTTGGCACACAGAGCATGGAGCCGCTGGCTCCACGCTGACGATGAAATGTTGCCTCCAGACGATGGCAACGAAGCCCAAGGTCAGCGGGATTTGGCGCCTAACCCTCTAAGCGCGAGTGAACGAGGTTTTTATGGCAACGCAATTTGTTTCAACTCCTCGTGCATTAAGCACGCCGGCGGCTGTCCTCGACCCTTCCCGTCGTGCGGCGGCGGGGTCGACCCCTATTGCTCCCACCTTGCCTTCGAGGGGGCGGCGCAGGGAAAAGGCCGTCGAGGACAGCGAGAAGCTATTGCTGGAAATGCTTCCCTTGGTGAAGCGTGTGGCTCTGAAGATTCGCAAGCGCCTGCCTGCTCACGCGGAAATGGATGACCTGTTCTCCGATGGCATGCTGGGACTGATCGATGCCGTCACCAAATTCGACCCAAGCAAGAAGGTAAAGCTGGAGATCTACGCGCGGCACCGGGTTCGTGGAAGCATTTTGGACGGCCTCCGCGGGGCCGATCCGGCCTCCCGGGACTTACGACGCAAAAACCAAAGAATCCAAAAGCTCTATCACGAACTGGAGGTCAATCTCGGCCATCCGGTCACGGACGAGGAAATGGCCGCGGCGCAGGGAATTAATCTCGCGCAATGGCATCGTGAGCTGAACAAGATTAAGATTGCTGGGCTTGATTGTGGTGCGCGCACCGTCTCAGCGGCGCCGACCTCCGCGCTGACGTCCATTGAGCCAGCGTGCCTGGCGGGTGATGATCCCGATCCTTTCGACCTTTGTTTCCGTCACGAACAATCCGAGATTCTCTTCCGCGCCATTTCTGGACTGGGGGAGCGCGAGCGGACGATCATCGGCCTTTATTACCAATGCGGACTGACGATGCAGGAGATTGCCAGTCGTATGAAGGTAGACGCATCGCGCGTCTCGCAGCTTCATGCGGCGGCTCTGGTCCGACTGAAGGCAGGCGTGGCTTCCCTGCTACACTCAACCCACGCTGGAAGCGCAAAATCTGGCACTCGCTCGATGGCGGCGGGGGCTGGGGCCTAATCAGATTCATCTGTGCGTCTCAATGGCATGGCCCGGCATTGGGTGGAGCAGCCGTCGAAGCGCCCCGGCCACTTGGCCAAGGAGAAAGCATCTCGCTTGCCAATTTTTTTTCACCGGTCGACATTTGTAAGAACTAAATCGAGAATGCCACGGCATGAATTCGCTGGTGCCCTTGAATTGGACTCCCACTAAGGTCATTCGCAGGTTGCTCGCGCACGCTGGAAGCGCCCGTGTTGAGGGCTTGTACTGCGGTGCGGCGCAAGGCCGGAGAATTTCTGGTGTCCGCGAAGGGTGTCGTCTCTACAGGCTTTCAAGTGACACATAACAAAGCCCTTTTTTAGGTATCGGCGTCATCGTAGGGCTAATAGAATGGACCTACGAGACTTGGGTTCGCCTCCAAGTGAGGTTATTCCAGCAAATGGCCAAGTGGACACCGCAGGCTGGATCCGCCGCAGCGGCTTAACGTGTGCGAAGGACCAGTAAATTGCAAAATTGCGCTCACAATTTAATTTTGATCTCGATTCCCCTGGCGACCTCTTTGTTTGGCCTGCAGCGGGGAAAGTCCCGTGCTGTGAGTGAATTACCCAACGATGGACGCACCTGGCTTCAGTATGGTCGCCGGTATTTGACATGAAAACGTTTTCCCAGTATTTAGAAGTTGGGGATTCAAACTAGGCGCTTTATCAGGCCCGCCTGAACCACTTCTAACCTTCAAATCCACTCGAGCACAACTGAGGGAAGCCGTTAGGCGTGTCCCGATATTTTCAGATTACCGACCTAGATCGCTCAGTTCTCCTGCGGATGTTTGTATGCAGAAAATGAAGATGACGAGTCAGGCAAGCATGAGCCGGAAAAGCACTACCAGCTGGATCAGTGCGACGGGAGAAGAATTTTCGCCAGCCACGCTGCCGCTCGCGAAGTTGGGGGATGGTGGGAAAAGGCGAAGACCCAGTTTAGAGATTTGATTCAGGAAAGGGGCGATAAGAATGGGACGTAGCGCAACCCCCATGGAATGGAAGCACCTCTTGAGCCAGGACCAAACCAGTCCGGTTGAGCTCACCAAGCGCGACGCTACTGGTTGCTTTGCAGAACACCACTATACGCTGTCCGAGATAGCAGCAATGTGGAGCCTGAGCCACGATTTCGTCCGGCGGCTATTTCAGAAGGAGCCCGGAGTGCTAATTATGGGGCGGGAGGAAGGAAACGGCGGACGCCGCCGGTACGCTACCTACAGAATTCCCGCATCTGTGGTCGAGCGGGTTCACCGTCGCATGTCCAAAATTCGCTAGTGCTCGAATCAAAAGGTGGAATTACACCCATGCTCATCATTTTCCGGCGGCATTTGAAGAGTTGCCCGCACCGAACGGACGGGCGTAAGTATCGGCGTTGTCGTTGTCCGATTCATGTCGAAGGGTTCCTTGGGAACGAGCCGTTCCGCAAGGCGCTGCACACCCTGATCGGCACGCGAAGCCCTGTGCTGGATTGGGAGCGGGCGCAGGGTCTCATTCGGGACTGGGAGGCAGCCGGAGAGCGGAAGGTAGCTTCCGCCCCTGTTACGCTCCACAATGCCTGGGAGCAGTATCTGGACGATGCGTCCGCGCGCCATTTAGCAGAATCAACAATTCGGAAGTACCGATACGCAGCTCGAAATATGGAACTCTACGCGGAGAAACTCGGCTTCCGCTATCTGAAAGAGTTCACGCTGGAAGCGCTCAGGAAATATCGTTCAAGCTGGCCCAATGAAAATCTCTCTGCGCTGAAGAGGCTCGGGCTATTGCGGTCGTTCTTTCGGTTCGGCTGCGATAGCGGCTGGATTCCTGATAACCCGGCGAAGAAACTCCGCAATCCGAAGATCGTCGATCGCCCCACATTGCCGTTTGATTCGGAGGAGATGGTTCGCATCTTGACGGCCCTCAACGCCTACGGGGATGCGAAGCATCTCAATGTCCGCCGGGTGCGAGCTCTTGTTCTGTTGATGAGATTCACTGGCTTGAGAATTAGCGACGCGGCTACGTTGCCCTGTGCTCGCATCGTGGAGGGCAAGCTCTTTCTGTACACCTCGAAGGCTGGCACGCCCGTACATTGCCCGCTTCCACCGGTCGTCATCCAAGCGCTGGAGCGGATTCGCCGGCCGGGAGAGGCGTACTTCTTCTGGACAGGAAGATCAAAGCCAAAGACGGTGATTACGCACTGGTGGAGCTGCATCCGAAAAGTTTTCAAATTAGCTCGCGTTGACCGAGGACACCCGCACCGGTTTCGGGACACGTTTGCAGTGGACCTATTGTTGCAGGGAGTTCCACTGGAGCGGGTATCGGTCCTGCTCGGCCACAAAAGCATCAAGGTTACAGAAAAGCACTATGCGCCCTGGATACGTGCTAGGCAGGAGCAGCTTGAGGCTGATGTTAAGCGCGTTTGGGAATCTCACCCCGAGACACTTGGCGAGACGAACCACACGTATAACACACGCGGAAAGGCCTCTCGCGCTAACTAATTCATTTCACAGGCCGTTTAGATGGCGGAGGGAGAGGGATTCGAACCCCCGAGCCCCTTTCGGGGCTAACGGTTTTCAAGACCGCCGGTTTCAACCGCTCACCCATCCCTCCGGCCTTACGTTTCAAGCACTTACGGTAACAACCTGTCCGTTGGGAGCAATTGCGGTCAGAACTTCGTGCCAAACCATTATAGCAGCTCTTTGCACCGGATGGTTGATTGCAAGTTCAGGTTGATGCGCTGCTACCAGCGGACGCACAAAGGCAAAGGCAATTTCGGTTGGCGTATGGTGCTTCCCCTTCCATCCTTCTAATGACCTTTTGCGGCTTATCAGCCCCTTTTTGTTTCGCCCTTCCTTCGGTGACCGTGCCAAGGCGAACTGCAACGAGTTTTCATTCTGGGGATTTCCGATGGATCTCCCGGTTAACGCCGGTCCTTTCTTGCACCGTGCGTTTCCAGTCTCGCATTCAAGACATTTCCTTGCTGCTCTAGTCTCGAAAGGCCACATTTCTACTGGTCACATTAGCACGGTGAGAATTTGCCTGTCCAGCCTTCATCCACTCGGTGTTTGAGATGTCAGAGAGCACGGAAAGCCAGTGCGCAATTCAACGGTGGTGTGCTGCCACTGATTCGCGGATGAGCGGCGGCCCGCTTCTCTTCCATGTGTTTTCTTTCAGCTTCAACGAGACCAGGGAGGAACTGTGTGCCAATTGTGTTCAGGATAGGGCACCTAAAAAATGATCGAGCGCAGTCGGAGCGGGAGCTACGCAGCTGATTGGAGATTTCACTGTCACTGTGTTATCGCCGTGAAAGGGGAGTATCGTAAAGAAAACAAAAGACTTACAAGAGGCTGGCGGCCATGTAAGTCCTTGGAAGTCCGTACAAGCCAGATCAATACCGTACCGTAACCCGTACCGTGATTTTCACTCTATACGCGCATCGTGGCAAAACAAGACCATTATGGTCGGCCGATGATGGACTGACCATCGAAGGTCGCCCCCACCATCCCAATAACCAGCGCAGCACCGAAATTTGGTAGGATTGCGCAACCACCAGAAGACTGAGCCTCGTGTGCTCCGGTCATCGAGGCTGTTGAAGGAGAGTGCCGTGGACATGAAAGCTGAATTTGCGGAGGCAGTAGGTTCAGCCTGGACATGAACGTGTGGGCTCAGGGAGGCTAGCTGTGCCCTCGGCTACGGAGGCACGCGTCCTAAATCGTCGTAAGAGAACTGGCAATAATAGGCGCGACGGCCAATCGCTATGACCAACTGGTCCGAAGCACAGGTTCTGGCACCATTGGGTCCCTGGGGAGGTGAGTATGGGGCGGCTTGTCTCACTTCGAGAAAGGCGGTCCGAAACGCCGGGGAATCGACGCACGGTAGAATCCACGTCGTCTCCAGCTGCGAGGGGAGATCGCTACTCGAGCGCCGAGTCACATGGAATTGAACCGCCCCTTACCAGCAAAGAAGCATCCCAGGTCCTAAGGATCCATCCGAAAGTGCTTGAACGGATGGCGAAGCGCGGGGAAATACCGGCGCTAAAGGTTGGCAAGTTCTGGCGGTACCGCGCATCGGCCTTGGACGGGTGGATCAATTCCAGACTGCAATTAACACTACGATGAATTTTCGCACGCGGACAGCCACTCCGTCGAAGGTAAAGACGGGCTCCGAGTTGGCAGATGATCCGCAACCGATCTGGTATCTACCAGCCTGTTCTTTGGCGGAGATGATCCACCGACTGATCAACGTAAGCCCGCGCGACCCGTCTTCATTAGAAACCCAGCGGGCGAGACTACCTTGGCCGACAACTTCTTTTGCGGGAAGTCTCTCGGATTCAAAGTCACCAGGAAATCGGCTCTGCCTTCTTCGGCACACCCACAAAAGCAATTGTCCCCTGGATCGGGAGAAATCTTGATTGTTTCCCGAACGGCCACCTCTTCAGCCTCTTCCTTGACCAGATTTACCAGCCGGCCGGCGATAGTCGGGCGAACGTTTAACCGCTTCATTACCTCTTTGTATTCCTCTAAAATCTCAGCCGTCACGAGCCAAAGGAAGCTGCCCCTCTCCGCCCATTCGTGAAGCATGTCGGCACTTCTGTTCTTACCCGGCACGAATGAACCCTTGAATGCCGATATACCCGAAATCACCACCGACGTGTCCACAACGACTCTACGCCCGCGCCGTTTCTGGCTCTGCTTCAACGGTGACCTCTGGCTTTTGCTTTTTTTCGTTTCGATACTGTCGGATAGCCTTCAGGACCTCCGCTGTCGGCACTTCTCCCATGTCCCGAGCCGCCTCTCCCAGTGTAGCCAAGAACTCTTTCTTCCAGCCGCGCCGCTTTTTCCCCCTGGGTAGGTCTTTGTACAGTTCAACCATCTGAAGCCGTACCTCAAGGTGCTGTGCCAGCTCTCGAAACGGTACCTTTACTTCAACTGACGTCTCTCCGGGTAAGGGTCGCGATCTGAACACGATGAAGTCCGGTATCTCATCAAGCGAGAAGCCCAATTGATCTGTGAGAGCGCCCGTAAATTCGGCGAGCAGTTCGGTATTTGTACCAAGGGCCTTCTTCAGGAAGAGCGCGACCTTCGCCGCATACAGAGCCTTGGCATCGAAGACAAACAGCCCCGCGCGCCGTCTCGGATTGAGAACGCGAAACTGGACGAGGTTCTGCAACTCTTTAGGTGAGGTTTCGAGCACGGCGCTAGCCTGTTTCAGCTTCAATTCTACTCCCTGCATGCCTCGGCTCCTTCAATTGCTGTCTAAATATTAGTCGCTAATGTTTTCCCATGTCAAGAGCCTTGTCGCGAGTAGGAATGGAACAGCGAATGTGATCAGCGTGAACTTTCCGGGGTCAAAGATGCCCAGTTACGGCGTTAAGGCTTTCTCCCGTGAGACGGCTAGAGGTCTGAGCTTATCAATGCTAGTGAATGAGGCAAGCGGAGGATTGAACCTCGGAGGAATGCGGATCGCGGTTACAATAATAATTAGTGGTCGTAGCGGTGACGCCAGCCCCACTGGGTCTGACTTCATCACGGCCTCCGGGAGGATAACCATTTTCCTTGATCTCTAATCCATTGAGGGTCCGAGACCCCGAAGTCAGCCGACTTAACCGTCATGGCCAAAGCCGCAGTGCTGCGCGTGACTTCATTCCGACGGCAGGCAGTCTCGTTTGATTTCCAAACTGCACTCTAGACCAAGCAGCGGGACAGTGGCAGCTCAAACTGGCCGTTTTTGCACATGAATATCGCTCCATGTCGTGGGCAGAATCAACCGCACACCGATTCCGACACGGCAGCGGTGGGCCTTTCCAGCCTAAAGTGGTTTGCATTTGTTTGGGCAAGGGCAGATCCCACCGATTGAGAGCAGAAGGGGCAGTTTGGCATCCGCAAAGGGCGTTTTTCGGGCATAATCCCCTCTGGGGTATCCGGAAGCATGGATTCAACGTCTACAGAGTCTACAAAAACAAATGTCGCCCCTCGCCCTTGGTTCTGCGAAACACGAAAGAGCCGGGAGTCAGAACAGCGGCTGTACTTTGTGCGGGAGATCGGGAAGTGTCTTCGAAGTTCGCTGCCCTGAATGAACCCTTACGGCTGTGGGTTACCTCGTTTCTGAACCACTGATGGTATTTCTGTCATTAGAACTCTCGCCAAATCAGGAGTTGAACTCCGGCGCGGCCACGGACGGTCGCGGGCGCATGCAGACAGACTGATGAAAAGAAAGACTGACCCCAGAATGCTACACCAAATTGATCGCGGACTATTCCCAATGGCTGATCTTCCAGAGGTACGCCTCCGAGGTGCCGCCAGTATTGTAAAGTCGATTCCATTGCCCAAACGGGCAGCATACGGCAGCCGGCTTGCCCAGTGGACAGGTTTCCGTCTGCTTTCGGCCTGAACTAGGCCGCCGCCTTGCTGGCCCGGAGCGGTTTCGTGAGCGTTGATACGAGGTCTCGGCCCAATACGGCTGAAGCCGCCACGGCGCCGCCGAAGAACGCTCCTGAAACGCCCAGCATAGCCACGTCCTGGCCCGTCAGATAGAGGTTCCGTACGGCGGTCCGCGGCGTCATGCAACGCAGTTGAAACCGCTTTGGAACGGCACTGACCCCATAAATCTCGCCACGCTGATAATTCATGAAGTGGCGCGTGGTAAGCGGTGTAGACAATTCCGCGATTTCGATTTTCCCGCGGATCCCTGGCACGTGTTCCTCCAAGCCGCGACGCAGCCGGTCGGCCAGGCTCTGCTTGAACTCGTCGTAATCCTGGCCCCGGTGTTTCCAGCGAGTGTCTTCCCAGTTTGCGAACCAGTCGTAAGGTGCGGGTGTGATCACTTCCAGGGTACTGCGTCCGGGATGCCGCCGCTCGAAGTCCGGATCCTTCGCGGAAGGAGACGAGATAAACATGAACGGCAAAGGGGCGGAGGGGTCCTGCGCGAAGCGAGTCAAGTTAGCTTCGTGATCGGGCGTGGGGTGGACCCAGAGGTTCGTTCCGGTCAACCCCAACTCCGCCGCACTTCCCTGCACACCAACATACAAGCAGAGGTGCGCCTTCGAGGGCGGCAAGCCGCTCAGTTCTTTGAGAGCCGAAGCAACGCCTGGGGCTCCTGGCGGCAGCAGCGAAGAGAACGTATTCCACGCTCCCGCATCGCTGACGACAATGGGTGCTCGAAGCTCGCGGCCGTCTTGCATGCGGACGCCAGCGGCGTGGTGGGCGCTGTCGAGGAGAATCTCACGAACCTCGGCGCTGAAGACGATCTGGCCGCCGGCGGATTCGATGGCCGGCGCAATACTCGCCGCGATGCTTGGCGCTCCTCCGACGGGGAAACTCGCGCCCTCGAAATAGTGTTCAGCGATGGTGGCGTGCGCCGCAAAGCTGCTTTCCGCCGGCGGCAGACCGTAATCGCCCCACTGCGCGGTAAGCACCGCCTTGAGATCCCGGCTCATCCTTAACTCATCTAGCACTTCCGCCGTGGCGCGTCGCGCCCAGCGCAAGAAGGGAGCCTGCAGGAGTGCGCCTGCCAGGCGCGCGATCGGACGGGGCAAAGCCTTCTCGGCATAGAACGCACCGGCCCTGCGGACACATGACTCGACGGCATGAAGATATCGGTCGATAGCCTGGACCTCGGTGGGGAAATAGGATATGAGGTTTTCGCGAAAGCGTTCGCGACCCGCCGGGAATTCGTACTCGCGGTCCCCGATCCGCACCCGATCGTACACCTCCGGCATGGGGTTCCACTGGAGGCGGCCGTCGCTGAGGTTGTCAAAGGCGGCGCGCACAGGGGAGTCCGGGGCCTGCACTTGGCCGATGTAGTGGACTCCCACATCCCATTCGTAGCCCGGCCGGTGAAAGGCATGGGTAAAGCCTCCCGCTACGTAGTGCCGCTCCAGCACCAGGACCCGCTTGCGGCCGTAGCGCGCCAGGAGCGCGGCGGTGGCCAGCCCGCCTATGCCCGAGCCAATGATGATCGCGCCCCAGTCGTCCCGGAGTGCGGTCTGCTTGTACGAAGAGCCGACTGTAGTACTTGCCATAAAATCACCTCCCAAGGTGGTGCAGTCTCTGGAATGTTGACACGAGCCACATTATCTCTCGAAAATGTTGCGCTTGTCAACATCTTTCTTCTATAATCCCTTCCTATGAAGAAACCACGTCCCTACCACCACGGGAACCTCAAACGCACCTTGCTCGAAGCCTCCCTCGCTTTGATCCGGGAAATCGGCCCCAGCGCCTTCACCTTGCGCGAGGTGGCGCGCCGCGCCGGAGTTTCCCACAACGCTCCCTACCGGCATTTCCGCGACAAGGAGGAGTTGCTGGCGGCCGTCGCCGCCCAAGGTTTTGACCGCTTGACGGATTCCATGCTGCACGCCGCCGCCGCCGGCTCCAGTCCCCTCGAGAGGCTCCAGTTCAGCGGCCGCGGATACGTGCAGTTCGCCCTCCGTCACCCCCAGCACTTCACCGTCATGTTCGACGCTCCCTGGCATTTCGAGGCCTACCAGGAAACTCATGCCGCCGGGGAACGGGCTTTCGGCACGCTCGTCCGCTACATCCAGGAGTGCCAGGCGGCGGGCTGCCTGCCGAAGGGCGACTGGCAACCCCTGGCGCTGCTGGCCTGGTCCATGGTGCATGGGATCGCCAAGCTGGCGATCGGCGGGCGGCTGCCTCTTTCCGGCACCGCGCAGGTCCTCCAATTCACCGACCTGGCCACTGAGGCTATAAGGCTGGGCATGGCGAACGTCGCCGATCCCCACTTCCAGGAGCGTCGCTCGGAGGTTTGAGATGAACGCCGCCACACTCAGCGGAAGCGAACTCGAAGTCTACGTATGCCCTGCTTGCAAGAGTCACTTGATGCAAGAGGACGGCGCGCTCCGCTGTCCCACCTGTTCCAAAGCCTATCCGATGCGGCAGGGTATCCCGGATTTCGTTCTCGAAGAACTGTCCCGAAGCGCCGACCCCGAACTCCGCAGAATGCGCTTTATCGATCAGATGGCGCGGATTTACGAAACCAAGTTGTGGTATCCGGTCATCCTGAAGGTATTCGGTGGATTTAGCAGCCGGTCTTTTGCTCAACTGATCAGCATGGTGGTCGGAAAGGTTGAAGCGGTGAAGGGCCGGGTGCTGGATATCGCCTGCGGGCCCGGCACCTTTGGCCGGCGGATCGCCTCGCCCTCCAAGCAAGTGTTCGGGATCGACGTCTCCATGGGAATGCTTCGACAAGGCGCAGCCTACACGGCAAAGGAAGGCATCACCGGCATGCATTTCGCCCGTGCTAGAGTGGAGGCCCTTCCGTTCGCAGACGGGTTCTTCGACGCCACGCTCTGTTGTGGGTCGCTTCATCTCTTTACGGATACACTGACTGCTCTGCGCGAGATGGCTCGCGTCATGAAGCCGGGAGCGGTTCTTGCCGTCTTCACTTTCACCGCGGGTCGCGGCGGTGTCCTGAGATATCGCCAGGTGCGCGCGCGGATGCGCCGGGATCACGGCTTGCATGTCTTCGAACTGCCTGAGATTGAGCAGTACCTGACCGATTCAGGTTTTGAGCATTTCCAGCCTGACGTATCTGGCTCCATTCTGACATTCAACGCCCGCAAGCAACCGGCCGGCAAGTTCCCTTTCTGAGGCGAACTCACCCCATTCGACATCGACAAAGGACAAATATGCCTTTCATGCTGTTCGCTATTGGCATGGCACAATCCCACAATGTTCTAATCCTGGTCACCCTGCTGGCCAGCTATGTGCCTGCGCACCGCGCCACTAAGGTGGACCCGATGACAGCCCTGCGGGCGGAGTAGCAAATAGCGAATACCAACGATCAACAAGGGAGTCGCCGGGGGATGAGCGACCTCAACTTTTACCCGTTTGGGGCTCCCCGAGAATCCCGGATCAGCGAGTTAATTCACCGTGGGAAAGGGCGTCGCATTGACGCAGGCCCGCCGAAGGACACTGGATATGTAGGCGATCTCGGCGCCGCCCGTTCGGCACCAGTCCAGAATCTCAGCGACATCCGGCTCCGACAGGTAGCCTCGCCACTTCGAGAAGTTGAAGGCGTCATCAGCAGTAGGCACAACTCTCGCAGGCAACGAACTGGCGTAGCGATTGGGCCAAAAAAGGTTCCGACCCTAATTGCAATCTATATCACTTCTGGGCGTTTTGGAAACAGTTCGTCCACCCCTTTTCCCTCCCGGTCACCTCCGCCCGCGCTGCCTTTCTCTGGCGACCGTTGGCATTTCGAGTGCTCGCAGATTACTTGCTTCCAGCATTTGTGTCGACTGTATCAGTGACATCCTGGTACAACAGCAGCGGGCCACGAGTGGTACGCGCAGCCGTCACGGTAGCGCCAGTTCCCTTGCGAAGCCATATCGCCGGTGTTGCATCGCTAGGACCGGCCCCGGAGAACCCATCGATGGTTGCGTCCCGGAATCCTGCCACTGCGACTCCTGCGCAAAAAAAGCTGGGTACCGTAGACGTCCAACGAAGGCTAAAATTGCGCAGGGTTAAGCCATCCACGTTCTCCGCATTCACGCCGGCTTCGTCATAACGCACGATCCCGCGATTGATAGGCGAAACCGCCCGGAGGTCTAGGTTGCCGCCAAAAAGGGAAGTCAAGGGTCCGGATGAGATTCTCAGGTCAAGATCGTCGAACAACACGTCGTGGATCAAACCGGGGCGCTCAGCATAGAGGATAACGGGCCCCTGGCTGGTTGCCGTGACGTTGACCAAGCGCAGATTGAATACTGAACCCGACAGTTCTCCCAGGGGCTTCCAGGGAACCACCGAGACATGCACCGGTTCACCCATCCCCCACCACGACCCATCCATGAAGCGGGTCTCGATAACGATGTTGGACATCAGAACGTTTTGGATCTTCTCCTTGCCACGAACGAAAATTCCGATCCCGCGATTGCTGTCGCGGATAATGATGTTATTGAAGACCAAATCCCGAATGTCGTCGGCGGACCAACCGATCCGAATTGCCGCCGATCGACTGACGATCACGGCGTTCGAAACTGTTATATTCTCTGCCATCTGGGAGCAATAACCAATAGCACAGGCGCCGATCGCGATCCCATCGTCACCTGCTTCCAGATACACGTCAGAAATGCGGACGTCCTGACTGTTCGAAACATCGATGGCATCCGCATTAGGAATCAGGAGACTGTTGAGCACATTCAGGCCATTGATGACGGCGTGCCGGCAGCAAGCGAGGTGGATGGACCAGTTCGGTGCATCCACCACATTGAAACCGCGAAGATCGACATTCTCGCACTCGACGAAAAGGACCAGGACACCAGGGCGCGCCAGCATTTCCACCGGCCCTTCGCGGTTCTGTTCGTAACGCGAAAATACCTCGGCCCCCTGACGCGTGCGGCTCGGATCATAGAATGGTAAGCCGCTGTGCAGATGCCCCTTGGAAACGAAGGCCCGCCCGTTGCCATCGATGACGCCCGTGCCGGTAATACCGATGTTCCGGGCACCAATGGCCCAAACGAGAGCGGTCGATCTGTCCTCGGAAGCGCGGCCTATAGAAGGATATTGTCGCACATCGCTGCTGCCAAGCAAACAAGCGCCGGGTTCTAGCTGCAATGTGGTGTTGCTCTTCAATTGGATAGACCCAGAAAGGTAAGTCCCCGCAACGAATCGCACAATACCCCCGCCCTGGTCGGCACACGCTTGGATGGCGCTTTGAATGGCTACCGTGTCAACGTGCGCTCCGTCTCCTTTGGCTCCGAACTCCCGGACGTCGCAAATGTTGCCGCCGCCAAGCTTAGTCCCAGCGTCGGAAGCGGCAGAAGCAGTTGAATCGGCCGGTCTCGTGGTGATTATCCCTGCTGCTAAAAGTTGACTGGCGACGATGAGATCGAAGAGACAGAGGGCGAGGAAGCTCCAATGGACTAACTTCGCATTTGTTCTCATGTCTGGATATCTCATCACGATGCCTCCACCGCCGGTATGTTGCACGGCAGCGCAATTTTGACCCTTCGTGCAGCTTTTCCGTTCTCGAGCACGGACCATATTACATCAGCGTTTTCTGTTTCAATAGAATTTTGCGATTTTTCCTTGCACAATGAACGCGCTTGTTATATGTACTATCCGGGAGCGGGCATCGCCGAACTGCTGACGCGGTCGGTGGGGCGAGCGGGCCACAAGTCGGTGGTGCGATACACGAGCTTCCGCTACCAGGCGGAGAGTTGGAAGAAGGCGCGGCGGGTGGTGGCCAAGGTGGAGTTCCACGTCGGGGAGTTGTTCCCGCGGGTGGGCTTCATCGTGACGAACCTGGAGACCGACAGCCGGGCGGTGGTGCGGTTCAATAACAAGCGTGGGACGGCGGAGCAGTGGATCAAGGAGGGGAAGCAGGCCGTGAAGATGACGCGGCTGAGGTGCCATCGCTTTCGGTCGAACGAGATGCGGCTGTGGCTGAACGTGATCGCCTACAACTTGGGAAACTTGTGGCGGCGGCCAGTGTTGCCACGCCGGACTGGAAACTGGTCGCTCACGAGCCTACAGGGGCGGTTGGCCAAGACGGGCGGTCGGCTCCTGAAACGTGCCCGGTATTACTGGCTGCTGCTGGCGGAGAGCCATCTGACGCGGCGGCTGTTCGGCGCCATGCTGCGGCGGATTGAGTTGCTGCCCCTGCCAGCGGGATAGGCCGACCGCCGACGAAGTGGATTTCCGCGACGAGAGGGCCGGGGACGGGAAAGTGTGGGAGACATCGGTCGGAGAAGCGACAACCAGTAGCTTCGGGACTCCCCGAAGAGGGAGAACGTGTGCTTGCAGTAGCCGCTGGGGGCGCCTAGCGTCGAGAACCTGACTGGTTATTGCCTCAGAGGCGGCAAGGCGTATGCTGAAAGTCGGCCGAGAATCGAAAAAGGGAATTCCGGAGTACTCCGGGGGGTTAACTCTACGAATTGCGCTTCTTATCCTCACCGCAATAAGTGGGAGGAGCTAGTGTAGGGCGACACTCATGGCCGCCCTAGCCGGCCACAAGGACTGTCCCTACCAGAGGAGGCTCCATGACTTTCGCTCTTCGGCGTGATTTTCTGAAACAATTCGCTGCCATGCTGGCTTTGGGAGGTCAAGCTTCAGCAGGCGAGCTGGCGCCACTGGCTTCCCAGCCTCAGGCAGGCGCGGCCTTCTCCGCTTTCCAGGCGCGGCGCCGCCAAGAACTCTGGAGCCTGCTCGGCGACTTGCCTTGGAAACACAAGCCAGGCCCAGCCAGACGAGTGAAAAGCGAGAAGCGCGACGGCTACACGCTCGAGCGGCTGGTTCTGGATCTCAACGGCATCGAGCCCGTGCCCGCGCTCCTGTTGATCCCGGACAAGCGCCAGCAGCCCGCGCCCGGGATGCTCTACATCCACTGGCACGGTGGAATGTACGACCTGGGGAAAGAGCAACTCCTCACCGGCGTGGAGGCCCAACCTGCTTATGCGCCGGTTTGCGCGGAGAAGGGCATCGTCACGCTGGCCATTGATAGCTGGTGTTTCGGCGAACGCAAACACGAAGCCGAGGGCCACACGGGCGAAGAGGATGCATTCAAGTTGATGCTTTGGAGAGGCCAGGTGCTCTGGGGACTGATGATGTTTGATGAATTCCGGGCGTTTGACTACCTTGCTAGCCGGCCCGAGGTTGATCCCCAGCGGCTGGGTGCGCTGGGCATGTCGATGGGCGCGACGAAGGCGTGGTGGCTGGCGGCTTTGGAACCGCGGGTCCACTTGTGCGTGGATATATGCTGCCTTACCGATTTTGAGGAATTGATCAGGACCCACAACCTGAAAGGTCATAGCATCTTTTACTACGTGCCCTCTTTGCTAAAACACTTCCAGACTTCCGGAATCAACGAACTGATCGTTCCTCGCCCACGGCTGAGTGTGAACGGGCGACAGGATGCGTTGACGCCGCCCGCTGGTGTCGAGCGCGTCAGGGACCACCTGCTTCCATTGTATCGAGAACATGGGAAGATGAGCGACTGTCGCATCGAGCTTTTTGATTGTGGACACGTTGAGCTGCCGGAGATGAGGAAGGTCATCTTGGAATGGATGGATAGCAAACTCAGGGGTGTGTCACCCGCGATGACTGCCCGAAATCGGGACGACTGTCCTCTCCACGTAGATAAACAGCCCTCTCGCCTGGGGTCTGTGTGAAAACCCCAACTTGCGTGTCATTCCGAGGAGTCCGTCAGCCGACGGACGACCAGGAATCTAGCACCGTCTTGAGAATACCCATTAACGGGCTAGTGGCGACTTGGCCCTGAATACAGGCGGTGGACGCAGAGGCCAGCGCATTACTCGCCACTAGCCGACAGTGAGGACTAATCCGCGATTGGACCCCCTTGGGCACCGCCCCGCGCTTCTAAGACCTCCTGCGCCGCATTAAGCTGCTGCCGTAAGCACGTAATGTCGACTGCACTCCAGGTGGAGTCTAATATGACCTCTGATGGAAGCAATCCTGTTCTTGCTGCTCATCACTGTTCCGGTGGCGGCCGCAGCCAAGGGCTTGGGGCGTCGCCGGATTTGGTTTGCTGCCTCGCTGGCGGCCTTGGCGTTCGCCGTTGCTGCTCAGTTGATCTCCGTGAGGGGGACCCTGTCTGCCATCCAAAACCTTGGACGCCCTGTGCCCATTTCCGAGTCGGCGCGGAAGGAAGTTCTGGCAACCCCGCCTGTCCCGCCAGGGAAGGCAGGCCCAGACGATCGAGCGGCCCCGTCGGTGTCAGACTCTTATTCGAGGCTGACGACAAGGCTCTTTGCGAGTTTGTGTCTCGGAATGCTCCTTGCAGGACTCTTCTACCGCAGTGAGAGAGGTCCCACAGAGCGAGCTGTCGCAGTAACCGGTGTCCTCCCTTCTCCACCCATTCCTCCCTCCCCAAGAGCACCTGAGGAATTGTGGGTTACTGTCAGAGACGTGCAGGGCATCGTGGTGCTGGACTTGAGGGGCCGGCTTGTTCTTGGCGAGGATTGCAGCATCTTCCGGGAACGCTGGCGGCAATTGTCGGCGGCTAACAAAGCAAGAATCCTGGTGAACCTGAAGGATGTAAGTCGTGTGGACAGCACTGGCATAGGGAGTCTCGTGGAAGCTGTCATCGAGACGACGAAACAGGGAGGGCAGTTGAAACTTGTGAAGCTACCGCGATTGGTGAAGGGTGTCCTGAGGGTTCACAGGCTATCGGCGGTTTTCGAGGTTCATGAAAGCGAGGAGCAAGCAGTGGCCAGCTTCCGACTGTAGGCGATCCCCAAGCTCTGACCCGCACTTACAGGATTCCGCGCCGCATGAAGTTCCCATCGTAGATGCGCCCGCAACGCGTACAAACTGTTGCATTCAGCCGCGGCCCGAGATATGCTGCGGCGCGGCGGCGGAGTCCAAAGTGGAAATTCCGAATAACTTATTAATCTCACGCAGCAGCGCAGGCAGTCCGTCAGTAGCACAGCCACTCTTGCTGTGCGGCAAGAGGTGAGCGGGCGGACCGTCGCGGCACAGGCAAGAGTGCCTGTGCTGCTTCATCACTTGCGACAGCAAGAGGAGGAGGGCAGGCATGGCGCAAGCTAAGTCGTTTTTTTTAATCTTTTGTTTTTTGGCAGCAGCCTCATGGCTTCGGGGGCGTGTGCAGGAACAGGCAGCCCCCGGCCAACCTGCATCAGAGGCGGCGTGCATAAGCCTCGACGGCAAATGGAAGCTCTTTTATTTTCCCCAAGGCAAACATCAAATCACCCATCCCGACCAGCTCCGTACGCAGGGACTGACCCCAATCGAAGCCTCCGTTCCCGGCAACGTTGAACTCGACCTGTCGGCGAAGGGGGAGTTACCTCCGGACCTGTTTTTCGCCGACAACCTCGCCAAGTTGAAGCCCTACGAACTCTACGAGTGGTGGTATCAGCGCGAGTTTCCAACTCCGGCAGGGATCGCCGGGCGCCGCGTGGAGTTGCGTTTCCGCGGTGTGGATTGTCTCGCCACTTACTGGCTCAACGGGAAGGAACTGGGTGAGAGTGGTGATGCCCTCATCGAGCAGCACTTCGACGTGACCGGAAAATTGAACCCGGCCGGGCTAAACACCGTTACAGTAAGATTAAGGTCACCCATCATCGAGGCCGCCGCGAAGCGCTACGACCCGGTGAACACCATAAGCGCGGGAAGGACCAACCAAGAGGCGATTTGGATCAGGAAGCCCGCCCACGCTTACGGCTGGGACATCATGCCGCGGGCGGTCTCGGCCGGCATCTGGCGTCCGGTGGAACTCATCGTCCACGCCCGGCACGAAATCGAGGGAATGTACTTCAGCACCCCGTCCGTCGACCCGGGTGAGGCGAGGCTGGCGGTCTCCTACGAACTCAACACGGACCTGACGCTGCTTCCCCAACTCTGGTTGCGCGTCGAGGGCCGCTGCGGCGAATCCTCCTTCAAGCACGTTCACAAGCTGGAATTCAGCGCCGGAAGGTTTGAAATCCTAGTCCACGATCCGTTGCTATGGTGGCCCAGAGGCTACGGCGATCCCAATCTTTACAAGGTGACGACCCAACTCTTGCAGGGCGATAAAGTGCTGGCGTCGCGCCAGGACTCCGTGGGAATCCGCAAACTAGATTTGATTCGCACGGAGACCACCGGCATTGAGAAGCCTGGTCAATTCCTTTTCAAGGTCAACGGCGTGCCGATCCTGGTGAAAGGCTCCAATTGGGTTCCCGCGGATGCGTTTCACAGCCGCGACGCCGGGCGCTATGAAAAGATTCTCGCGCTCTTCATTGACCTCGGCTGCAATATGCTCCGAAGCTGGGGCGGCAACGTCTACGAAGACGACGCGTTCTTTGACATTTGCGATCGCAACGGAATCATGGTGTGGCAGGACTTCTCGATGGCCTGCGCAATCTACCCGCAGGCGCCCGAATTCCTCGAGGTCATGACAAATGAAGCCATCTCGGTGGTGAGAAAGCTGCGCAACCATCCCTCTCTCGCGCTCTGGTCGGGCGACAACGAAGTAGACCAGTCTTACTTTTTCTCGGGCCTTGATCCCGCCCACAACAAGATCACGCGCGAAGTCCTTCCGCAGGTGGTCTTCCAGGGCGATCCTTACCGGCCTTATCTTCCCAGCTCCCCCTACATGGCTCCAGAAGTCATCGCCACTGGGAAGACGGAGCTCATGCCCGAGGACCATCTTTGGGGTCCACGCGATTACTTCAAGAGCACCTATTACACCCAGCACACCGCGCAGTTTGTGAGCGAGATCGGCTATCACGGCTGTCCCGGTCTTTCCTCGATCAAGCGCTTTGTGGACGAGCGCCACGTGTGGCCCTGGAAAGACAATCCCCAATGGATCTTTCATTCCACCGATATGTCGGGAAATCCGTACCGCATCAACCTGATGGCCAACCAGGTGAAGGAATTATTCGGCGAAATTCCGGACGACATCCAAGACTTCATTCTGGCTTCGCAGGTCTCCCAGGGCGAAGCGAAAAAGTTCTTCGTCGAGATGACGCGCTTGAAAAAGTGGCGCAGCACCGGCCTGATCTGGTGGAACGTCATGGATGGTTGGCCGCAGTTTTCCGATGCCATCGTAGACTACTACTTCAACAAGAAGCTTGCTTACTACTATGTTCGCCGGGTGCAGCAGCCCGTCTGCCTCATGGTGGATGAGCCCCAGGACTGGCGGGTGAGCGTGGTGGTCGGAAATGATTCAAGGGAAGACGCCCATGGCCATTATAGGGTCTGGGATGCGGACTCGGGGGAGACTCTGCTGGAAGGCGACTACGCGTCGAAAGCCAATGATAACGTCGGCGTGGGCAGCATCCCGGTATTTCATTCCGGCAAACGGCTCTTCCTAATGGAGTGGACCGCCAATGGCCACCGGTTCGTCAATCACTACGTGCAGGGCACGCCGCCCTTCTCACTAGCTCAATACAAATCCTGGCTCGTCAAAATCGCTGCCCTACAAAACGATTTCGACCCGGCAAGCGTGGGCAAATGACCAAAGGTAAACAGCCCTCCCTTGATCATGGTGCGAATCGCAAGGTTGACATCGGCTTTTCTCCTTCTCTAATACACGCGGTGGTGAACTCCAGGGGTCATCTGTCAGTCGCCATAAAACTTGAAAACCCAAAGTCACCTACTGCGCCACTGGCCCCTGCTCATGCAATTCGCAGCAGGAAACTCGAGTCAACCACGTCTTCTTCCCACGAATAACCCGGTAAAGAGGCAGAACCAGTTTCCGGCGCACAGTTCGAAACCCATCTGCCTGCGGCTCACTTACTTTCGAGCACCAGAACCCAGTCTGCCGCACCCCCGCTATTAGCTTCCGGTGTGGTGAAAGTGTGTGAGCCTGAGTTCGGGAGCGATCCGATGACGTGATAGGTCCCATTGGTGGGATCGAGCCACCGTGCTCTCGAGCTTCCCCCGCCGCCGCCCAGCTTTGACATATTGACTGTTAACTGAAAGTTTATGCCATTTTCGCCTGGATAATAGCACACACCCAAAGTACCATCGCCGGTGATAGCTGCGGACACATACTTGAAGTCGCGCGTGCCGGGCGTTCCGGATTGGCTTGTCAGAAACCCGTGCGACCAATCAGGAATGAGATCGTACCAGTGACGGGCTGCGAAGAAATCCGTGCAGTATTGGCCCTGCTCGATTCCCGGATTTTTCCCCAGCCACCGAATGGGGTCGTAGAGAGCATCGAAGGACCCCAGAATGCCGAATCCACTACCGCCGTTCAGCACTGTTCCCCACTCCTGCCCCCGCATGTCCTGAGGGCTTGTGGGGTGGGATGGCGTCGCAAGTCCGAGTTGCGTGCTGCCTTCGTACATAGTCTCAAAAATACACGTCGGCATCACCGGACTTTTCATGTTGTAGTGATACCAGGTCGCCCACTGCGGCGCGCGATACTCATACCACGCGTTGAGGTTGACCCATCGATGACCATCCTCGTAGAGCTTGTGCGGGCTAGTCAGCTCACAATTCCAATTGGGGGGCCCGTCGATCCAATCAACAGTCATCAACCGGTCAGGCATGTACTTCTTGATACCCGTCACGATGCTGTCAACCTGCGGCGAAACCAGCCTGTCGCTTCCCAAGGCGAAATTGATATGGGAATATTCCTTGTAGCGATTGCCCCAGAATTCACCCCATTGACGCATTTCGTCAGTTGAATGTTTAGCAGGATCGAAGTTACCGGCCTTGGGGTTATACGCGGAATTACACGGATCCAGAAACAGGTAGATGCCGTGAGCTGCCGCGGATCGAACCATGGCGTCAACCGACGCCACGTAAGCTGGATTGAGATTATGGGGGTACCAACTCGTACCCTTAAGCAACATCCAATGGCCACTCGCATCAACCGGATTCTCTGCGGGATTCGGGGATGTCATATCCAACCCGTTGCTCACGTTCCAACCGGTGATCATGATCCAGGCAAAATTGAAATGCCTCCTTTGCCGGTCCGCGAAATAGGTATCCATTTGCTGAGGCTTACACCAATGGATCATGTTCTGCGGGCATAATCCCGCCATGAAAAACGGCTTTCCATTTTCGTCCTCGATCAGGTGTGGGTTACTAGCTCGAGTTCGAAGCTTGGGCATACGAGGAGTGGCCGCTTCCGCCGCGCTGGCCATTCCGAAGCGCGCCGCGAATCGGACCCGCCCCGGCGTCAGTTGTGTCCGCAGTCCGGGTGCGGCCATCCATCCGAAAGCTATAGCTGCAAGCATAATTGCCGATTTGACGAACCAATTGTTCTTCCGCATCGTTGCTCCTTGTCTATTCGAAGTAAGTGTCCTTCACTGCATTCGGAAGCGTCGGCATTCGCGCTCCGATCTTCTCCAACACCAGGACGCAGTCCTCAGCGCCTTTACTCCGGAATTAATGTCTTGGCCTTCTGACGGCTGAAAATATATACCCATTTGCGTCTAACCGATCACGCTTTTTTTCTCTGAGAGGGTCGTCGGCTCCGACCTGTCCTTCCAGAAGGCCTCCCGCGTGGCTCAGCGCTTTTGCGATATTGATTTCTCGGGTTATCACAGCGACTAGTGCAACTTAATAAGAAATATAGAGCCGGGAAGCAGGGGTAGGGCCTCAGTTTGAAAACTGTAGCCGCGCCGCGGCTGCCCATCAATCTACGGTTGAGTGGCGTAGAGCAAATTCACCGCAGAGACAGCTTTCATCCCGTTCGGGGAACAAGGTTGATCAGCAGCCGCCGGCAAACAGGGAATGCTCAGCTGTGGGGCGGCGGGGCTTGAAGTACGTTCAGTGTGTTTTCGACCTGCTGGATCCCCGCACCACGCCTGAAGCGCGCAAAGCCATGACCAGCAGGATTCTAGAGACAAGTAGATGCCTGCCTTCGCCACATCATCCTTTCTGCTGGTTATCGCACAGTGGAGTCAAGCAAGCGGTTCATTTTCAAAGCGATGTCCGTGTAGTAACGCGGGGTCTGAAGAATCAACTCGTCCCCGGCGCACTCCCGCGAGCCCGAATCAATCACTGCGCCCGTGGTTGGATTGATCCATTTGATCTCATAGGTTCCCGGCGGGACATAAAGGGAAATCGTGTCCGCGAACCAATTCACATCGACGTTGAAGCGACTGGCGGTCGCGCCCTGCGACCAATCATCCCATTTTCTGGTTCCATGAAAAATGTAAAGGGCGTATTGCTTCCCTGGCTCCGCAATCCCCCTGACAAGCGCGGTGGAGTCAGTCAACTGGAATCCCGTAAACTTCGTCATTCGGACGAAATCGAGGCTCCGCATGAAATTCATCAATACCCGTTTTTGAGGCAGAATCTCTTTCTCTGTACTGGTTCCTTTGGCGGATGAATTGAAGGTGGAGAATTCACTATTCAAGTGGATCAGCCCAGCAAGACCACCGACCATGCCATACCATCCTTCGGCGCGGGTCTCTTCGACCGGGTGTCCGTACCCGGAGGGGTAGTAAGAGGTTTCGACGTCGATGATGGGCTTGTCATCATTGTAGTTACTGTCCAATGTTTGCTCCATGGGCGAAATGTATTCCGTTGGCAGCCACGAAATGCGGCGATCCTTCGTAAAATCGGGCGTGGCGCTGTGGGCGGTCTCACCGTACAAATGCCGGTAATGATCCACGCTGATAAGGGCATCGAGCATGACGCTATTCCAGGGCCACGAATTCTGGTGCTGCATCTCAGGCTCGTCGGAGATGTCGTAAATAATATTGTCAAACTCAATCAGCTCGGACGCGACCTTTTTGACGTACTTGACCTGCGCTTCCACCAAAGCCTTATCGGTGAGGGTGCTGTACTGTTGGAACTCACAGGTTCCCACCCCCTGAATGTTATTCGTATGGTACAACGGCTGCGCCGCCCACCGGTCGTCATACATGCCGTTGAAAAAGGCGATTTCCACAATGATGTCGCGAAGTGATGCCTGGTAGACGTAGTCTTTGAGGCGTTTGAAATAGTCCTCGTCCCACGAGTCCAGATCGTATTTATATACGCCCAGGTTTGGGTTCGCTCCGGCAACCGTGGATTTTCTCCAGGGCAGAAGATAACGGCCGGGCGAAGGTCCCAGCGGGTTGCCCTTTGCGTACTGGTCTTTCATCTCCACATACCCACCCGGATAGATGCGCGTAAGATTCATTCCGTACTCGTGCAGCCGGTCAAGAAATGAAACATAATCAAAGTCCAGGTTGATCACCGCGCCATAGTGATGATCTGAAGTGATCAGCAGCAGCGGCCTTCCTTTGTAAGCAAAATAGTGCGGATTATCCGGGTGCTTTCGAACCGGACCCCAACTAGCCTCGCCTGAATCGGCCATGTGGCCGGAAACGCGGCTCGGTTGGCTGCCAGCAGGTTTTTCCGGCAGGGCGTTCGGTCCAAAGGTCGAGTAGGTCTGCGCCGAGGTGGTTGCGCTTTCGGACTCCCGCGAGTCCGCCACAAGGGCCTGTCCTTTACAGCAGATCACACCAGCCAGCACGAAACAGAGCCCGGCAATGCTTGCCACAAACACGTGAGGCCTCCGCTTGGAAACCCGATTCCCCATTGCAGCCCTCCCCCTCATTATTCCCCCATCGCTGGTGTCCTTCCCACGGGAACGGTATTTTATCCGAATGCCACAGGCATTTCTATGGGCCGCAGGTTCTTGAAACCTGCAACTCCCCCCCAGTCCGTCGACAACATGCGACCACCCCACAGGAGTCAGGGCCACACCGCAGGGCGCGCCCGGTAACACCGTACCCGATGGTCCATGAATTACTCTCCAGTTGATGATTCTTGGCATAGCCTCAGGATCAAATCGCACCACGGCGTTTGGCTCCATCCAAAATTTCCTTGTTCGATTGTCGGCCGACCGTCAGCATACGCTTTGCCGCCTCTGACGCGTGACCAGTCAGGTTTTGTCAGGTTTTGTGACTGAAGCAGAGGAAGCGATTCACAGGGGGCAGGTGGTAAAGACACTGAGGTAGTGATGCGCCGGCGCTACCGAACAGCACCCGTGGGATCACTATATGAAAAATGAGGGTCCTGTTCCTCTCCGGCGACTGGATTTCAGGTCGCTCGGCGGTGCATGAAAAACTAGTTCGTCACCCGTTCTGCCCGACGGGGATACTGAGAGTCGTGATTCGCGTTATCGGGTTGAGGATCGTCACCACGGCCTGGTCCTCCCCTTTCGCTTCCGAGTTTACATTCTCGAAAGCACATATAGCCTGGCGCGGGCGCGCAAGCGTCAAACCTTCCCCTTAGCCCTCGAACTTCAACACCTTCCAACCAACATAGTCGCGATTCCCCCCGTACTTAGGATCCCCAAAGAAACCTTCAATAGTCTGGCGCCGCACGAGAGCGAAAAAGTCTTGGCCGCTCGCGCTCGATTGGGTGCCAGGTGTATCGGATTGGAGCTTTTCTAAAATTCTGGTCTGCTGTGCAAAATCCAGATCGGGGAAGGGGCGGTCTGACACCGCTTTCGTCAGCTCCCCAAGGCGACTTAGCCCTGCCCGGTAGATGGGACGGAGCTCGGCGAATTCTCCCGCCAAGCTGAGGTCGATAAAGTGGACGACACCCGCCCACTTGGCCCCGGGATCCTGATCGGCGGGAATGATCTGCTCCGTGATGGCCTCAACGCATGCCGCTTGCTCAGGAGTAAAGTACTTGAAGGGCACCGGACGCCGTACTCCAGACCCGCCCATTTGAGGATGATGGGCAAGCTCGTACGCGGCCAATTGATTCGTCCAGGCTTGGGGCAGGTTAATCACGCCTAAGCAAATTGCGCATCGGTGCAAGAGGCAGCGGCGTGAAATCCCAAGCGGGTGCTTCCGTGCTGGCTCTACCTTCATCCCATCAGCCATTCAGCCCTCCTCCCTTCCACGCACGCACAATGTGGTCGCTGACCCAGTAAGCCAGCGCCTGGATGGTGAGGCATGGATTGCCGCCGCCCGCATTCGTCATCAAGCTGCCGTCGGCAACAAACACGTTAGGAACGTCGTGCACACGACCCGTACGATCAGTAACTGAACTGCGAGAATCCGTCCCCATCCGGCAACTCCCGCTCTGATGCTGCCCGAGGCCTCCAGCCTGCTCGCGCCCGATGGGGGGGCGGATGGTGAATTTTGCGCCTGCCTCCCTCAGCAGGAGCTCGGCTCGCGATGCCAGCCATTCTTGCTGCGGGAAGCCCCAGGCGTGGGCACGATTCGTCACCCTGGCCGCTCGAATCCCATCGGAATCGCGCAGCTCCGGATCGAGGTCCACGCGATTGCCCTCACGCGGAATGCCATGGGCAATGCAATAGGCGCGGATATGCTTCCAAAAATAGCGGCGGTAGAAATCCTTGAACTCCCCTCCCCAGGATTTCATTCCTTCCGGGCGAGGCACGGTGTCGACGACGCGAATGGGGAGGCGACTGAAGCCGTTATAGATGACCCCGCCCGCTGGAACCTCGGCGTGTGCAAACTGAAAATCCAGCGCAAAACTCGGTCCGGGCCCTAGCGAGTCTCCCACAATCTCATCGAAGAAACCGAAAACGACGGCGCCTTGGTCTTCGTTGACGTGACGCCCCACTTGGTCTTGATGATTGCCTAAACCCGTCGGAAACCACTTGGAACGTGAATTGAGCAATAGGCGCGGAGTCTCTGTTGCCGAGGCCGCGACAACGATCGCTCGGGCGGATATTTCCTGCCATGGAGCCTCGCCCGACCTGCATATCACGCCGTTCGGGCGTCCGTGCGCGTCTACCGTGATTTCTCGCACAAGTGTTTCCGCGCGGAGCGTGCAAAGGCCAGTTCTGAGCGCCTCTGGGATTACCGTCACGGCCGTATCCGACTTGGCGTCGGCCTCGCATCCGTAGCTCAAGCAGCAAGGACAGCAAATACAGGCTGGTCTCCCACGGTAAGGCTGCGAAAGAATTGCCAGCGGAGGAGGGAAGGGCTTCCACCCCAGCCGGCGCGCGGCGGGAAATAGCACCTCCGCCTCTCGATTCGCCGGCAGCGGGGGCATCGGATAAGGCTTCTGGCGACGTGGGCCATAGGGACCAGGCTCGCCGGAAACCCCCAAATCGTATTCTGCCTTTTCGTAATAAGGCTCAAGGTCGTCATAACTGATGGGCCAGTCTTCGACCGTCGAGCCAGCCGGGACGCCATAAAGAGTTTTCAGTCGGAATGTCCCAGGATGATACCGCCAGGATAGGGCTTGATAACTTCTGGTACCGCCACCCACACAACGGGCCACCGCGCTGAAGTCGGTGTCGGAGGGAGTGACAACCCGCGAGGGTTTGTCGGAATCGGGGCGGAAGCTTTGCACCTCTCCCCGATAGGGGCCAAAACGCAGCCCATGGGGATTCCAACGCTCTTGCGAATCGAAAAGCTCGTCGTGTCCGAAGTCGGAAGCCGTGAAACTGGGCCCGCGATCTAAAAGCATAACTCGCAGGCCAGCGACCGCTAATTCCTTGGCAACTA